>Ga0310786_10002479_pt1 | contig 28154 bp, 39 predicted proteins | sample AusTroGonzalo_MG_FD_203881 | JGI IMG/M metagenome (GOLD analysis project Ga0310786, IMG submission 203881) | Bovine rumen microbial communities from tropical cattle in Woodstock, Queensland, Australia - Gonzalo_03 (v2) (version 2) | ecosystem: Host-associated > Mammals > Digestive system >...
CAAGAAATCGTTGCTTTATGGTTTCAATACTTGGGGAATATTCTTATACGTTCCCACAACCTATTCCGTTAAAATTAAAACTTAAAGACTTGTTAGAAGATGAAGTGGACGAAAAGTATTATTTAAGTGATAAGCAAATAAAAGATATTCAAAGTTGGAATGCTTATGAGAAACCACTTGAAAATATGGAAAAAATGGATAAATCAAATATAAGTCAAACCTTAACAACAAGAAGTGGTGCGTATGCTGCTGGAATGATTTTAGTTAAGAACAATACAAAACAAGGTTATTTAGAAGCAACAGAAGGTGACGGCATTGATCTTGCACAACCAAATAGTGAAACAAGACGTGGTAGAGTTCAAAAAGAAGCAATACAAACTTTGACAACACAAAATAATTTAGGTGTTTGCATAAATGATAATTTAAAAAAAGAATTATGCAATGATTTAATAAAAAATGGCAAAGTCAAAGAAAATGACGTTATAAGACATAGTTATACCAATTCAAGAATGAATGGTGAAATGTTAAAACAAAATAATCTATCACCTACATTAGATACACGTTGTGATTGTTTAGGTGTTGTAAATAACTTACGTATTCGTAAACTTACACCAAAAGAATGTGGACGTTTAATGAGTGTTGCAGATGAAGACATAGAAAAAATATTGAAAAATCAATCCAATGCAAGTGCTTATCATCTTTTTGGTGATAGTATATGTTGCAATGTGTTAATGGCAATTTTTTGTGAACTTTTAGATATAGATTGGAAAAAGAAAATAGATGAATTATTAAATGGCAACACCGATTAAAGAATATACACATTATTGTAAATATTGTGGAAGATTACTATTTAGAAAAAGATTTGATAATGGCAGGTTAGAAGATTTTGGTGTATTTAAAAGAAGATTATATTGTGATAGAGAATGTATGAAAAAAAGTTTTTTAAAAATAGGCAATAATAATCAAACATATAGGAACGCACACCAAACAGCTAAATCTATTAACAAGCTAATTTTAAAAAAAACTGAATGTGAAATATGTGGTAGTGTTAAAAATCTTGACATTCATCATATAGATCACAACTGGAACAATAATAATTTAGATAACTTAATGTGTTTATGCAGAAGTTGCCATACAAAATTACATAAGAATAAATGTTCTTATAGCAATATTTAAAGAAATGATAGAATAAAAACTATCATTTTTTTATGTAAAATTATGAATAATTTATGCCAATTAGGTATTGACTTATGTAGTATATGGGTATATAATGGGTATATATAAATAGAAGGAGGTAGGATAATGGATCGTGAAAAAATCCACGTTAACGTAAGTAAAGAAGTGAAAGATAAGTTATCGGTTGAAGCAAAAGAACGTGGCATAACAATTAGTGAACTTATTAGATTTATTCTTGCAGATTACTTGGTAAAAGGGGGCAAGTAAAATGAATAATAATTATGTAGTTTATATGCACAAAAATAAAATAAATGGTAAAATTTATGTTGGTATAACAAAAAATAAACCAAATTATCGTTGGAATTATGGAAAAGGTTATAATAATCAATATTTTAAAAGAGCAATAGATAAATATGGTTGGGATAATTTTAAACATATAATTTTATTTAATAATTTATCAATGGAAGAAGCCGAGCAAAAAGAAATTGAACTTATAAAGCAATATAATTCAAATAATAAAAAGTTTGGTTATAATATTTCTAAAGGTGGAATGGTAAATAATGGTGTTCCTTGTAAAGAAGAAACTAAAAAGAAAATAAGTTTAGCAAATAAAGGAACAAAAAATGGATTTTATGGAAAACACCACACCGAAGAAGAAAAACAAAAAATATCACAAGCTAGTAAAGAATTGTGGAAAAATGAAGAACATAGAAAAAAAATACTTCCTATTTTAAATAAACACAAAAAAAATTTTCAAAAAGGAAATGTCCCCTGGAATAAAGGCAAAAAGGGAATTATGGTTGCTTGGAATAGAAAAAAGGTAATATGTTTAGATACTAACGAAATATTTAATTCTATTATGGAAGCAGAAAAAACAATGAATGTTTCTAATGTTAGTTGTTGTTGCAATGGTAAAAGAAAATCAACAAAAGGATTACATTTTAAGTTTTATGAACAATAGTATTAAGATGATAAAAGAAAGAATACAACAAGCATTTAGTAAATATTCTTTTGTGGAAGAAGGACACTATTATTTATGTAATGGTAAACGTGTTGAAATAAGCACAACAGGTTTAATTGCATTATATGAAAACGAGTTTGATAAAGAAACTATTTCACAACAAAAAGCAAATGATCGTGGCATTAGTCAAAGTGAGATTTTAGAAGAATGGCTAATTGAAAACTTACATTCAACAATAAAGGGAAGTCTTGTACATTTGTACGCACAATCGCTCTGGGAACACGAAAAGTTTGAAATTGACTATTCTAACATTCCAAAAGAAATTGATATAAATAGATTAAAAAAAGAAATAGATATATTAAAGATACAAGCTGACAACTTTTACAACGATTATAAAGATATGTACGAACTTATAGGTTGCGAAATATATTTAGGTGATGAAGATTATGACGAATGTGGTGCAACAGATATTGTTTTTTACAATAAATACACCGAAGAAATTATAATTGCCGACTTTAAAACAAATAAAGAAATCAAACGTGAAAGTTATAGACACAAAAAAATGTTAATACCACTTCACAAGTTAGATGACTGCAATTATTCGCATTATTCTCTGCAATTAAGTGCATACAAATATAAGTTTGAAAAAAATACAAGTTTAAAAGTTGCTGAAACATTTATTATTTATTTTAATGTTAATGCAGAAAACTATGAAATTATTGAACCATTAAATGTTGAAAAAGAAATTAAAGAAATATACGAATTAAGGAGGAAAAGAAATATGAACGGAATGGGTGTTCTATTAATGGGTGCTAGTGGAAGCGGTAAATCTACTAGTTTAAGAAATCTACCAGCTAAGGAAACAGCAATAATAAATATTACAAATAAACCAATGCCTTTTAGAAATAAAGACGGTAAAACAATTGTTACATTGCAAGACTTTATGAAAGAAGGGGAAAACGAGTTAGCTTATGGTGAACTATATCAAAGAATTATAACAACTATTAAGAAAACAGATAAAAAAATAATTGTTATTGATGATAGTTCATATATGATGACTTTTGAAAACTTTGAAAAAGCAACAAATAAAGGTTATGATAAGTTTACAACAATGGCTAAAAATTATTATGATTTAATTAAAAGTGCTATTAGTTGTGGTGGTGAAAAAATTGTTTATGTTATTACACACGAAGAAATTGATGACGTAAATCAATTGTATCGCCCTAAAACTATTGGTAAAATGTTATCAAACCAATTAGTTATTGAAGGATTATTTAGCATTGTGTTAAGATCATTATATAAAAATGGTGAATATATATTCCAAACACAAAATGACGGAACTTCTGTATGCAAAGCGCCTATGGATATGTTCGAAAAGAAAGAAATTCCAAATGATTTATTTGAAGTTGATAAAATCATTCGTGAATATTATGGTTTTAAACAAATTGAAGTAAAGGAGGGAAATTAATATGTTAAAAAAACCAACAAATTATGATGAAGTCGAAGTTAATAATGACTTCACACCAATTGCACTTGGTGGACACAAAGGGATAATAATGAGTGCAGAAGAATATGAAAATCCAGCAAATGGGAATACTAGTTTGAAAGTTATAGTTGATACAGACAAAGATGATACACAACCTAGTTATTTTACTGAAATGTATAGAAATGATGAAAGAGAAAATAAAAAATGGAGTAATCAAGCTATAAAATATGTTTCATTAAAAGATGATGAAAATTGTGTAAGAATGTTAAAATCATTTATTACTGCCGTAGAAAATAGTAATGAAGATTTTACTTTTGATTGGAATAAAGAAGTAAATCAATTAAAAGGTAAAAAAGTTGGTTTAGTATTTGCACTTGAAGAATATAAAAATCAAGATGATGAAATTAAAACAATTGCAAAACTAAATCAATTTAGAAGTAACGATAAAGTTGATCACGTAAAAATTCCACGTGTAAAATTAATAGACGGAACTTTTATTGATTATGAAGAATATACAAACAAATCAAGTAAAACGAACAATAGCTCTAGTGTTGAAATTGAATTAAGTGATGAGGATTTTCCATTCTAATAAGCAAGTGTAAAAACTTGCTTTTTTTATTTATTTTTTTATTGCAAAAGTACTTATAAAGTGGTACTATGTTTATATACGATAGGAGGAGGTAGACAATGAAAACATTATTTAGATTTATGAAACGTGCGGATAAAGAAAAAAATAGAATTATTATTCCTAAGTTTATTATTGATAAATATGGGCGCGATTTTTATTTAGATATAATGGAAGACGGTAGCATTAAATTAATACCAATTAATTACAATAAAAATAAATAGAAAGGGAAATAAATATGACAAAAGAAGAATTATTATCAAAGCAAACATTTATTGACCTTTTTAATATGACACCATTAGATCAAATCGAACGTGAAAGTGAATTGTATTTAGAAGCTGAAAAACTTGGCATTAAAAGTCAATTTAAAACGAATTTAAAGCAATATAGACAATTATTAAGTAAAACCAAGTCAATTGGTAACAAATTAGACATTACTAATTCCAAATATGATATATCAAATTACAATATGGGAAAATATAATTGTTCTATGGACGGAATAACAGATGACCAAAACTTTAAGTTTAGTTATATTCCTGTGTTTCCAGTTGAAAGATATATAAATGAAGAAACAGGGAAAGAAAAAATTAAAATTGCTTTTTATAAAGATGATGAATGGAAAGAACTTACTATTGATAAATCACAAATAACAATAAATCAAAAACTATTATTATTAAGTGATTATGGTTTGGACGTTAATAGTGAGAATGTAAAGTATTATATTAACTATTTTAACGACATTCTTAACTTAAATAACATTAAAAGATTAAGTTCTGTGTCACATTTAGGTTGGTTTGAAGATAGTTTTATTCCTTATGATACAAAAGGAATGTTTGACGGGGAAAATGATTTTAAACATATTTTTAATGCCTTAAAAAGCAAAGGTGATTATAAACTATGGTTAGAAACTATTAAAGAAGCGAGAAAACAATTAAAAATCAAAATCCTTATGGGTGTTGTTCTTGCTAGTCCACTACTTGAAAAACTATCAATTCAACCATATATTGCAAACTTTTGGTCTTCAATGAGTGGTAATGGTAAAACATTAAGTTCAATGCTAGTTATGTCAATTTGGGGTGATCCAAGCCCAAGTGCTTTAAGACTATCAAGTAATTCGACACAAAACTTCATTATATCTGTTGCTTCATTTATGCGAAATATAACTTGTTATTATGATGAATTACAAATTATTAAAAATAATAAATATATGGACTTAAATGGTTTAGTTATGGATTTATGCAATGGAACCGAAAAAGGACGTTTAAATAAAAATAGTCAAGCTCGTGAAGTTAAGTCTTGGAACTGCAATTTTTTATTCACAAACAACGACAAAATGGTTAAAGAAAACGCTGGTGAGCAAATATATAATCGTGTTATTGACATTGAAGTTAATGAAATGTTATATAATGATCCACACGAAGTTTCGAACATAATATTAAATAATTATGGTTTTCTTGGTAAAGATTATATTAAAATAGTCAAAAAAATTGGATTTGATAAGTTAAAAGAGCGTTATGTTCAAATATATAATGATATTTTAAGCAAAACAAAAGCAACTGATAAACAAGCAAGTTCGCTTGCTAGTATTATTCTTGCAGATGAAATCGTTGTTAAAAATATATTTAAAGATGAAAAATGCTTATCTATTGAAGATATTGAAGATTTGGTTAATGATCGTGACGAAATTAGAACGTCAATTAAAGCAAAGGAATATATTACAGGTATAATAAATGCAAATTGGAAACGATTTGACGAACAAAACTATGGTGAATGTTGGGGAATAAAAGATGAATGGACTTGTACTATAAATGCACAAATCTTATTTAGAGAACTTCAAAAAGGCGGATTTGAGTTTGAAACCATAAAAAAGGAATGGGCTGATATGGGATTTTTAGAAAAAAATTCACAAGGTAGATTTGTTCATAATACTGCCGTTAGAAAAGAAAAAGGAAACTATATTAGGTTAAAATTAACATAAAAATTATCAAATCTAACAAAATCTAACATAAAATATAAAAAAATCTAACATAAAAATAGCCCGCAAACCCCCATTCCACCGATACCTCTAACAATCTAACATTTTTTCCACCATACAGGTCTATATTTTAAAAAAATTTTTTAGATTAAAAATATTTACGCGCGTATAGTGTATATATAAAATTATGTTAGACACGTTAGAGATGACGTATTTTAGGGAAATTTATGTTAGATATATGTTAGATATATGTTAGATTAATGTTAGATTAAAAAATGGAGGTAAAAATGCAACAATATGAAGAAATGGAACGTGCTATTTTAAATTGTTTAATAACTAAACCTGAATTATTCAAAGAAATTAAGTTAAGTGAAAAACATTTTAAAAAGCACAGAAGATTTTATATATTTATAAAAGAATATTATGACACATTTGGAAAGTTCGATATTTCACTATTAAAGTCAACTTGCAAAAATCCAGGTGAAGCACTTGACTATATTGTTGAAATAATCGACACAACAAGCATAACCGCCCACTTTGATTTATACCAAGAACGAATGCTTAAAATGTATGAGAACTTTGAAAAAATCGAAGAAATCCACAAGCTAGAACGAAGATTATATATTAGGGAAATAGATCTAGATGAATTTAAAAATGAAATAAAAAGAATATTGAGGTGAGAAAAATGAATGTGGAAGAAAAAGAAGAAAAAATAATTGCTTTGAGCGTGGAAAGGTTCAAGATTTTACAAATATTAAAAACTAAAAAAAATAAAAACCCACAAAACTATATATTACGCCTCCAAGCTATAAACAAAGAAATCGAGGAACTTATACAATTGAATGATTTAAAAAAATATAAAAACAAATATGATATGGAATTAAGATATGAACCAAGAAAATAAAATTATAATTTGTGATACAAGGGAAAAAGGAAACAAGAAAATTCTCGAATATTTTGATAGCATTAATCAAGACTACATTATATCTAAACTTGACACTGGCGATTATATGCTTTACAAAGATTATACAAGGATAATTGACAAAAAGGACGGTTTGCTTGAAATATGTGGCAATCTATGTCATTCAACAGAACACGCACGCTTGGTTCGTGAAGTTGAACGTGCGCACGAAATGGGCTGCAAGGATTTCATCTTTTTAATCCAGGATAGCAAGATCAAGTCAATTGAAGATATTAAAAGCTGGTCGTCGCCTTATACGAAAGTTCGTGGGTTTGTGCTTTTAAAAACTATGCAGACATTTAAAGAACACCACAATTGTCGATTTATTATCGTGCCACGAAAAGATATGGGAAGAAAAATTATTGAATTATTAAAGGGAAAGTGATATAATTAAATCGTGATAGAAATATCACACACTGATAATCTGTTCATAGAGTGCTATCTATTTTATAGGTAGCATAGAGTAGATATATTATCAAGATAGTTGGTATTTATTAGTAGACTATGGAAATGCATTATGCTAATAATTATATCTATTCTATGGTGCTAATGAATTGTTGGCACTTCCGTTCATAAGTTTACACCAAAAAAATTCTTATGAAGCGTGTTATTTATTGGTTTGTACCTCTTATCTATTAAGAAACTTTAAAAGTACTTTTTCATTGCCAATAAGTAACAGACCCCTTTAAGCAGTTGACTTCGTACCAGCTGCTTTTTTAATTGACTTTTTTTTATATTTCATTTATAATTAAATTAACAATAAAAGGGGCGTGATTTTATGAACGCAATCTTTCAATGGTTTTTAAAAATAGTCGCATTGATACCTATGGGTGTCTTTGCGGCTTTTTTTGTGTTTTTAAACTATTTGAAACAAGAAGAAAAAAGGAATGATTATGAGAATGGGAAAACTAACAAATAAGCTATACTACGATTTTCAATTAGATCAAACAGGCTTTGACTTTATGGGATACACGTTTAATGATAAAAAAGAATTATCTTTTCATCATATTCAACCAAAGAACTATGGTGGCAAGACTTTATATAACAATGGTGCTTTATTAGTGCGTGACACGTCGCATAATTATATACACACAATTGAAAATGTGGATTTTAAATTGTTTATAGAAATAAGCCAATTATTAAAAGACGAACACTTGCGAGGTGCAATCACTTTAGACCACTTGCGAGCTATACGTGACATACTAGAACTATTTGAAAAGAAATATAACGGTGGATATACTTCAAAGGGCTTACCAATAATTAAAGATGAATTTATAAAAAGGAGGATTAAGCTATGAAAAGTTATATTGACTTGTGTGACTTTACACAGTGCAGATTGATTGAGGAAAGAATGAGATATGCTGATATTTATGATTTCGCGAATGCAAGTTCAATAATCAAGGCACGTTTTAAACTTTTATCAAGCGAAGGCAAATTGTTTTATAAGTATTTTGTTTATGCACACGTTAATACAACACCAGATGAAAAAAATGTAATATGGGATTATCTAAACGGCGAGCGAAAAACAATAGTTCCATACGTGCAATATTTATTAAAAAGAAAAAGTATGATATAATAATAACAATGGAGGACATAATGAAAGAAAAATATACAATTACAAAGAATGGCGTTGATGACTATTCTTTAAAGTATGGTGAAACTGAATTAAAGTTACATAGTACTGTTGGACTTGCCGAAAAAATACAAAACGTATTAAATGAAGCAAGAAAAAAAATGATAATGGATTTATCTATTAATGATAGAACATTAAACGATTTAGTAAAGGAAACTAAAAAGGACGGCAAAACAGTTGTTGACACTTCAAATGCAGACGCTTTAGAAAGTCTTTATATTGAACGTGAATATGCAAGAGTTTTTGAGGATTGCATAAAAGAAATGACTGGAAAGTCTTTTATAGAGTTAATTCAAGAAATTGGACTTGAAACTGAAGAAGAAGGAGAAAAACTAGGTGAAGAACTAGGAAACATATTATCTGGAAACTTTCCCAGTTAATGAGGGAATACAAGAAAGAAAGAAGAACAAAAAAGGTAAAAACGAAACTTATTTGTGCTTACCTTATGACTTACCTGAAATATATCCATTCTTTTGTGCTAGGTATGGTGATATGACTTATCAAGAACTATTAGATATGGGATATGAACAATTTGGTATGAAAATGAGTAGTATTCCTGAAAGTGAACCTATATTCACAACAATTAAAGCACGTGTTATAAACACTGGTAAAATAAAAGATAAAAACGAACGCAAGTATTGGGAACAACAAAAAAGATTACATAAGATCCCAGATGAATACTTGCCAAAAAAAGAATTAAACAAGGAAACAAAAAATAAGATTAAGTTGGGAGAATTTACAAATGGAAAAAGAATTAAATAGATTTAATGAAAAAGTGGAAATCTTATCAAAGGATTTTGCACAATATAAAGACGAAGAAAAAGGAATTGAGTTTATCTTTAATACTGTCAATGCACTTGCAACTGTTGATTACTTAGAACTTACAAAGCAAGAATATGACGTGATGAAATTTCAAAACAAAATTGAGGATAAAGAATATAACATAATCAATGTTAAGAAGGCAGTTCCTAAGAATGAAATAACAGGTAAAGAAGAAGATAAATATACAATTACTGAAAAAGAAGTAGCTGTAAGACAAATATGGAATGTATCAAATAGATTAGGTGCTTTAAAAAGTTTTACTAACAAGGAAGAAGCACTTGAACTAGCGCACGAAATAAACAAAAAAATATTAGATATAATTTTATAAAAAAATGGGTGTATAATTGGGAACTAGGAAAGACACATAAGATAGGCTAGTAGAGGGTTAAGCAGTGTCTTTAAAGAGGTAAATATGGAGAACGTATTTTATTTTAAAAATATAAATAGCATAGGTGGTTGTGAGAGTTTCTTTTACTATCTAGCAAAAAAATATGAATTCACATTGTATTACAAGGAAGGTAATCCTGAACAAATAAAACGACTTGCACGTTTGATAAAAGTTCGTAAGTATAAAGAACCTATCAAGTGTGATAAGTTTTTTTGCAATTATGGGTTCGATATAGAAGTAGAGGCAAACGAGTATTATCATATAGTTCATTGTGATTACAAAAAAGTTTGGTTTTCACCTATTCAATACAAAGGTTTTAATTACATAGGTGTTTCAAAACTTGCGTGTGATAGTTTCAAAGAATTAACGGGCAAAGACATTGAACTATCTTATAATCCAATTGTGTTAGATACAACTTGTGAAATGAAAAAACGTGAAGGCAAATTGAAATTAATAAGTGCAACACGTTTAACAAGAGAAAAAGGATTAAATAGAATGCAACGACTTGCTTATATATTAGACAAAGCTAAGATAGATTATGAATGGACTATATTTACCAATAGAAAACGTGAAGCAGTAGGCAAAAACGTTATTTATAAAGAACCAAAACTAGACATAATAGATGAAATAAAAAAAGCTGATTTTTTAGTTCAATTAAGTGATTGTGAGGCTTATTGTTATTCAGTTGTGGAGGCTTTAAGTTGTGGAACACCTGTTATAGTTACAGATCTTCCAGTATTTAAAGAACTAGGAATAAATGATAGTAACGCAATTATTTGTGATATGAATATGAGTAATTTCACAATTGATAAGATACAAAAAGAATTTAATTTTAAATATGAAGCACCAAAAGATAACTGGAGTAAATGGATATCAAGCAAAAAGGAATATGATCCAAATGAAAAAGTAAAAGTAAAAGTGCTTAGAAGATATACAGACTTAGTGCTAGGTTCATTGACAAAAGGCTTTTATGAAATGACACAAGAACGTGCAAGTTATTTAGAAGCAAAAGACTTGGTGGAAATATGCGATTAAGTATAATAACACCCTATTACAATACTTTAGATGAAACATTAAAACTTGCTGAAATATTAGAACCTCAATTAACAGATGAAGTTGAATGGATAATTATTGATGACGGTTGCAATGAAAAAGAATTAGATAAATTAAAAGCACGAGTAATTCATTTAAAAGAAAATAGTGGTGGTGCAAGTAAACCTAGAAACGTTGGGATTGATGAAGCACAAGGAGAATATATAGGATTTATTGATAGTGATGATATGATAACAAATGATTATATTCATAAAGTGCTACGAGCTTTAAAAACAGATATAGTATTTATAAGTTGGCGAAGCAAAAAACACGACGTAAGAATAACATTAAAACCGCCACGTTGGAATTGTGCTGTATGGTGCCGAGTTTATAAACGTGAAATAATAGGTGATATAAGATTTAATGAAAAATTAAAGATTGCAGAAGATTGGGTGTTTAATAGCTTAATCAAATATGAAACTTCAAATTGTATAAGTAAACAAATCTATATTTATAACAATGGACGCGAGGGTTCGTTGATAAATGGGGTGAAAGAATGAAGTATATAATAATGTGTGGTGGGGAATATGAAAAATTTAAAACCCCTAAACATTTAAGCGTTGTTAAAGGTGAAAGATTAGTAGATAGAACTATAAGACTATTAAAAGAAAATGGAATAAAAGATATTTGCATAAGTTCTAACAATCCATTATTTGATAGTTGTGGAGTTCCTAGACTAGAACACGAAAATACATACAAACAAATTAATGGCACACAACAAGGATATTGGTTAGACGCATATTATCCTTTAGAAGATAATGAACAAGTGTGTTATATGTATGGTGATGTTTATTATAGTGAGAATGCTGTAAAGACAATTGTGGAATATCAATGCCAAGACAATACATTGTTTGGAACAGGAGTAGCTAAAAACAAGTTTCATTATAATTGGGGTGAACCATTCGCATATAAAGTTATAAATAATAAAAGATTTAAAAATGGAATAAAAGAAGTTAAAAAACTTCAAGACGAAGGCAAAACAAAAAGAATGCCTGTTACTTGGGAATTATATAGATATCTTAATGGTTTAGACGTTAACGTTCAACGTGTCTTAGATAAAACTTATGTGTGTATTGATGACGTAACAATGGACGTTGATTATCCTGAAGACATTATAGAAATGAATAAATGAGAGGTGATAAAAAATGCCATTTAAAAGTGAAGCACAAAGACGTTGGGCGTATACAAAAGCTGGAACACGTGCGTTAGGTGGAAAAAAAGCGGTTGCAGAATGGGAAAAAGCAACAGGCGGAAAGAAACTCCCAAAATACGCGCCAAAAAATAAAAAGAAATAGGGGGTGTTAAATATGCCAAATAATCCAAAGGCTGCTGACAATTTGATTAATCTACGTGACAGATCTTTAGAAGATAGAAAAAGAATAGCAAAAATGGGAAATATTGCAAGTCTTGAAGAACGAAGAAAAAGAAAATTAATGCGTGAAGTTTTAGAAGACAAACTAGATATAATGGACGCAGAAGGATTAACAAATCAAGAACGTGTCACACTAGGTTTAATTAAAGGTGCAATTGACGGTAGAGCTGAAAATTACAAAACAATACTTGAAGTTCTTGGTGAACTAGGAATAAGCAATAGTAATGAAACACCAAGCGTTTCAATTAACATAATAGATAATAGCAAATTAGCACAAGCATTATATGATGAAAACAGAGAGGAGGAATAGGAATGGAATTTATCAAAGTTCGTAATGGATACCTTGTAAAAGGTTCAAACGGATTAATTGTAAGTGAAACTGAAAAAGTTGAACTTGAAAATGGTACTTTATCAATTAAAGGTGCAACTTGTGAAGCGTGTCGCACTGATAAAAGAAAAGACACAACAATTAAAACTGCAACTTCTAAAAAGAAAAAAAACAAAAAGAAAATTGAAGAACCTATTGAAGAACCAATAGTAGAAGAAACAGTTGAGGTTGTTAAAGATGATAGTATCGAAGAAACAAGCATTATTATATAACGATATAGTTTCACAAGACGTGCCTAACTTAAGTATATTAGGTTCGACACAAAGTGGAAAAACACACGTTATATGTACCGCTTTAATTGAATATGCACAACAATTAAACGAATATGAGAAAAAACAAAGACAAAACCCAAACTATGTGCCACGTGATTATTATGGTGCAATAATAGGTTGGACAACTGATACAATTAAAGGTAACATTGTTGAACCAATTGAAAAAATACTAAAAAACGAATATGGTTTTAGAAATGGCAAAGAATACACTTTAAAGTTTGGACAAACTGATAAATACTTTGAAATTTATAATATACGTTTTTATTTCTTTGGATTTAATACAAAGTTATCATTCAATAGAATTCTTGGTAAACCATTAATATTTTGCTGGATAGACGAAGCAGCAAGAATATATACACAAGGTCAATTACGTGAAAGTTTTGACGAAATACCTGGACGTATGATGAGTTTTTCAGGACACCCTTATTACAAGCGTATAGATAGTTACAATGTAGAAGGAAATCAAAATCACCCTTACAAAAAGAAATATATAGATGAAGGAAATTGGAAACAATATATATTTTATCCTTTTGATAATCCTGTTATTGATACAGAAGAAAAAATAAGAAAAGCTGTAAGTTCATTTCCAAAAGGAAGTTTACGAGATCAAAAAGTTTTTTGCAAATGGGTTGTTGCAGAAGGTAAAGTATTTAACTATGTTCCAAAAATGACTGAAGAAGAATTAAAAAACAATTATATTATTCGTGAAATTGGAATTGGTTGTGACTATGGTTCGGTAAATCCAACAACATTTTGTGCAATTGCACTAGCACAAAACCAATTAACAAGAACGTGGAACTTGGTAGCTTTAGATACATATTATCACGACCCTAAAATAGAAAACGATACACCAACAACAGAGTTTTATTCTAAACAATTAAAACTATTTCTTGAATACTTGCATAATAAATACCCCCATATTCCTATAAATACATTAGTTATAGATAGTGAAGCAAGTCATTTTGATAATCGTTTGGAAGTTGACGGAATAAGACACGAATTAGCAAAGAAAAATAAATTAAGTGTTGATGAAAGTGTACAATATATGCAATCGTTATTCTATAAAGATTTTTTAAAGAAAATAGAATTAAAAACAATTAGATACTTTTTACCTAATGGTGAAGCAGTATATAGTAATCACGATATCGGTTTGGAAGAACTTGAAAGTTATCATTATGATAAATTAAAAAGTGAACGTGAAGGAATAAATGCTTATGTTAAAGATTTCGACCATTACGTTGACGGATTAAGATATATAATAATGGAGTTCAAATTAACAAATCGTGCGCCTGTTGTTTAGGAGGATATATGCAAATAAAATGTAAGAAAACAAAACGTTTTTTATGCAGTATAAACTATGAAGAAATAATTGAATTAATAGAAAAATATAACATTGTTTTAGAACGTCCACTTGAAATAATTATTCCTTGCAAAAATTGTAAGCAAAGTGAAATATATCATATATACAAAGACCACTATGTGTTTAAAGGTAATAAAGAAATAGAAAAAAAATAAGTTGCTATATGCAACTTTTTTTAAATCAATTGACAAATGTTTTAAAAGTGATATAATTAAATTATAGAAGTGCAGTGTGTTTGACCTTTAGGTGCAAACGGAAGCATAAGGAATTAAAACGTACCTTATGCTTTTTTTGTTGGAGGTTTTATGAAAAAAAGAAACAAAAAATGGACACTGCTTATTTACTTTAATGGGATATTATTAAAGAAAATTAAAATCAATGAAGACGAAGCACCACGTGAAAATAGTTATGCTATAAATGTTTGGTTCAAAAAGCAGATATTTAAAAGCAACAAAGTTAATATTGTTGTAAGACCAACAGTTTTATTAAAGAATGACGAAAAGAACAGAAAAACGTATTGGGGCGTAGTTTTAGAAGAAGGATTAGAAATAAAATAGGAGGAAAATTATGTTAGGGAAATTAAGACATTTTAATCCATTACAAGCACCTTATATCAAAGTAAATGTTAAAATAACTAATCCTGGCACAACAAATGGTAAACCAAATATTAGTGAAGAAAGCAAATTTGTGTTAGCACCTTCTGCAAAGAAGATAGGAACTTATATTAGAAACCAATTATTTGGTAGTGACTTAATGACACAAACTGAAGGACTTGACATTAATTGGTTAATGCCTACGTTAAGTGAAGCGTTAGAACTTGCAGTATATGAAAGAGAAAGTTTTATATACATACATAAGTTTGATAATAAGATTTATTTAGAATGTATCAAAAAATGTGACATACACAATTTGGTACAAAGATATGACAAAGTAATAAGTTGTGATTTGATCCAAGATTTTGAAGGTAAAGATGATTATGATTATTGTTTACAACGTCATATTGAAATGGAAAATGGAAACACAACATTGACATTTACTGCATTTAAAAGAGAAAAACAACGTGGCGAGTGGCAAGAAATGTCGTTAAGAGCATTTAATAAAATAAACGACACTGAATATGAAAAAGTATACGAACTTCCTTATGAAGTATTAATTAATATGGATATTGGACAAGATTTCTTTAAGGATAGTGAAAAATTCTTAAATGAAGAAATGGAAGTATACAATGTGTTATGTGCTGAAGTTGTAAAAACACAAACAAGAATAGCAACAACACAACATTATCAAAGTGGTGACTTATACAATCAATGGCAGCCACAATCAAATATGTATGAAGTTAAGACAATTAGTGTTAACGGAATGCAAGATTATTTTACATTATTACCTGGCGATAAAGAACACGCTGTATTCCAATATTTACAAGGTGATATTAGAGAAAATAATTATATAAATATATTTAAGTTTTGCGATTATCAAATAATTCAAATGGCAAACTTAAGTCCAGCAACTTTTGGATATGAAAAAGACAATTATCAAAACGTTGCAAGTGTTGACTTATCAATGAATTTAACTGAAATGACAATAGAGGCTATTAAAAAGCAAATTGAACCACAAGTTAATCATTTAATAATCAACATTGTTAAGTTACAAGAATTATTAAATATTCAAGATAACAAAATACCAAGCGATTTAGTTTGGGATTATGGAAACAATGAAAAACTAGATGATGATAAGAAAATAAGAACACTAAGACAAATTCAAAGTGTAATGAGTATTCCATATTCAACAAGAGCTAAAGTACTAACACCAGTTATCAACAAATTAATTGATACTGATATAAAAGAAGAAGACTTGGTTAAAGGTTATAATGAAGAAAGAGAAGATATAAAATTAAGCTATGAAGAATTCTAACGAGTTTATAAACAAAAGTGTATTTAAAGTTAATCTTAAATATGCAAGAATGCAAAATAAAACTAAAGAGTTGTTCTTTAAATGTTTAAATGAAAATAGGGATTTTGAATATTTTAAAGATAAACTAGAAAAGTTGTGGGGAAACCTAGACCATAGTTTTTTGCAAGATGAACTTGTAGAATATGAAGAAATAATACACGAACAAAACTTAAAAGGAAATGTAATAGAAGAAGAAATAACATTCGAACCATTTCTATCGTTAATTTCCTTAGGGGTGATTATAGGTGTTGAAGATAAGTTTAAAAGAATGAAGGAACGTGAGTATAAGAACTCATTAAAAAGTTATGCTTATAGAAAAGCAAAAGACCAATATTTAAAAACAAAAGTATCAAGATACACAAATCAAGTTGTTCCATATTATAGTAAAAAAACAAATGAAATAGTAAGATATGTACAAATGAGTACATATAATTCAATGGTTCATAATACGAACCTTACAAGAAGTGGTTGGAATGTAACAATGCAAGACGCTGAGTTATTAGATCTAAATGAATTTTGGATACCACCACACAATTTTAGCTGTCCATATTGTGCGAGTTATCAAGGAAGGGTTTTAACAAGAGAGGAAGTTGAAACATATATAGGAACTGAAGCACAAGAACAAGAAAGTGATATACTTCACCCAAATTGTAAATGTGTGTTAACTATATATGACGGAGGAACACCTTTAAGAAGACCTCAATATAATGAAGCACAAATAGAAGAACAATATGAGATAAGACAAAAGGTAAATTCCTTAACATTAAAAAAAGAAGAAATATTAACAGATAGAAAAATTCAAAAAATGTTAGGGAATGAAGATAAAGTTGATGAACTAAATCAACAACGAAACAAAATAAATTCTCAAATAAGAGAACTTAAAGAAGCACTACCTACTGCTGAATTACAAAAGCAAGTAGTTGCAATAAATAGGTAGAAATACCAAAGACCAGCATTCCTGCTTGAATGTCTATAAACTTTAAGTAGGAAATGCACTTCTAAATATGTCGACAAATAGGAGGAAAAAATGGATATATCTAAATATATCACAAACAAGGATATCCAGTTATCCAACGAAGATATTAACTTCGAAAAACTGGAAAAAGATATTAGAAAAGGATATGTATTAAGTGAAGAAGTTGAAAATGCAAGAAACGAAGCACTTAAGGAAAACACTGCACATTATACTGAACTTGAAGAAAAGTATAATAAGCTAGAAAAATCTTACAATGATATTGAAACACGTAATACAGAACTTACTAATAATGAACGTGGGCTTAAATTACAAGTTGAAATGGTTTCACAAGGCTTTAAAAAGGAAAATATAGCAGAAATAAGCGCTTTACGTAATTCTTTATTTAAAGATGAAGAAGATGACGCAAAAGCAATTGCTATGATTAAAGAAAAATATAAAGCAACTTATTTCCCTGAACCTGAAAAAGCACCTGTTATTCCAAATGAAACTTCATTTAATTCCACAACAAAACCAAAAGAAGAAATTAAAATCACAAGAAAAACAAGTCTTAGAGATTTGTTAAAAAAATAAGAAGGAGATAATAAATTATGAATTATACACAAGACGGAGTTTATTCACTAGATTTACAAAGTGTTGCAAAACGTATTTACGAAAGTTTACTTTATCGTTCAACATTTTATAAATTCTTAAACCCTAATTATATTGGTGAATTAAGAACTGCTGGAACACCAATGATTGAAATATTAAAATCTGGCAATGCAACTGTTAATGTTCGTGAAACTAAAGAAATCACTTCTGCATTAACACCTGGTCTATTAGGATATTCAAGTCAAAAAGTTGACTTAACTGAACTTCCTATGGATTACTCAATTAGAATTCCTGTTCTAGTTTCTGGAACAAACTTTATCAATACTTTAGAAGACGCTATGGATAAAAAAGATCAAGCAGTAGCTACTCAAATTGATACTTATGGTTTTGGAATTCTAGAAGATCAAGTATCTGCTGAAGCTGAATGGAATGCAGCTACTCAACAAGATTACATTGATATCTTAAATAACTTAAAAGCAACTCTATTCAATAAGAACGTATATAGTGATTATAGATTAGGACTTGCTGCTACTGAACACGCTAAATTATGTGCTGCTTTAACTTCAATTCTTAAATTCGAAACAGAAGTTGGTGTTAAAGGTGTTGATATGGGTGTTGTTGATGAAGCATACGGTGTTCAAATATTCCCTATCAATGACACAATGTTAGACGGAACTAAAGGTTACTTCTATAATCCACTTGCAGTAGTTGGTGATACATTCTTCGATAGTTTCGTAGAATACAACAACAATTATCCTGGTTTCCCTGGATATTATGTAATGGAAGGTAACATTATGTTCGGTGCAAAAGTTGTTGAAAAAGACGCTATCATTAAATTAGTAGAAGAAATTTCAGCTTAATTAGAAAGGAGGACATATTATGTCTTTCTTTACAATAGAAGAATTTTATAATAAATATTCACAAGAAGTAGAACAATGGCAAATTGAAACTGCTTGTGAAATGATTTATAGCCAAGTAGGGTTAAGATATCGCGACTTAACTTGGGACGCGACTTCTTGCCCAACGGCTATTAAAAATGCCAGTATGGAACAATTAAGATTTATGTTAGAGTACGATATACCTTGTTTAGATAACAGGGGTGAGATAAAAGCAGGTGCTATGGTAAGTAATCTTATTAGTGATATTTCAAATAATTCTTTAAGAATACTTGGTAATGCTGGATATCTATATCGTGGAAATCCATTAAATCAAAATATGGGAATGAACCTACCTTTTGGAGATTAATATGTATAACGTTAATGGTATGAAAGCAACGTTAATTCAAAATAATAGGAACACAAGTTCTTATTATGATGATCAAGACAAACAAGAAGTAAAAATCAAAGTTTGCCCTTATAACGTTGATCAAGCTGTTAGATTTGGTATATATACAGTTCCAGAAGCAACAGGATATTTTATTGTAAAAGCAAATACACCTGTTCGTGAGGGAGATCAATTGAAAATAGGAGATAGGACATTCTCAATAATAAAAGTTCAAGATGAATGGATATGGAATAAAGTTGCTAATATAATTTTGGCGGTTAAATAATGGATTTTGAAATGCACTGGGAAAAAGAAATTCCAATAGAACAAATAAGATTATTCGAAGACAGAACTATTTATAATATGGCAATGTTAACAAGAGAATATACAAAAGGTTCTATGGCATTTCCTTATTTAACAGGAAGACTTCAACAAAATGAAGTTGCTGCACCTATAATAAAAAGTGGCAATTGTGATTATGGACTTGCAACTGGCGTAGATTACGCAAAAAGAGTATGGACTTATAATAATGTTAATTGGACTAATCCAAGCACAAAACCTCAATGGTATATGAGTGTATTAAAAACAAGTGTTGACGTTATTGTAGCAAATGCGGTTCAAAATGCTTTGAAGGAGGTTTAAAATGAGCGAAGAAGATATTAAGAATAAAAACTTAATAGTAATCGACTTTTTAGATAGTATTGTTAATAACGATATATATAAAGACGAATACAAAGTAAAAGCTGAATATTCAACAAATGATAATGATATTAAAGTTATCGTAGTTCAAGAAACTTCTGGACAAAAAGTAGTCTTTTATGGCACTAATCCTTTATATAACTATTATAACGTGGACATATATGGAGATAGTATCAAAGACGCAAAAGACACAAGTGTTATTATAGGCAATTTAATTGGCAACGACATAATATTTGATTGGAAAAACCAAAAATGGCAAATAATAGTAAAACAATTTAGCAATCCTCGAACATTGTTCTATGAAGATATAAGACGTGTTGCTTATACTTCTACTTTACAATGTATAGTTAATAGGATTGTATAGGAAGGGATATAAAATGGAAAGATATATTAATAATAGAGAGTTAATAAGAAATCTTGCTATTAATACAGGTACTTCACTTAATCCAGAATATACTCCAATTTGTACAACAAGCGAAGTTCAAATTTCAACAGAATTAAATGAAAAAGATTTTTATGTATTCTGTGACGCTTTACAAAGAAAAGTTATAACTGGTGCTAGTGTTATGTTATCTGGTACTCTAAAACTAGACGTAGAAAATGAAGGAGATCTTGCTTTAATTGATAAAGTTCACACTTTAATAGGTGACGGAGAAATCACTCAATTCACAAACGTTGGAATTCAATTTGATTTATTAACAAATTCAACTGGTGGCGTTTTAGAATATGCAACATATCAAGCTAATGTATCACTTAACTTAAGTGACTTAGGTGGTGCTGCTGAAGATGAAAGTGAATTCTCTTTCGAAATGCAACTTATTGGTAAAGCAACAGAAGTTACTTCTGCATAACAACGTCCTTAAAGGTAGGTGGAAAAACCTACCTTTTTTTATATAATATGAAGGGAGGAAATAAAAATGAATAGTGCTGAGGTATTGATTAAGTTTAAAGGTGATACTAAAGACGCTGAAAGCAAAATACAAGGTCTTACTAAAAGCATTACACTTGGAAGTTTAGCTTCTAAAGGTATATCAAAAGCAATGCAAGTTTTTAATCAAAACTTAGGTAGTGCAGTAAGTCGTGTCGATACATTAAACAACTTTACTAATGTAATGAGCAATTTAGGTGTAAGTGCAGATGATAGTCAAGAAGCAATTGACACTTTAAGTAAAAAACTTGACGGATTACCAACTACTATTAATGAAGGCGCACTTGCAGTTCAACGTTTTACAGCTGCAAATGGTAATGTTAAAAAATCAACTGATATTTATTTAGCATTAAACAACGCTTTACTAGCAGGTGGTACAAGTGCTGAAACACAATCAAATGCAATGGAACAATTGAACCAAGCATATTCTAAAGGTAAACCAGACGCAATGGAATGGAGAACTATGTTAACTGCAATGCCTGGACAATTAAAACAGGTTGCAACTGAACTAGGTTATACTTCTACTGCTATTGGTGGTGACTTACAAAAAGCATTACAAGACGGTTCTTTATCAATGGACGATTTTATGGAAGCGTTCGTTAAACTAAATAAAGAAGGAACTGGGGATTTTAAATCTTTTGAAGAACAAGCAAGAAATAGTACTGCTGGTATTTCAACAGGTATGAAAAATATGAAAACTGCAATTGTTCGTGGTATGGCAAATGCAATTCAAAGTGTTAATAAAGCATTAAAGAAATATGGTGGACTTGCAGGTGTATTTAAAAGTATTGGTAAAGTTGCTGAAAAAGTATTTAGTAAACTTGGAGATATTTTAGCAAAAATTCTACCTTATCTAATAAAAGCTGCTGAATGGATAGCAAAACACAAAAAATTAATTATGGCACTTGCTGCCCCAATTGCTGGAATAATTGCAAGTATTAAAACAGTTCAATCTGTTACAGGTTTCTTAGGAAATCTTACTGGAACCATAAAGAACTTATGGGGTGTTATAAGTGCAAATCCTATCGCAGCTGTGACAGGCTTAGTTGCAGGTTTAACAACTGGAATTGTACTATGGATTGATAGTATGGATAAAGGAAAAGCTGCACACAAAAAAGCTATGGAAGACCTTGAAAAAGATAGCAAGGCAATTAAAGAAGAAACTGATAGTTGGAAAAAATTAAAAGACCAACGAGATGAAACTTTAACAACTGGTATGCGTGAAGTTGAAGATTTACAAGGTTTACGTGATGAATTATATAATATAGTAGACGCTAACGGTAAAGTTAAAAAAGGATATGAAGATAGAGCTAAATTCATTACAAATGAATTAAGTCAAGCACTAGGAATTGAAATTGAATATAAAGACGGAATTATTCAAGGATATCAACAAATTCAAGAAGAAATTGATAAAACAATTGAAAAGAAAAAAGCTGAAATAATTTTAAATGCTAGTGAAGAAATGTATACTGAGGCTTTAAAGAAACAATATAAAGCAGAAGCTAAAAAAGAAGAATTACGTGGCAAATTAAATCAAAAACAAGAACAATATAATAAGTTAATGGAGGAAGGTACTGGTTGGGATAAAATTGGTGCTTCTAAAAAAGCTAAAAGATATAAAGAAGAACTAGAAGCTGCACAAAAAAATTATGACGCACAAGAAGACTTACTTAATAAATATTACTTTGAAATAGAACAATATGATAAGAATTATGCGTACTTTAAAAAAGGACAATATGACCAAATGAGTACGTTAGAATATAATACTTATAAACAAACTTCTGGTAAGGTTAAAGACGCGAAAAAAGCAGACCTTCAAGCACAAATAGACCAAGAACAACGTCATTATAATTCTTTAATAGAATATGCAAAAAAATATGGTAATGATAGTGTTAAAACTGAACTTGAAAACTCAAAGAAAAAACTAGACACATTAAATAAAAATTTGACTGATTATGAAAACTCAACTAAAACAGGTCTAGATAAAACGAAAGAAAAGTGGAGTGGATATGCAAGTGAAGTTATAACTAAATTAAAAGGTAAAAAAACAGATATTACTTCTGCTGGTGAATATTTACTAGAAGGTTTAAAAAGTGGTTTAACAAATCCTAATAAAAAGCAAAACATTTTAACAGGTATATCTAATTTAGGTAATAACATTATTAGTGCATTAAAAACAACTTTAAAAATTAAATCACCTTCACGTGAAGCAATGGAAATAGGTTCTTATTTCTTACAAGGTTTTACAAAAGGAATTGATAGTGAAAAAGAAGAAGCATTTAATGATATTACTTCTTTTGGTAAAGAAATGATAGATAAAGCTGGTATAATGAGTAATGTTTCAAGTAATCTAAATTCAAATCTTAATATAAATGGTTCTTTATTAGGAAATCTTAATAGAATACAACAACCAATTATTGTTAATGTAACAAGTAAACAAGATCCACTTGGTAGAATGGTAAATGATATTAAAACTTTTGGCGGTGGTGCTAAAAATGATTATAATTATGGGAAGGGTTCTTAATAATGAAAATATATATTAATAATGAAGAAGTTTTATGTAGCAATGAAATTGAAATAACAGAAGATATGCTGCAAACTTCTTCTACCATTCTTGACAATTGTTATCCTAAAAGTTGGGAAGTAAATCACGATTACACAAGTAATTTTTACTTCCCTGCTGATTATTCAAAATGCAAAATATATCAAGGTGAAACATTAATATTTAGTGGACTTGTTAAGAATACTGGAACAATTGAATTAAATCCACGTGAACCACATTATTGTAGTTTACAAATCTTAGATTTTAAAACATTACTAAGTGAAGGTGATACTTTAGATTTTGTTATATCAAACAAAACAATTCCTGAAGCAATCGAACAAGTAGTACAAGCGGTTTCATCTTATGGCTTTGTACTAGGTAATGTTGAAATATTAAATCCAGATGACGTAATTGGTGCTTATTCAACACTTAATAAAACAGCTTATGACGTTTTTCAATATTTAGCTGATATATCACAATCACGTTGGTTTACAAGAATGATTGATGAAAACACTGTTGCAATTGATTTCTATGATCCAACACTAATGCCAGAGGGAACAAAGTTAGAATATACACAAGAGTTTTTTCAAGATAATAATATTGAAAATATAAGTTTTAATTACAATACAGGTGATTATAGAAATAAACAAATTATATTAAGTGACCAAGTATATGGTGAAATAGATTATAATGAAGAAATAATAGCTGACGGATACGCAAAAACATTTTTGGTTCAAAGTCCAATGGCAGTTTTAAAAAGTGCAAGCGTTAATGGTGTTGCTGCAACAATTGCTTCTAAAGAAGAACAAGAGCAAGGAATAATAGCTGACTTTTATTACAATGCAGGTTCAAATGAAATAACAACAGATAATAGTTATTTAGCTGCAACTGAATTGGAGTTCGTATATACACCTTTAGTAAAAGGTCGTCAAGTAATTTATAATACACCCGAAGTTGAAAGAATAAGTAATCAAATTAATCGTAATGGTGTAATATCAAGATATGAAAATAGAAATGATATTTTAAGTAGTGCTGAACTTCAAAAAGTTGGAGAAAGTTATATTAAATATAAAGGTTCTGCTGAAATAACATTAAATGTAAGAACAAATAATGTAAACTTATATAATATAGGTGAAATAGTTGAGTTTGACGCACCTATAACACAACTTAATCGAAGTTATATGGTAAAAAAGAAAATAACAACTATTTTAACTGCTGCAAATCAAATATTTTATGAGTTTGAATTATCATCTTCATATAATAGTGAAAATGCTATAAACTACTTTGATAATCAACGTTCAAAAGCAAATGGTAATATTCAAAGTGGTGAATATATAACAAGAAATATAGATATAGAAAATGCAGCAAATATTATATTTGATAATTTCACACAAACTGAAGAAAGTCTTGTTGGAGATAATGAATTAAATTGCGGATTAAATAGTCCGTTTATATTATAGGAGGTATATATGGCAAATAATTTAAGTTTTAGATATAAACAAATGGCTATGAAGTGGCTTACTGGTAAGTTAGAAACAATACCTTCTATAAATTACGTAGCGTTTGAAGAAGAAGAAGAAATTAATAATAAACTTCAACAATTAATGGAAGGTTTATATTTCCCTTTTGGATATGATATTGAAGGAATTGTTCAAGGTAAAACAAATAATAATGAAAACATAGAATATTCTGTATTGTATGGTAATTACGCTGACGAATATCAAACTACTAATTATGGTTTTATAATGATATTAGACAATCAATATAATCCAATTCAAATTATTAAAGAATATTCAAATGGAGAATTAATAGGTAATATATTAGGATTAAATGTTGGTAATGACGGATTATTCTATATGGTTGAAATAGATAATCAAGATTATGTAAGACTTGTATTGTTAAATAATATTTTAGCTAAGTCACCTACTGCTGAAGAATATCAATTAGTAATGAGAAAAACATATAGATTTCCAGAGCAATCACATTTTGACTTATCAAAAGTATATATGACAAAACACCCACAAGACGCTAAATATTTATTTGTTCAATTTAATAATAGTCAAGATTATATTTATTGTACTGAATTAAGTATAAATGTTGGTAGTGAAAATGAGTGGAATTATTATAATCAACAAATGTTAAATGTTGATTATGAAATACACGATCTTTTAGCTTCTTGGGATAGTGAAAATAAATTAAAATTTATGCTTGTAGGAAGTTATTGGAATGCTAATAAAAGATATGTAAGTTATACATATAAAGAAAAAGATAGTGATATATTAAATGGTTTTGCTAGTAATATAACTTCAATCACATATAATATAAATAAAGAAGATGAAGTTAATATTCAAATAATAATAAAAAACTTTACTACTTTTTATATATCTTATTCTTTTAGATATAATAATCAATTAAAATATTATTTGATTTTATCACAATATAATGATGATTATTCACAAGGTAGTATACGCTTTGTAAAAATTATAAATTCACCTATAAGCAATAATAAAGGAATTACTCTAGTAAAAAAAGATGATAATATTTTTTGCTATTATGTTGATTTAATTAGTTATTTAGGAGTTATAGTTGGCAATAAAATTTACTTATCTAATATGAGTGATGAACCAACTTATTCACAAGATGATATTTATTTGGTAAGCGTTCAAAAACAATTTAATTTATATACAATGTATATTCAGGTTGGAAATTATGTATATGCAAATAAACTTGTATATATTGATGAAAACAACAATTCTGTATATCAAGATACAACTTCAATGAACCCTTATTATGCTAAGTTCTATGATGATAATGACAAATTAATATTTGCAAGAACTCTTTATAATAAAAATATAAGTGGACAAACAACAACAAGTATCATTCAAGTTCCTAATCAATTTTTGAATAATATAAATATAAGTAAAGAATATTTGTTTGGACATACATATTTATCACTTATAATGCAAAATGATACATATTCTAAAAATGAATATGAAGAAGTTTATTTCAATTTTGCAAATACTTGGTATATTCAAAATCAAAATGATCCAAACAATATAATATTAAACCCTGCTGGTGCAACTAGGTTCAATCAATCAATTTCACAAACAAATGATTTAAACAATTGTAAATGTACTAAATATAGAATTAATTATGATAATGACACAACAAAAATTGTTGAAATAAATCCAAACGATATAGTTCTTTATGAAAATGATGAACCTTTTAAATATACATATCATTTACAAGTATATGCACCAAATGAAAAAAATATATTGTCTATTGATTTGATAAGTGAAGATGAACAAACTATTTTCCAAACAATAAATAATCTTAACTTAACAAGTGGAAAACTATATACACTTACACAAGACGTATATGTGTTATAATATAATAAAGAGGAGGTAAATGATGAGTGACGGAACAATTTTAATAATTCTTGGTTTCGTTGGTGAATTGATAGCAGTTGTTACTCCAGTTATTAAACTATATTCGAGTATAACTAAACTATCGTTAAGTATTGATAGCTTACGTGAACTAATAAGTGAAACAAAAGGGCTAACAATTAAACACGAAGAACGACTTAATGACCACGAAACAAGATTACAACTTCTTGAGAAAGGAATGAATAAGTAATGGCAATAGTTAATTTTGCTGATAAGGTAGCATTAAATGAAAACCCAAACGTTGCAGATATAAACAAAGTAAAAGATACTGATATGAATATGTTAAAAGACGTTGAAAATCAAGTTATTACTTCTTTAGGTTTATATACTGATACTTGGACTTCAAGTGCAACTTTTAATATAGGAGATATAACAATTTATGATAATAGATTGTTTGAAAATTTAACAGGAACAAACACTGCAACAACACCAGATCAAGACACTACTAACTGGGAAGAAATAAGTTTGTTTGTGAGCTAATAAGGAGGAAATAAAAAAATGATTAAAGATAAAATAAAATTCGCGGGGGGGGGCAGTTATTTACAAATAATTAATTGCCCTGTGGGTGATTAATTATGGTTAAGATTAATTCAAAGTTATTGCCTATTAAAAACACAAATTCAACTGAAACTGATGAAATATATAGTTGTGATTATACAAATCAACAAATAAATAATGCGGTTATGACAAGTTTAGCTAATGGAACAAATATTAATAATGTTGTAGATACAGGACGTTATAAAGTATTTAATGCAACAGGTACACTTCCAATAGGTTATTCAACAAGTGATAATAACTTTTTTCTAGAGGTATTCAAATGGAATAATACTTATTGTAGACAAATATTCTATGATATACGTACTACCAATTCATTTACAAGAACATTAAATAATGGAACTTGGGGCAAATGGTTTCCTATTCAAACAACAATAGCACAAACTAACGACCAAAACTGTTTAATGGTAAATGCTACTACTACCCAAGGTGCTAATTTAGGTTATAACCCAAGTAATGCACCTGAACCTAATAAAATGGTTATGTGGTGGACTTTTAAAACTGATAATACAAGTGCTGCCTCATACTGGACTTATATTATAATAGCAATTACACTTGACGACCATAAGTTGTGGTTGAATGCATATCATAATTCAACAAGCGGTTGGATGGGTTGGCAACAAATATAATCTTAACCAAATAACGAAATGAATGGTTAAAATAAATTCAAAATTAATAAATATAAGAGATTTTTTA
>Ga0310786_10002480_pt1 | contig 28149 bp, 27 predicted proteins | sample AusTroGonzalo_MG_FD_203881 | JGI IMG/M metagenome (GOLD analysis project Ga0310786, IMG submission 203881) | Bovine rumen microbial communities from tropical cattle in Woodstock, Queensland, Australia - Gonzalo_03 (v2) (version 2) | ecosystem: Host-associated > Mammals > Digestive system >...
ATAGGCCCTACTGCTGGAGACTTTATAGCCGCCTCATCATCGAATGTGCAGTAGAAGACGAGTCCGTCATCATTGCCGTTTGTCGCTACCTTGCGCGCGTAGAGGGAAAGGGCGCGGAAGTTGGCGCGCGGAATGTTGAGCTCGCCAAGGATTGACTTTATGGCGAAACTCTCGTTGGCAACAGTCATCGCGAATTTGTCGCCGTTGGCCAGCTCGACTTTAGACTCGCCGTTCGTGCCAGCGAAGGTGAGAGATTTCACAATTGATGGGTTCAGCTTGAGCGCTTCCATAAAGGCGGTCGAGCCAGTTATGCTCTGTGTGGCAAACTCGCCTCTAACGGTCGAGCCGTCTTTAAGCGTGGCATTTACAGAAACCGTATAATCCTTGTCTGCGGTTTGCGCAGGCAGGTTGCTGGCCAGCAATGCAGCTATGGCAATCAAATATGATTTCTTCATATCGTTTCTCCTTGGTATGAGTATTATACCATAAGAACATAGGTCTGTGAGCGCGTTGTGCGCGACTTACTTTGATGATGCTTAGGGAATTACGGAAGGGCGCGTAATTTGGTATAATATTCGCATGGACGGCAAGCTGATTGAGTAAAAGAAAGGGCACTTGTTTAAATGAAAGTTGTAATATTGGCTGGTGGATTTGGAACCCGCATAGGGGAGGAGAGCCGGCTAAGGCCAAAGCCGATGATCGAGCTCGGAGGGATGCCCATTCTCTGGCATGTGATGAAGCTGTATTCGCACTATGGCTTCAACGATTTTGTCATCTGCGCTGGATATAAGCAGGAAATCGTGAAGCAGTGGTTTGCAGATTATTTCTTAAACCGCTCCGACGTCACCTTCGACTTCTCCGGAGGGAAGTGTGATACCGTGTTCCACAAGAGCAGCTGCGACCCTTGGCGCGTCACGGTTGTCGACACGGGGCTTAATACTATGACTGGCGGGCGCATCAAGCGCATTCAGAAGTATGTCGGCGACGAGCCGTTCTTCATGACATACGGCGACGGAGTCTGCGACGTAAATATTAAAAAGCTGCTTGAGTTCCACAAGTCACATGGCAAGCTGGCTACGCTGACGGCGGTGAAGCTTGGGCAGGACAAGGGCGTTTTGAACATAGGGGGCGATAACGCCGTCAAGTCGTTTCGCGAGAAGAATCTTGTGGATGCCCCGCCGATCAATGCTGGGTTCATGGTGTTGGAGCCGAAGGTGTTCGACTACATAGGCGGAGATGCGACTTCGTTTGAAAAGGAACCGCTTGAGCGCCTTGCAAATGAAGGCCAGCTGATGTCGTATGTCCATTCTGGATTCTGGCAGTGCATGGACAATGCGCGCGAGAAGGATATGCTTGAACAATTGTTAGCGAAGAACGCTGCGCCGTGGAAGGTGTGGGAGTAAATATGTTTGACTGCTATCGAGGCAAAAAAGTCTTGGTGACGGGGCACACTGGCTTTAAGGGTTCGTGGCTCTGTGAATGGCTTCTCTCGCTTGGGGCTGAAGTCCATGGCCTTGCCCTGCCGCCGCCGACCAAGCCTTCGCTGTTTTCACAGCTGCGGCTCGGCAAGCGAATTGCCATGGATATTCGGGGCGACATTCGCGATCTGGCGACAGTGAAGGGCGTAATGCGCCGCGTAAAGCCAGACTTTGTTTTTCACCTTGCCGCACAGCCGCTTGTTAGGTTGTCATACAAGAAGCCTGTCGAGACGTTTGAGACCAATGTGATGGGAACGGTCAACGTGCTTGAGGCGGCGAGAGCCATGATGTCCAAACTGCGTTCGGACAAGCATCTTTCCGTTGTCTGCATAACAACGGACAAGGTTTACGAAAACGACGACTCCGGCAAGGCGTTTTGCGAAGGCGACCCGCTTGGAGGAAGCGACCCCTACAGCGCGTCGAAGGGGGCTTGCGAGATTGCCATCCAGTCGTACAGGCGCAGTTTCTTTTCTTCTGAGGGTTCGCCTGTGCGCGTCGCAAGCGCCAGGGCGGGCAACGTCATCGGCGGCGGTGACTGGGCACAGGATCGCATTGTGCCAGACGCCATGCGCGCTTTCTTCGGTGACCGCCATCTTGTCATCAGAAACCGCAACTCCATCCGTCCGTGGCAACATGTGCTTGAGCCGCTTTCCGGCTATCTTACTCTTGGCGCTGCGCTTTGCGAGGGTCAAAAGTTTGCTACGGCCTTCAACTTCGGGCCGGATCCGAAGTCCGTTAAAACTGTGGGCCAGTTGATGGCAAACCTTTTGCCCTTGTTTCCTGAAGTTGATATCGAAGACCTGACCGATCCAAATGCGCCCAAGGAGGCGAAGCTCTTGACGCTCGACTCTGCAAAGGCGATGAGCCTTCTCGGCTGGAAACCTCGCTGGGATTTCAGGCGGACAATCTGGGAAACGGCTGAGTGGTACAAGGGGCGTTATGGGCACGACAGCGCCATTGACCTTTGTCGAGAGCAGATAAAGTCTTACACAGAAAGCTGAAAATGGAAGGTTGAAATGACACCTGAAGAGCTAAAGAAAGACATTCTTGAAAAGACGGCGGAGTACTGCCGCCTCGTTCATGGCGCGAAGGCCGCCGAGCCGTTCGTCCCCGGCAAGTCGCGTGTTAACTACGCCGGCCGAGTTTTCGACGAAAGGGAGGTGCAGAACCTTGTAGATGCTTCTCTTGAGTTCTGGCTTACATATGGGCGGTGGTCTCGCCAGTTCGAGAAAGGCCTTGCCGAGTACCTCGGCGTTCGCTTCGCGCTTCTCGTCAACTCCGGCTCGTCGGCAAATCTCCTTGCGTTCATGACGCTGACTTCTCCGCTCCTCGGCGATCGCCAGGTGAAGCGCGGCGACGAAGTGATAACTGTCGCGGCGGGCTTTCCGACGACAATAGCGCCAATCGTGCAGTATGGCGCGGTGCCAGTGTTCGTAGACGTTGAGCTTGGCACGGCGAACATCGACGCTTCGCAGCTGGAGGCGGCGTGGTCTCCGAAGACGAAGGCCGTGATGCTTGCGCACACACTCGGCAATCCATTCAACATAAGGGCGGTCAAGGCGTTCTGCGACAAGCACAACCTCTGGCTTGTCGAGGACAACTGCGACGCTCTTGGCTCCAAGTACGATGGCAAGTTCACCGGGACATGGGGAGACATCGGGACGTCGAGCTTCTATCCTCCTCATCATATGACGATGGGCGAGGGCGGGGCGGTCTATACGGACAATCCGGTCCTTAAGAAAATCGCGTTGTCCATGCGGGACTGGGGGCGCGACTGCTGGTGTGAGTCTGGCGTGGACAACACATGCGGCTGCAGGTTCACGAAGCAGTTTGGCTCGTTGCCGCTCGGCTACGACCACAAGTACGTCTACTCCCACTTTGGCTACAACCTCAAGGCGACCGACCTCCAGGCGGCGGTCGGGTGTGCACAGCTCGAGAAGTTTCCTTCCTTTGTCGAGAAGCGCAAGGCAAACTTTGCGCGGCTCTACGAGGGGCTGAAGGATTTGCCTCAGCTTGGGCTTTTCGAGAAATATGATGAGAGCGATCCATCGTGGTTCGGCTTCCTGATGACGGTGAAGCCGGATGCGGGCTTCACGCGCAACGACCTTGCGAAGCACCTTGAGGCGGCGAACATCCAGACGCGCAATCTTTTTGCGGGCAACATCACAAAGCATCCCTGCTGCGAGTCGCTGAAGGAAGGCGTCGACTATCGCATCGCCGGGTCTCTCGTCAATACCGACACGATAATGAACTCCTCGCTTTGGATCGGTCTCTACCCCGGCATGGGCGACGAGAAGATTGACTATATGATCGAGACGATAAGAGGGTTTTGTGGAAAGTAATGTAGTGTTGCTTGACTGTACTCTCCGTGACGGCGGGTACAACAACGACTGGTGCTTCGGACACGACGCGCTTATCGGTGTGTTTGAGCGTATCGTGAGCGCTGGTGTTGACTTTCTTGAGGTTGGGTTCCTTGACCAGAGAAGGACGTTCGATCCGGACAGGAGCATATTTCCGGATACTGCAAGCGTCGCCAAGGTGTTTGGGGGGCTTGACCGAGGGCGCACCAAGTTGGTCGGCATGATCGACTTCGGAACGTGCAACATATCGCACGTCCAGCCGCGCTCGGAGTCGTGCCTCGACGGAATCAGGGTCATATTCAAGAAGCATCTGCGGGAACCCGCCATGACCTTCTGCCGCCAGCTCAAGGACATGGGCTACATCGTGTTTTCGCAGCTTGTGTCGATAACGAGCTACACGGACGACGAGCTTATGGACCTTGTCCGGCTCGTGAACGACGTCAAGCCCCATGCGGTTTCCATCGTCGATACCTACGGCCTGCTGCACAAGGGCAATCTCTTCCACTACTACGAGATGCTCGACAGGCATGTGGACAGCGACGTCGCCGTCGGCTACCATTCGCACAACAACTTCCAGCTTGCGTATGCCAATTCGATTGAGCTCATCAACCGCCACAAGGATAGATCGCGGACGCTTCTCTGCGACGGTTCCCTGTTTGGCATGGGCAAAGGCGCGGGAAATGCTCCGATTGAACTGCTTTGCATGTACATGCGGGACAACTTTGGCAAGGACTACCACGTCAGCCAGCTGTTGGAGGCCATTGACGCGAACATCCTTCCCCTCTACGCCAAGTACCATTGGGGGTATTCCCTGAAGGCTTTCATCGCGGCATCCAACGACTGCCATCCAAACTACGTCAGCTATCTTGTTGACAAGAAGACCCTGTCCATCAAGTCGGTCAACGAGATACTGTCGCGGCTTCAGGGCGACAAGAAGCTTCTCTACGACAAGGACTGCATCGAGCAGTTGTATGTCGATTACCAGAGGCACGGATGCGACGATTCTGCAGCGTACGAGGGGCTAAGGCGTCTGCTGGGCGGAAGGAACGTTCTTGTTCTTGGGCCGGGGAAGACAATCGTCGACGAGCGTTCCGCCATTATGGAGTGCATTGCGGCTAAAAGACCGTTCGTTGTTTCAATCAACTACATCCCCGATGGGTTTGCTGTCGATGCGGTCTTCCTTACAAACTCGAAGCGTTACAACCAGCAGGTTTCGGCCATCACCGCGAACGCGGCTTCGATCAAGCTCATCGCGACGTCCAACCTGACGAGGACGAAAGGCGAGTTCGACTTCACTCTTGACTACGAATCGCTAGTCGACCGTAGTGCCGTTTTTATGGATAACTCCTTCATCATGATGCTGAAGGTCCTCTCTAAGGCGGGCGTTTGTGATGTGGCCCTTGCCGGGTTTGACGGCTATTCGTCGGATCGCGAGAACTACTACGCATCTAAGATGGAATATGACTTCGTCAAACGCCTTGGGGCGGAGATCAACTCGTATGTTGACAGGACTCTTCCTGAACTCGGGCGGAGCATGTCGCTCAAGTTCATAACCACGACAGTTTACTGCACGACATGAAGAAGTCCGCTGTATTGTTTGACCTTGACGGAACGCTGCTTGACACCACAGACGGCGTTTTGGAGAGCGCTGTGCATGCCGCTGTATCGCTAGGTCGTGAGCCGCTTCCGTACGATACGATGATGCGCTTTGTCGGGCCTCCGATACAGGAGTCATTCATGCGCTACTACGGCATGGACGAGACTGGGGCACAGGAGGCTGCGAACCGGTTCCGAAGCTACTACAAGGAGAATGCCCTGTTCAAGGCCAAGCCGTACCCAAGGCTCATCGAGATGCTGAAGGCATTGTCCGGTAATGGCATTGCCCTTGGGGTCGCTACGTACAAGCGCGAAGACTATGCGATCCAGGTGTTGCGGCACTTCGGCATAGCCCCATACTGCAGATCGATGCATGGTGCGGATAACTTCAACCGCTTCACAAAGGCTGATATCGTCGAGATGTGCATCAGGGAACTGGGGGTCGACAGGAATGGGGTCGTGCTTGTCGGCGACACGGAGCATGATGCCATCGGAGCCGTCAACGCGGGCGTAGACTTCATCGGCGTGACTTTTGGGTTTGGGTTCAGGTCAGAATCCGACGTTTGCAGATATCCAAACATCGGCTGCGTTGACAGCCTGGAACAGATAGTGGAGCTGATTGCATGAATAAGAAAGTATCGGAGTTCATTGCTGACTACCTTGCTGGAAATGGGGTTACGCACGTCTTCACCGTGACGGGCGGAGGTGCCATGCATCTCAACGACGCCTTTGGACATCATGAACGGCTGACGTGCATTTACAACCACCATGAGCAGGCTTCCGCTATCGCGGCGGAGGGTTACACAAGGATGTCGGGGCGTCTAGCGGCTGTCTGCGTCACGAGCGGCCCAGGAGGCACCAACGCGATTACAGGAGTGCTGGGCGGGTGGCTTGATTCGATTCCGATGTTCGTGGTCTCCGGTCAGGTCAAGCGTGAGACGACGATCCACGCGACGGAGATACCGCTCAGGCAGCTTGGCGATCAGGAGTACGACATAGTGGCAAGTGTGCATCCGATGACAAAGTATGCCGCAATCGTGCTTGATCCGGCGGACATCGCCTACCATCTGGAGAAGGCATATTATCTCGCGCTCAACGGACGTCCTGGACCGGTCTGGATAGATGTACCGCTTGATGTACAGGCGGCAACAGTCGATACCGACAGTCTGCGGCATTACGATCCAAAGATAGATGGTGGCGAAAAAACAGTGCGCTACGACACGTCGCTTACCACTGCCATTGTCGAGAAACTTAAAACGGCCAAGCGACCGGTTCTGCTACTTGGCACAGGCGTTCGTCTTGCCGACTGTAGGGACGACGTTCTTCGCTTTGCCGAGACGGCGAGGATCCCAATTGTGACCGCATGGAACGCGCACGACCTTGTATGGGACGACCATGAACTCTACTGCGGAAGGCCAGGAACCGTCGGGACTCGCGGGGGAAACTTTATCGTGCAGAACTGTGACCTCCTGCTGGTGCTTGGCTGCAGGATGAACATCAGGATGATCAGCTACAACTACAAAGATTTTGCGAGGGGCGCGTATAAGATTGTCGTTGACATAGACGAAAACGAACTCAAGAAACCCACGGTGAACATCGACATGCCGGTATGGGCCGATTTGCGCGATGTCGTGGGCGATCTCCTTGAGGCCGACCTCGCGGCAGTTCGCGGCAAGGCGCACGAGGAGTGGATTGCATGGTGTCGCGCCGTCAATGCGAGGTTCCCTGCCGTGCTGCCCGAGTATCGCGGAGAGGGAACTCCGCTCAATCCGTATGTGTTTGTTTCCGATTTCTTCCAAGGGCTGGACGATGACGATCAGGTGGTGTGCGGCAATGGGAGCGCGTGCGTGATCGGGTTTCAGGCTGCTGTCATCAAGCACAACACGCGGCTCTTCACGAATTCTGGCTGTGCGGCGATGGGATACGGCTTCCCTGCCGCGATAGGTGCCTGCGTGGCGAGAGATGGCAGGCGGGTGATATGCATCGATGGAGATGGAAGCTTCCAAATGAATCTTCAGGAGCTGCAGACAGTCGTTTACAACCAGCTCAACCTCAAGATCCTGTACTTGAACAACAACGGCTACCATTCCATACGCCAGACGCAGCAAAACCTCTTCAAGGGACGGCCATTGGTCGGCGTGTGCGACGGCAACGGGCTTAGTTTCCCGCAGGCTGAGCGACTTGCATACGCTTACGACATTCCGTTCTTCAAGGTCGTGTGCGAGAGCGACGTGCAAGGGCTTCTTGAGAAGATGAAGGATGATGGGCCGTTGTTTGCCGAGATTGTCGTTGACGAAAGGCAGTTCTTCGCGCCCAAGGCGGCGTCGAAGCGGTTGCCCGACGGCACAATGGTTTCTGCACCCCTTGAAGACATGGCGCCGTTCCTACCGAGGGAAGAGCTAAAGAACTGGTCGATTGGCTGAACACAGTTCAGCCATCAAATCTAAATGGATTGAAAATGGTCAACAGCGGCGAGATCAGACGATACCGGCGGTTTCCGGGCTGGGACTACGCAAAAGGCGCGTCGCTCTTCATTACGATAGCGACCGCGCCGAGACGGCCGCTTTTCGGCAGAGTAGTTAACGGCGTGGTTGCGCTTAGTCTGTTGGGCGAGAAAGTGAAGGAGGCGATAGCGGCGATGCCGAGGCTAAACTCCGGTTTGCTGCTCTTCGGCTTCGTTGTCATGCCCGACCACGTGCATTTCAACTGCGCGCTTCGGCCTGGGCTTGAAGAGCCGCTCAAGGTGCTTGGCAATGCGATACGGCGGTTTAAAAACTACACTACCAAGTTGGCCAAGTTGGCCGAGCGCAGCTCGGCCATCAAATCTTTCATCCCCCAGCTTGCCCCCTCCAGATTTGATGGCCAAACTGTGTTTGGCCAAATATGGCAGCAGGGCTACCACGACTATATCTTGCTCTCGCGCGATATGATCGATGCGACCGAGCGCTACATCGCCTACAACCCGATGAAATGGGAGCTCATGTATGGCGAAGAGGGAGCGCTTCGCGTGATTGAGCCGCTTTTTCTGCCGCGCCTCGATGCCGGCGACTATTGGAAGGGCGTTGGCAATCTCGCTCTGCTCGATCCAGGCGAGAAGCTTCTTTCATTGCGTATCTCGCGCGAGGTCGCTTCGCCTGAAGCCATCGCCAAGGTCGTGAAACGCCTTGAAGCCGCCGTTGACAAGGGCTATGTCGTGATTAGTGGTTTCATCTCGAAGGGAGAGCGTGCGGTTCGCGATATGCTTTGCCGCCGCCCTGATGCCCGCTTCATCAGGATGCTGCCATCATGCATACCCAATCAGCGCTTTAAGCCCGAAAGCATCTATGTCGCGCCGTTCGCTGAAGGGCGCTACCTTGAGATTGGCCGCGGTAACGATGAGCGCGAGTTTGGCCGCGGCGCCTGCCTTGACATAAACGCCGAGATAATAGAAATTGCCACGGCGGGAGAAGGGCTGTCGCTCTACTGGAAGGCTGATGGGCCGCATGTTTTGGCCAAGAAAGGTGGCCTATGAAACGTCTCTTCATTACTGGCGGAACTGGTTTCTTCGGCAAGTCGATGCTCGACTACCGCCTTCGCCATCCTGAATGGGAATGGTCCAAGGCTGAGTGGGTTGTTCTTTCGCGATCGCCAGACGGCTTTGTCGCTTCGTGCCCGAAGTTGACGAACCAACATGGCGTTTCTTTCGTCGCTGGCGACGTGCGAGACTTTGCGTTTCCTGAAGGCCAGTTCGATGCCATTATACATGCCGCGACAAGCGCCGTCACGACGCTTTCAGACGAGGAAATGACAAGTGTCATTCTCGATGGGGCGCGACGTATTGTCGAGTTCGCCAAGGCCACTGGTTGCCCGACGCTTCTTTTCACAAGCTCTGGGGCGGTGTATGGCCCTCGCACGTCGCCGTCGTGCGAAGAGGACGACTGTGCGCCAACAACTGCGTATGGGAAGGGCAAGCTGATGGCAGAGAAGCTGCTTGTTGGTTCTGGTCTCAATGTCAAGATAGCCCGTTGCTTTGCCTTTTCCGGGCCGCATCTAAACCGCAACATTCATTATGCCGTCGGTAATTTCATCCAGAACTGCATTGACGGCAAGCCAATAGTAATAAACGGCGATGGAACACCGCTTCGCAGTTACTTATATGCCGATGACTTGGTGGAATGGCTGTTTGCTATCCTCGAGCGCGGCGAAAGAGGAAGGCCGTACAATGTCGGCTCTGATCGGGCGGTGTCGATACGTGAACTTGCGGAGACGGTTCGCGCCGTCCTTGATTCGAAGAGCGAAATCGTTGTGAAGGGAACGCCAGACACTGGCGCGAAGCCATCTGTCTATGTGCCGAACATAGAGCGAGCCCGTAATGAACTTGGGCTCGAAGTCAAAGTGGCACTTGAGGATTCGATAAGGTTGTCGGTTTGACGCTTGCAAATGAGTCGGTTGCGTTTCTGCGTCACCTTGCGAAGACTTCGCAAGTTGGATAGCCATGAGCATAGAAGATCGCTGCCAATTTGCTCTTGATTGGCCCAGTTGCGGCTGGCGGCATCTCTATTGTAGTCGACTTTGTGAAGCCGTGATCTGCTATGATTTGCTTTTCGGCGTCGCTTAGCGGCAACATGGTTGATACGACAACGGCATCCATGTTGTCGAGGAAGTCTGCGTAAGGCGCTTCCAGGATTTCAGTGCGGCGAGAAGTCGAGTACATTCTCCAGCCGAGAGACCTCCCTGCATAGTAGCATTCGTGCTCGAAGTCGAGAAGGCAGACCTTGGGTTCGTGCCCTGTTACCGCCTCCTTCAGCTTTTTCGTAAACAAGGCAAGGGTGTTCGACTCTGGCCATGCTGCGAAGTTAAGCGCGGCTACTGACAGCGCAAGGCCAAAACACAATGCGCCGCCGACGAAAAGACGAGACAAGGCCGCGACTGGCTTGCTGGTTGAAGAAAATAGGTGGTCTGCGGAGATGGCGGCGAATAAGAACACGTAAGGCATAAGATATACCATCCTCAGGTGGTATACGCGCGTCGACAGGATAAAGACGGTTGTTGCGACGAAAAGGGCTGCATGAATGGCGTTGCGGCGGGAAACAAACACACCGACTGTTGCGGCGAACCAGGTGAAGGGCGAACGGCAGGCGATTTTCACAAAGTCAAACAGCCGCACCAGCGCGGCAGACAGTGGATCGTCCTGTGTCGACATCATGTTGGCGATTTCGCTTTTCGTCAGGTATTGCGCGACAATGTCGGGTATGTGCCGGTAAAGCGGCAGTAGCAAGATCGTTGCCGCAATCGCCCCGCCAATCGCCACAAGCCCAAGGGACTTGAATGCGGCGGCTGTCCTGTTTGCGGCGCCGAGTGGCCTGTAGGCGACGCAGAACTCGGCGAGCAAAAGGGGCATTAGAAGCACGGATGTTATCCAGAAGAAGACGGCCGTGGCGCCGAGGGCTCCGCCTGCCAATAGAAGCAGCGTAGGGTGAGAGGCGTCGCGGCTTCTTGAGATGAGCAAAGAGCCGAAAAGCACCATGGCAAGGCACCAAAGGTCTGGACGGTACCAGTGTGCGCAGATAGTGGCGTTCGGGTCGAGGAGGAACAGCATGGCCACGGCAAAAGCGGCAACAGCGCTTATCCCCTTGCCGCGCAGCCAGGCGAAAAGCGCCAGGGCGCAAAGCGGAAGCGACGCCAGCATGACGAAGCGCCCGGCCATGAAACTGCCCGTCGTGCGGTAAAGCGCTTCAAGGAGAGCGCCGGAGAGGTAGTGGAAATAAGGAGAAGGCGGCGAGAGGATGCCGCTGGAGGCAGGCAGTAGATTGACCGACCATTCCGGTCTGACGTCGAAAATGGAGAATCGGCCCATTTCGATGATTTCAATTTCGTCGAACCATGCCGCAGGGTACTCGCCGATGGTGAGCAATTGAACAGAGAGGACGACTATGGAGGCGAATAGCAGAAACGCCAACGGATGCGCCTCAAGGCATGACTTGATCTTGTTGAACATCTTTTTAGAAGTTGATGCGCTCCTCTTCGATGACGAGAGGCTTGTTTTTGACCTGTGTCCAGATGGCGCCGATATATTCGCCTATTACGCCGATGAAGATGAGCTGCACTGACGAGAAGAAGAAAAGCCCGATGACGAGCGGGGCGAGGCCGACAGCGAAGCTGTTCCAGAAGACGAGCTTGTAGACGAAATAGACGCCTGCGGCGACAAGGCTGAGGGCGGCCAGCGCGAAGCCTATAAACGCCGCCAGCCGAAGCGGCAGCTTTGTGTGGTTGACGAACCCGGTCATGGCATAGTCGTAGAGCGAGAAGAAGTTGTTCTTCGTCTTGCCGTGTTGCCGTGCCTGCTGCTCGTACGGGACTTCAACGCGCCTGAAGCCGATTTCCGCTACGAGGCCGCGCATGTAGGGGTATGGCTCGTGGAATTTCCTGAGGGCGTCCACTACGCATCGGTCGTAGAGGCCGAAGCCGGTGAAGTTCTCGATCTGAGGGGTTTCCGAAAACGCCTTGATCAGTTTGTAGTAGCAGCGGCGCACGAGGAACATGAAAGGCGACTCTTTGCTTTTCGGCTTGACTCCGCATACGATCTTCGCGCCTGCCTCCCATTCCCGAATGAAGTCGTGGATGACCTCTGGCGGCTCCTGCAGGTCGGCGCACATCATGACGACCGCGTCGCCTGAGGCGGCGAGGAGCGCATTGTAAGGCGAACGTATCTGGCCGAAGTTGCCGGCGTTGAATATGGCCTTAAGCCGTCTGTCTTCGCCGCACATCTTCCTGATGAGCTCGCGCGATCCGTCAGTCGAGGCGTTGTCGGCGAGGATGATCTCATAGTCGTACTCGGCGTGAGCGGCCATTACCTCGGTTATGCGGCGGCACAGCTCGGGGATGTTTTCCTCTTCGTTGTAGCAGGGCGAGACTATGCTTATCTTCTTCATTTCGAGGGCTTCTCCTTGAACGAGTAGTATTTGTGGGCCCAGTATGTGGCCAACGTCAGGGCAATGCTTATCGCAAGCTGGACGGCGTATGCGTTTAGCCCAAGCTGGGTGACCAGGATCCAAATCAAGACGACGTTGAGAAGGGACTGCCCGCCGTACACGACGTAGAACCGCAGGTACTCGCGCCACCAGCATCCGTGCGAGCGGTAGGTGAAGATACGGTGTGTGATGAACGACATCGTTATTCCGAGGATTGCTGCGACGGCTGATATGAGCCAGTCCGGCCATCTGCCGTTCAATGCCCAGTAGAGGCCCGCGAATGCACCGTAGCCGAAGGCGAAGTTCCACGCCCCCACGATCAGGAACCGCAGGGGCTGCGAAGTACTCCAGCCTATGGCGTGCATTTTGTCCATTGGGAAAGATTATACCAAAATCTCCGTTTGCCTGCCGAGGGGAAGTTTTGGTACAATACGCAAAAAATGAAGTCGAGATGTAATTTGCATGCAGCGGATTCTCTACGTTTCCAGTACGCGGCGGCCCTGGTTTGAAAGCCAGAGCTGTGCAGAGCATTTCGCCAATGCCCCATACTCAATTGATGCGATTGGCTATAATCTTGAAAAGCTTGGCTGGACAGTTGGTTGGTGTGGTTGGAAGAGCTCAAGAAGCCCATTTACGCTTGCCAAACGCATCGACGAGTTCAGGCCGGACATTATCTATACGTACGGCTCTACTGTGGCGCTGCATCCGTTGTTTTGTCGCAAGTTCCTTTGTAAGCACAGGGCGTTCAGGGCCGTTCATGGATGGGACGACCACTATGGGCGCATCTGGGGCAATATGTTCGGTTGGCCAGGTAAAGTGCTGATGGACTGGATGGAGAAGCGCATCGTAAAGAACTCCGACGCTGTTGTTACGCTGAGTTACGAGCTGCAGAAGATTGGGCGGCGGTGGGGCGTTGATTGCAAGTACATTCCGAACGGCGCCGATCCAATAGAAGACTTGCCGCGTTCCGACAAGATTAAGCTGGAAGGGCGGTTCAAGGTTGTCTACACTGGCGACAAGGCGAAGTGGAAGCGGACGGCCGACGTTTGCGCGGCGATGGCGAAACTGCCTAAAGACATCAAGCTTTATCTGACGGGGAAAGACGAGGCGTATCTTGCGCGCTACGCAAGCGACAACTGCATTTTTCTTGGGTGGCTTACGAAGGAAGAGCAGTACGGCGTAATGAGCCAGGCTGATGCCTTTGTCTGCACTTCGGACCAGGACTGCAACGCCAAGCTGCAGGAATACCTTCGCTGGAAGAAGCCGATTCTCGCCTACGACGGAGAGGCGAACAACTTCTTCAAGAACGGCGAGACGGCGCTTCTTGCGAAGGACGGCGACTACGCGCCGCTCATCGGGAAACTCGCCTCAGACCCCGCGCTCTGCCAGCGCATTGCCGAAAACGCCGCGCGAGAGATACCGGTCTGGTCGTGGCGGGAGATTGCGGGGCAGTTTGATGGGTACTTCAGACGCCAAGAGGCAGAGAGCCTTGCATGAATATAAAGCTTTCGATCTGCATCCCAACGTATAATCGTGTTGGGTACTTGAAAGAACTCCTGCCAGGTGTTCTTGCTCAGCTTAATGGTGGCGAAGTAGAGGTTGTTGTCAGCGACAATGCTTCTACGGACGGCACGTCGGACTATCTGCGCTCAATTGACGATCCACACCTTCGCTGGTGGACGAATGACGAGAATGTAGGCGGGGACAGGAACTTCCTTAAGTGCGTCGACAAGGCAATAGGAGAGTATGTATGGCTGTTTGGAGATGACGACTTGATGCCAGAGGATTCGGTTAGAAGGGTGCTGGACTTTCTGCGGGCCAATTGTCCCGCTCTCCTCATATCGGACAATAGAGAGGTTGACATTCCGGCAGGAATGTATGCTGACTACAAGGCAATGCTTGAGACGCGAGGGGCACGACTTGCCCTGGCGCATACGCTTATCAGCGCCAACATATTCAAGCGGGAATTGTTCGACATGGAGCTTGCGGTGGAGAAGCTGTGGGTGCAGTATGCGCACATGTTCGGAATCATGGCAAACATGCAGGGGCGTGCAATTGGCGTTATTCCTCGTTTGATAGACACGCGACCAGTTCGTGCTGAGTTCGCGAAATATCCGTCGTGCCTCTGTGTAAAGCAGGCGATCTATATGTGGTTCCTCGCTAAGAGATTTGGCTTGCCGCGCTTCCGTCACCGCGCGATATGGAACGCTTGCAACCTGCCTGTTGAATACGCGTCGAGGATATGGAATTGGGGGAAGAAATGTTTGTCGTAGGCATTTACGGTGGGCTTGCCAGTCAGATGAATCAATATGCATTCATGCGCATATTGAAGAAACGCTTCCCTAATGTTGACGTCAAAATGGCAGTTGCTGGCGATTGGCGCAGATACATGGAGCACAACGGGTATGAACTCGACAAGGTTTTTGGGATAGAGAGGGATGGTGTCGATTGGAAAACGCTGCGGCGATTGGCGAATTTTTATCCAGGTAGTGGTCTAAAGGCAAAGTTCTTCAATGCGATGTTTCAGATTAAAGATAGATTGTATGGGCCGAAAGATACGCAAATAACATTGCCGATAAGCGAGACGCCTGATTGGAGTGTGTTCAATGTGGATGAGAAGCGAGATATTCTGTTTTGGCCAAATTATTCAATGGGTTTCTTTGATGAGATTGAGGATGAGTTGCGTTTGACTTTTACCTTCAAACCAGAGCTTGATAGTCGCAATAAGGAACGACTATCTTTAATATCTTCTGTGAATTCGGTTTCCATACATGTCAGACGTGGTGACTACATTAAGTACAAATACCCGCTTCTCGGAGTCGACTATTACAAGGAAGCCGTCGAAAAGATAAGGGCACAGGTTCCTAACCCTCGATTCTTTGTCTTTTCTAATGATCCGCAATGGTGCGAAATGAATTTTGACTTCTTAGAGGAGAAGGAAATTGTAACAGGTAATTTAGGTGTGCGGAGTTATATCGATCTGCAGTTGATGTCTGCCTGCAAACATAACATCATTGCTAATAGCGGTTATTCTCTGTTTGCTTCATGGTTGAACGCAAATCCGAATAAGGTTATAATAAAGCCATGATTGCGATATGAACATGGACGTAATGCGAACCAGAAACTTTTGTGAGATCCATGGCTTCATCGTGAACATGATGCCAGAGCGCCATGCCGAGTGCGTGGCGGCGATGGAGAGCTTCATGCACTCGTCCGCGCTTGATTTCTTTTCAAGCGACCACTATTTCACGACCTTGGCCGATGGGCTTGGATTTAGCAGAAAGGAGGTCCAAACATGAACAAAAGACAGAAAGTGTTTTTATTGCTGTTTTATACGACGCTTGTCTGCTGGGCGGTTTCGGTGGCTTTCTGCGAAACACAGCAGCGCGTTTTCTTTGCCGTCGGACAAGACCTGTTCGCCGACTTCTTCAACAATGTTCGGTATGTTGCCGGAAGGGATCCGTACTTTGACACGGCAACACCTTTGTCAGAGCACATATACCCGCCGATATGCTATCTGATCTTCTATCCGTTTGCCTGCCTATACAAGCTGTGTGGCGGAATAAACATGCAGGAAGGTTTGCCCGCATTCTGGCGGAGTCCAGCCGCGATGCTGTCTTGCACGTTGTTCATGGTCCTTTCGGTTATCCCGCTGGTCTGGGCTGTCTGGCGAATAGTCAGAAGGAATGTGTCGCGTTTTGTCGGTATGTTGCTAGTGTCGTCGTTCTTGCTGTCGGGCATCATGATGTTTTCGTTTGAACGCGGAAACCTGGTTGTTCTTGCGGCATCCGCGCTTGCCGTATTTATGGTGCGAAATGAAGATGGCGATGCGAAAGCCCATGCTGGCGGAGGTTGGCTTTCACTAGCAATCTCAATGAAGATATATCCAGCACTATTCGTTTCGCTTCTGATTAGGAATCGGCGGTTCGTGCAGATCGCGCTCGTTGTGCTTGCTTCAGTGGCGCTAGGGTTCCTGCCGTTGCTCTTCTTCAAGCACGGGATGTTCGAGAATGCGTTTCAGCTGATGCAGAATGTGAAGGCGCAAGGGACAATATACTACAACGCCTGTCCGCCCAATTTGTCCTTGTCGGCGTATGTAGCTGCTGCGGCTACTGTTTTAGATATGAATTGGCTTGCATTCGTGTCCAAGGCGCTCCGATATGGCTTGATTGTCCTTGGCGTGTGTTCGTTCTTTGGAGTATGGATTACGGATGAGAAATGGAAACGTTGGTTCCTCGCGGCGGCGTCTGCTACGCTGTGCTCCAACTTTGCAGGATATTACACATTGCTTTATTTCATTCCGGCCATATACTCCTACATTTCCTCGACTGAGTCCTTCAGGCCGATTGATTGGCTGTACACCATTTCGTGCTTAGTCCTGCTCACTCCGTTTCAGTTCGGGCTATTCCCCGTCCGCAACGACAGCGTAAATCCTTTCTTGAGCGCTTGCGTGATAGTCGCCATGACAATCACGATCCTGCTGGAAGCGTATGTAAAGATTTTGGCCTCGCGATGTGCAAAGGTAAAATAGCTGCTGCCATGAGAAAAGAAGCATTTAGGATTCCAGTTGTAGATGCCGCAAAGGGGTACGGCATTTTGCTGGTGTTCCTTGGGCATCTCGTGTATTACGACTCTCCTTTGTTCCGTGTCATATTCAACTTTCACATGCCGCTCTTCTTCCTGCTTTCGGGCATGACGTTTTCACCGGAGAAGGATGCCGACTGCAAGGCAATCCTCAAGCGACTCTGGAATACGATTGGCATACCTTTTGTGTTCTTTACGCTTTTGGGCACTCTTATCTGTGCGTTTACGGGTCGGTTGATGCAACATTCGCTGATGGACTGGCTTCGTGCTGGCGCATCGTTCTTCCACGGCGATCCTTATGTGGGCGGTTCATTGTGGTTCCTCACGTGCCTCGCGGTCGTGAAGTTCCTTTTTTGGGCATGGAGCAAGAAATCCCATAGTGCCCGATGGAATGTTGGTGTGCTCGTTGCCGCATATGTCGTGGGCTGTGTCTTTGGCAATTTTGTCAATCCGAAGATTCTTCTGGGCGGGCCGCTCATGTGCTTCTCTGTTCCGATGGCGTTTTTCTTTTTCGCGATTGGATATTTTTGCCGGGGCGTTTTGCCTAAAATTCAAGCAGCCCGATACATTGGGCTTCTCGCGCTCTCGGTGTTGGGTCTTGGTGTAGAGATCGTTCTGGCATTGCGCTATCCAACGCCCAATATGGCGATTCCAGCCTTCCCGGCCCCACACACGTTTCTCCCCGCATCGCTTTGCGGTATTGGTGCGATACTCTGTCTTTCGGGTACGTCGTTTCCGGCAATCAGGTTCATTGGCCGCTACAGCCTGTATTACTTTCTGATGGAACGATGGATTCGTGAATTGTGGTTCGACCTCTCGGCGAGGTTGCTACCGAGCTTATTCGTGCGTCCAGATACCGACAATCCTAATTTGATGTCGTTGTCGGCAACTCAAGTGGCACTTACAATGGTTGTCTTGATCCTGTTGGGTGCCGCTTTGACGCCGTTGTTGCGTAATGTTGTTTCATGGATGCGACGAAGAATTTCCTAGTCCTTCTTGCGCCTGTCGGCGAGACGGCACTTGAGGTCGCGGAGATACTTCAGAGGGAAATAGAGCGGTGAATTCTGGACGAGGCGAACGAGCCAGAGAGCGAAGCGAAGGCAGAGACCGCATTGGGACATGAGGTCCTCTAGTTGCATTCGGTTCTCGCGCCCCCTGAATGCAAAGAGGCATTGGGACAGGAACGCATAGTATCCTGAACGGAAAGAATGTTCGCCTGCTATTACCGTGTGGAAGCATTGCCGCGCCAACTTTCTGTCCGTGAGGTTCGCGAGGATGTTGGAGTATCCGACCATCCATGTCATCGTACGGCTGCGGTGAAAGATGATGTCTGGGCGTGCTCCGCGGAGATACGAGCAGTCGGTCCCTTGCTCCATCCCGTTCGTCACGATCTCCCGCGAGACGACATGGATATTCCCGCCCGCATTGATGAAAGACACGATCGGTACCAGGTGGGGAAAAAGCGTGAAGATGTTGTCGAAGGAATTGCGGATCGTCGTGTCCGTGTAGAGGTCTGTGCGTATGATGACGGCGGGGAGAAAACTCATTTGTGCAAGCTGGTAGTCAACTCTCTCTCTGAATCTCTCCGGAATCATGTAGTTCGAGGCGCAGATCATCGGCGTCTTGTCGTCGATTTCTCGTTCCACCTCGGCCCAGTTCTGCCAGTCAAAACGGTCGTCGTCGCAGAGGATCCAATGATATTCCTTGTCTGCGAGCTCCATCGCCTTGCATATGTTGCCTGACAAACCAATATTGTATGGATTCTCTCGATATGAGAGATTGGGATGCATTGACTGGAAAGTTTTGACGACTTCAGATGTTTCATCTGAAGAGTTATTGCTCTGTACGATTATATAACAGTCTCGGACTGGTGAATCGTCCGAAAGTATGGTGGTAAGCGTTCGCTTTAGGAGGGGCGCTCTGTTATATGTGATTATAGTTATTCCCAGTTTATCAATAATCGCCATGATTAGTTTCCTTGAATATGGTTCATGTTAAAGGCTCTCATTCGTTTGAGCAAATCAGTCAATCCAGAATAATAATTGTAATTGGGATGCCATCCCAATTTCATCAATGAATCTGTATTTGCTTTTGAATCCATGATTTCGGCATCTCTATATGGAATTGCGCCGAACTTTAATTGTGTCGGACTGCCAGACAATTCTTTGATGGCCTCTACAAACGACCGTATAGATGTCCCTTGTCCGGTACCAACTTCAAACTCTTTCAAACACGTTTTTCTTTCTGCAAGTAAAGTTGCTAGTACCGTAAGATATGCAGAGACAACATCGTATACATAAATGAAATCACGGATTTGATTACCTGGTGATAATGATACGGTTTTACTCTTGGCTATGGCGATCTGCTTTATCATTGTAGTTACAAACTTGGCTTCCCCATCTGTCGGGCCAAAGATATGCTCTAATGTCATGTTTGCGATACGCAATTTGTTGGCAAAGTATGGTAACCATAACAAAAGGCTTTTTTTTGATAACGAGTAATCCAACAGGTACGGATATTGTAGAGAGGGTTTGTTGAAGTAGGAATCAGTATTGATAAACACATCAACGCCAAACTCAACACACATATCTAGGAGATTGATTGGAAAGATAAGGTTTGCGCGCAATACACTTGCAATCGGTTTCCTACCTCGCCCATATTCTGTTGCGCAATGAATAACAGCCGAAATATCACCCTTGGAAAAACGCTGTCTGATCGTATTTTCTTCAAGATCTACGTTTAGACACTCTACATCATAACGTTGCAACAAGTTTGCGATTCGAGTGAGATCCGAGAATGAACGTTTGAGGACTACTACGTGATAGGTACTGGTATGAAGCAGCCCTTTTAAGATGTGACTTCCGAGAAATCCCGTGGCACCTGTCAATACTATCGTATTAGTATTCACCAACCTACTCCATAATCAGCCTTTGATGTGTTTTGATCTTGGGGCTTGGTTCTAAGGTTAGCGCCCGCAGCAAAGCGCTTCCGAGAAATCCCGTTCCGCCGGTTAGCAAAATGTTAGTCATTGGTTGTGCCATTTATGCGGTCCCTTTCCGCCCAGACATTGCCATCGCAAGAATGCATCCGAGGGTCTTGATTAAGTAGAACCCCGTCATCCACCATAGCATGGTATCTAGGGATCGGATGTTGTGGGCGTTAAGAAATGCTGTCCACGAAGCGGGGAGGAAATCTGTGAAGTAGCCGTATCCAGTAACGGCAAGGAGAATCGACGGATAGGCGAGGTCAAGGGGAATCATCCACTTCATGAAGCCAAAGCGGTTGGCGGAAAGCTCTGCAGTGACGTAGAGACCGGAGATGGCCCCTAATGTGCTGATTCCGATCTGCCACAGAATCGCCCACCAGTATGCGGCATACTGTTCGCCATGTGGTAGGAAGGCAAGAATCTGCTTTCCAAGAAAGAAAAAGGGGATTGCGACCAGCGTACTGAATCCTATTGTCGCGGCGGCGGACTTCAAGATGAGCGGGCGCATGTCGCGGCCCTTCGCCGCCAACGCCGCTGTGAAGGGGAAGAGCGTGAACGCAAGCGTGTTGTAGAGAAAGCCTGATATCTCAGAAAAACGCGTTGCCATGTAGTAGCCGGCGGAGTCGATGTCGGGGAGGCGTTGGCGCAGCACTGTCGATTCCACAAGTGTTGCGATTGACGCTGCCGCTCCGCTCATGAGGAAGATTACGAGAAGCCGCGCAAACTTCCGCACGGTGGCGCAATCCCAGTAGGTCTCGGCCTTGACGGACAGTTCCCTTCTTAGCGAGAACACCGAGGCGAGGATGTTGAAAGATGGTGACGCGCCTTGTCCCACAAAGTAGCCCGCAAGCGGGCGGAAGGGCATGGCAACAAGCATCGTCAGAAGGCGGAGCGGGGCCCCTACAAGATTCATAATGGCGTTTGCCTTGAATTTCCCAAGGGCTTGTATGGTGTTTGTGAATATCGGCGCGACGGCGGTTATGAACGCAGTCGCTATGATGACCATTCCAAGGGAGCCCTCGACGATTCTGATCCGTTCCAGGAAGATCGGCAACGTGAAGCGGGCGACTACGATTGCCACAAACAGGAATATGGCCGTGGCAATGAACACGCTGCGCATTAGGGTCTTGAGCTTGCCAAACTCTTTTCCAATTGAAAGCCGAGAGACTTCGTTGCGGAATGTATTCGCGAATACGGCGATGGGTAGGGCCAGGAAACCTGCGAAGTTGCCGAGCGGCTGCACTGCGCCGAGCTCGGATGGGTCGACGTACTTCGGCACGAGCCACAGGCCGACAAAGGCGTTGAGCAGGTCGGCCGCGCGGCAGGCGCAGAAGAGCATCAGCGAATACCACCAGAAGTCGCCGAGCCGGGTGTGGAGTTTGGTGAGAATCTTCACGGCTATTTGGAGAACGGGTTGACGACTTTGACGCCGGCAAAGTTCATGTCGGAGACATTGCGCGTAACGATGACAAGATTGTGAGCGAGCGCAATGGCAACAATCTGCGCGTCAAGCGGCGGGCGCGGATGCCCGGCGGAATCGGCCTCGGCCATTATCTCGCCCCATTTTTTGGCGGCGTCCATGTCGAAGGGGAGTATGCTGTCTCCATATTTCTCGATGATGTCGCTCTCAAGCCATTCTGTCAGCGGCTTCCGTCTTGGGTCTTCTTGATTGAGCTTGCGGATGCCGTGGAGGATCTCGGCAATTGTTATGGCCGATATAAAGAAGTCGTTGCCGTCGAAATGACGCTGAAGCCAAGATATCACTGCTGGATTTGGCCTCTTTTTTCGCAGCTCGCTTAGGACGCAAGTGTCGACAAGATAGCGCATGACTAGGCTTCCTCTGCGAAGTTGACTGGCGTTGCCCGTCCCGAGCCACGTGAGCGCGGTGCGATCAAGGGCGCGATGTCGGCATCGATTGGGCAGTTCATGAACGCCTCGACAATGTTCTTCTTTCTCTTGGGCTGAATCTTGGCGCGGTACAGCTTGTAGGAAATCACCACGACAAGGGGTTTCCCGTGTCGTGTTACCACTTGCGGCTCGCCGTTCCATGCGGTGTTAGCCACAGAAGAGAACTTGTTTTTCGCGTCTTGCAATGCCCAGGTCATTTCTCATTCCCGATTATGGCTAGTCTGTCTAGATGTTGGTATTGTACCATATCACTTCTCATCACGCAATAGCCGTCACGCAATTTACGCGATATAGTGTGGGGGTCCGTTGCGCGGCAGGCGCAGAAGAGCATCAGCGAGTACCACCAGAAGTCCCCGAGCCGGGCGCTGGGGTAGAGGGCGCGACTCAACTTGCCGCTGGGCGCGGTTTAGGCCGGGGGCGAGAGGCGGTGGGGGCCATCAGGTAGCCAGTAGATCGAGAGTCCTTCGCCAGCGTGGGCAATCTTCACAATTTCGTCGTTGAGGTCGAGGCAGGCGGTGCGCGCGAACTCGATGTCCTCGTTGCCTCGCCCAATCTCGAGAAAGCGCCGCTCGCGTATTGGTTCGAGAAAACGGCTGTCGGGTTTGTGGTCATGGGCGATTTGATTGGGGAGTATATGGATTAGCCGCGCCTCTGGTGTCGCGAGAAGCGCGTTTCTCACCGCCATTTCTCCTGGGCTTATGAAGCCGCTCAAGATCGTGTAGCCGGCGTTTGCTGCGTCGAGCATTCTCTTGACGACGCGTGAGTGATCGGTGACTTTTCGCGAGACGCGCAGCGAGAGAATCTTGTTTGATGGGTCGAGCAACGAGAGCTCGCCTATCGCCTTCCAGTAGTCGCAGGGGTCGAAGCGAGGCGAGGCGACAGGCTCGTGCAGGTGCAGGAACTCGGGCTGGTTGTAGCGTAGCTCGTGCTTGAGCGGGTTGTCGCGAATGTAGCGGCCGGTCGATGCGATGAAACTCTCGGAGAGGAGCAAGTAGTCGTGGTAGCCCTGCTGCCAAATCGAGTTGAGGCCAAGCGTCTTTCGCGCGACGGTCGTCGTGTAGGTCTTGAACTTTCTGATTGCAGCGCCGAGCGTCTTTAGCGGCTCGTCGAGCCCAGCGGCAAGATTGACGTTGAAGTGAACGTGGTCTGGCATTACCACCCACTCGAAGAGCGCGATTGCGGGGTTGAAGCGCGGTATGGCGGCGATTGACTCGGCGACGATCTTGCCAAGCGGCGTTAACTCAACCGCGGCGTTTTTGACGCGCCCGAAGAGGGCGAGGCGAGGCTCGGTCGAGATTGTGATAAAGAGCGATGCGCCGCGAGAGTAGTCGTAGCCGTGGTAGCGGCGGTAGTATTTTACGCGGGACGGAGCCCGCGATTCAAGACTAAGAGCTTGGCGCGTGGGGTAGGCCTGCTTCTCAAGACTAAGAGCTTGGCGTTGGGGTTGGGGGCGCGGTTCAACTTGGCGCTGGGGTTGTTGTGGCATGGCGTGTTTAGTCTTGATTCGCGGGCTCTGCCCCGCGTAGTTACTCTGCCCCGCGTAGCTTGACTATTTTGCAGAGGTAGACGTCGGCCGGCGCGCCCGTGCCAAACGACGGCATCCTGAAGGTCTTGATCGGCTGGAGGGCGTATTCCTTTGCATGCTCCCTGTAGTGCTGGATGTTGTAGGCGTGCTGCGAGTCGGCGAGGGCGTAGAGCTTGGCGTCGGGCTCGGCCTTCAGTATCGACTCTATCACGGGAATCGGGTCGCTGTTTGCCGCGAATGTGGTCGCGGTGCGTATCGGCAGGGACATGAGCATCTGGTTTGACCTCTCGCCGATGACAATCGCGTCCTTTGGCAGCAGGCTGGACAGCTCCTTCGCCGCCTCCGCGTGCAGGTGCGTCCCCGGACGCACAAGCTCCACGAAGGCGCTTCTCCAGTTCGGCGTCGCGAGGTACATCGCCAGCACGCACAGCGGCATCGCGAAGACCGAAATCGCCTTGCTCGGCAGGCGCCTTCCGAAGATGGCCGCCAGGAAGAGCGCAGACGCGGCAAGCGAGACGACGAGCGGGGCGAAGTACTCGCCCGCCGCTTTCTTCATGTATGGCGCAAGCTGTACCGCCGGGAGCGCCGCAAAGACAACCGACGCCGCGACCAAGGACGCCGCGAGCCACGCCAGGGCCTGGAGCTTCTGTGCCCTGAAGCCCCGCATGGCTGGTATCGCGAGCATGGCCGCGGCGGAGAAGGCGAGCATGACGGGCCATGTCGCGCCCCAGACGTTCTTCTGCGGGAAGTTGTATATGCGAGAGTAGAAGCCCTGCGACACGGACGGCGGCGCGGAGCATGCCGAAAGGAAGAGCGCGCCGGCGCCGCATGCCGCGAGCACCAGGGCGAGCGGAAGCGCCGCATCCCGCCATGTCGCTCGCCCGCCGTCTCCTTCGTCGAGCTCCTGCGAGGCCGCGCAGAGCACGATAGGCAGCATTGCCACGACGGGCAGGAAGTAGTGCGTGTAGATCGTGTTCATCACCGATACCGCCGCAACGTATGCGGGAACGGCGAGAAACAGGACGAGCCGCCCGTTCCATCGCCTCGCGACGGCGCTTCTCGCGGCCATCGCGAACGGCACGGCGACGAGCAGCGGCGCGAGCGCGCCGAGGAGCTGGATGGAAGGATCGCGCGGGAACGCCGAAAGCCCCTTGAAGTGCGAGGCGAAGTCGAATATGGAGGGAAGAGGGTAGTGCGTCGTCGTCTTGCGCACAACCTCCCAGACCGACGTTCCCGCGCGCGCGGCGTCGGGCAGGACGGCGAGCGCAACGGCAAGCTTGAACAGGAAGGATGCGGCGACTGCGACGCCGCAGAATACGGCGATTCTCCTTGCCGAGGCGCGCAGCCCGTTCCCCTCGGCCGCGCCGGCGGCGGCAATCGGGAGCAGCACCCACACCGACGGCTTGACCAGGACGATTGACGCCGCGGCTACTCCTGCGGCGATCACGCGCCAGATCGAGCGCCCCGTCGCGCATACGTACGAGAGGACGAGTATCGCCGCGATAAGCGCGTCGTTGCTCGCCGTCCTCTCGTACGCTACGACCATCGGCACCATCGACACCGAGGCGCAAAGGGCGAATGCCGAGACCGCGCCAGCGCGCCTGGAGACGTGGCAGAATGCGGCGAGCCATGCGCAGAGGTATATCGCGAGGAAGGGGATGCGCCAGGCCCAGGTGGAGAGGCCGAAGGCAAGGTGCGCCAGGTAGCTCAGCCAGTGCGTCCCGGCGGAGAACCCGTAAGTGAACGCCTCGCCGCGCGGCAAGTCCACGAAAAAGCCCCAGAGGAGCTTTTCCTTGCCGCCGGATAGATAGTACCCCTCGTCCGTCGCGTTGTATCCGTATTCCCACACGGACTGGATGCCGGGGTCGCATGTTATCCACGGCAGCCGCAGAAGCAGGTAGACGGCGGCGAACGCGAGCAGCAAAAGCCAGAACTTCGCCTTGCCGCCGCCGTCGCCGGCGATGCAGGCCCCGTTCGCGTCCCCTTGCCGGACAGGTAGTATCGTGCACATGCAGGATATTATACCAAATCGGCCGTACGCGGCATAGCGCGGGCCGGCGGCCGACCGGTTCCGGGCCAGCGCCCTTGATGGGCGCGGCGGGAAATGGTAAACTTTCCGCAATGCTGAAAGTCATATACCAGGGAACCGGGGTTGAGACGGACGCCTCCACGGTCGCGCAGTTCCTGAAGGAGCGGGGCGTGGAGCCCGGCCGCTCCGTCGTCGAATACCGCGGAGACGCGCTCGTGGGCGAGGCCGCGCTGGAGGCTCCGCTCGTCGACGGAAGCGAGATCAACGTCTTCCGCATCTGCGCAGGAGGCTGACGGGATGTCCGCCAACGTCTATCTGGCCCCGGAGGAGCGGATTGCCCTCGAGCGCGCGCGCGTCGGCGTGGCGGGCGCCGGCGGGCTTGGGTCGAACTGCGCCGCGCATCTCGTCCGCGCAGGGGTGCGGAAGCTCGTGCTGGCGGACTTCGACGTCGTGGCGGAGTCCAACCTCAACCGGCAGTTCTTCTTCCGGGACCAGCTCGGGGAGAGCAAGGTGTCGGCGCTCGCGGACAATTTGCGGCGCATCGAGCCCGGCCTGGAGCTGGACCTGCGCGAAGGGAGGCTGGACGCCGAGGGGTGCCGCGAGGCGTTCAGGGGCTGCGACGTGGTCGTGGAGGCCTTCGACTCCGCCGAGGCGAAGGGGATGCTGTACGCGGCGCTCGCCGGGATGAAGGTCGTCGGCGCAAGCGGGCTTGGCGGCTGGGGGCGCTCCGGCGCGATCCGCGTCAGGCGCGTCGGGGCGAACATGGTGCTCGTGGGCGACTTCGAGAGCGACGTGGCGGAAGGCGCCCCGCCGCAGTCGCCTAGGGTAGGCATAGCGGCGGCGATGGAGGCGAACGCCGCGGTCGCGCTGCTGCTGGGGCTTGAGCCGTGAGGGCGCGGGGCGCCGGATTTCCCGAAGGCATTGAGATTTTCCAAAGACATTAAGGAGAGGAATACACGATGAAGGATCTAGTGATAGGCGGCAGGAAGTTCACCAACCGCTTTTTCCTGGGCACGGGCAAGTTCGCGTCGCGCGACATAATGGTGAGGGCGCTCGCGGCTTCCGAGACGGAGCTAGTCACGGCCGCGCTGACGCGCGTCCACGAGGGCGACGCCGCGCACGACGACATACTCTCGGCGATAGACCGCTCCAAGACCGAGGTGATGCTCAACACGTCCGGCGCGAGGACGGCGGACGAGGCCGTGCGCATCGCGAAGATAGGACTTGCCGCGGGGTTCAAGTGGATCAAGCTGGAGATTCACCCCGACGCGCGCTATCTGCTGCCCGACCCCGTCGAGACGCTCAGGGCCGTCGAGCAGTGCGCGAAGCTGGGGATGGTGGTGCTTCCGTACATCAACGCGGATCCCGTCCTCGCGCGCCACTGCGAGGAGGCCGGCGCCGCGGCGGTTATGCCCCTGGGCTCGCCCATCGGCTCCAACCGCGGCATCCGCACGCGGGACATGATAGAGATAATCGTGGAGCAGTGCCGCGTCCCCGTCGTCGTCGACGCCGGGATAGGCCTGCCTTCGCATGCGGCGGAGGCGATCGAACTCGGCGCGGACGCCGTGCTCGCCAACACCGCCGTCGCGGCGGCGGGCGACCCCGTCGCCATGGCGGAGGCCTTCAAGCTGGCGGTCCGCGGCGCGGAGCTCGCCGTCAGGGCCGTCCCGCCGACGTCGAGCCGGACGGCCAATCCGACCTCCCCGATGAACGCCTTCGACATCTTCAAGTAGCCTTGCCAGGCTCTCATGTCTTCTCATAATCTTTCAAAAGTTTTGCCGTTCCTCTCGGTATGTTTGTAGTATAATAGCGGCAGCTTTCAAGACCATCCAAGGAGACGACATGAAGATAAAGCCAGACAGCTACATGTTCGAGATGATTCGGACGGAACTGACCGACGCGGTCGGCGACGCCAATGTCGACGTCAAGTTCGCCGACAAGTTCGGGCATTCCATCGACTACTACTGGATTCCCGAGATGTGGCACGACCGCGGCAAGGAGTGCCCGAAGGCCGACTTCATCGTACACCCCGGCTCGACGGAGGAGGTCGCGAAGGTCATGAAGATCGCGACTCAGTACAAGATCCCGGTCGTCCCGTGGGGCGGCGGCTCCGGCTCGCAGGGCGGCGCGCTCCCGATATACGGCGGCATCGTCCTCGACATGAAGAGGATGAACAGGTACTACGGCGTCGACAAGGAGAGCTACACCGTCCGCTGCCAGACCGGCATCATCGCGCGCCACCTCGAGTGGAACTGCAACAAGGAGGGCTTCTCGACGATGCACCTGCCCGCCTCCATCGCCTGCGCGACGATCGGCGGCTTCCTCGCGCACCGCGGCACGGGCGTCCTCTCCACGAAGTACGGCAAGATCGAGGACATGGTGATGTCGCTCGAGGTGGTCACTCCGTCCGGCGAGGTCATCCGCACGCTTCCCGTGCCGCGCCATGCGTCGGGCCCGGACCTCACGATGCTCTTCCTCGGCAGCGAGGGCACGCTCGGCGTGATCACCGAGGTGACGCTGAAGGTCCATCCCCAGCCCGAGGCCCGCGAGTTCCGCGCGTACATCTTCAAGGACTTCCACACCGCGATGCAGGCCGGCGCCACGCTCATGCGCTCCAGGCTAGGTCCGTGCGCGATGCGACTCTACGACGAGACGGAGACGAAGACGCACGTCTCGAAGGTGTTCGGCATCGACCTCGACAAGGGAGCGTACCTCGTGTTCGGCTTCGACGGC
>Ga0310786_10002485_pt1 | contig 28114 bp, 18 predicted proteins | sample AusTroGonzalo_MG_FD_203881 | JGI IMG/M metagenome (GOLD analysis project Ga0310786, IMG submission 203881) | Bovine rumen microbial communities from tropical cattle in Woodstock, Queensland, Australia - Gonzalo_03 (v2) (version 2) | ecosystem: Host-associated > Mammals > Digestive system >...
TCAGCCGCACAATCGCCGCCGCGTGAACAAGCATGGTTTCCGCGAGCGCATGGCCACCAAGAATGGTCGCCGCGTCCTGGCTTCGCGCCGTGCTAAGGGCCGCAAGAAGTTAACTGTTTCTGACGAGCACCACGGAAAGTAAATCGTCGTTCGTTAAGAAATTTGAGGTTAAAACAGAAAGAAGTAGGGAAATCCTTGCTTCTTTCTGTTTTTATTTGTAACTTTGCCGAGTAATTTCTGTGCAAAGAACAGAGACTGATGAAGACAAAGGAATTCTTTGGAAAGTTTAAGGGTTGTTACCTTTGGGGCAACTTGTTGGCAATGGTCTTGGTGGTCGTTGCCCTGATGTTCGGTGTGAAGTATGGTCTGGACATATATACTCATCACGGTGAGAGTATCAAAGTGCCTGACCTCACGCAGATGAATTACGAGAAAGCGGTCCAGTTGGCGAAGAGCGACGGACTGCTGGTCGTGGTCACTGACTCTGGCTACAACAAGAAGTTGCCTGTCGACTGCATCCTGACGCAGATGCCGGTTCCTGGTTCGGAGGTGAAGCGGGGACACGTTATCTATGTGTCGGTCAACTCGCCCTCGTCGCCCACATTCGCCATTCCCGATATTGTCGATAACAGTAGTTTCCGTGAGGCTGAGGCCAAACTGATGGCTTTGGGTTTTAAACTGCTGCCGCCGAAATATGTCGTCGGAGAGAAAGACTGGGTCTATGGCATCATGAGCCGTGGCCGTCAGGTAGGTACCGGCGATATGGTGTCAATAGATACGCCATTGACGCTGCTCGTGGGTAACGGCCGCTATGGTGAGGACGATGACATTACATATGCGGATCCCGAAGCTCAGGATGGCGAGCCGGTAGAGTATCAGTCGGACAGTGAACAGACTACGGAGATAAAGGAGGAGTCGGTAGTGTATGAAGAATGATGAACAGCTGATAGATCAGGAGTTGGAACTGCTTGACGAAGACGGAGAACAGCAACAACTCTATGAGCATATACGCCTGGAGGTGGATGCCGGACAGGTGCCGTTGCGTGTGGACAAGTTTATGATGGAGCATTTGCGCCACACCACCCGCAACCGCATCCAGAAAGCTGCCGATGCTGGTTTCGTTCATGTCAATGAGCGTCCTGTGAAAAGCAACTACAAGGTGCGTCCCGGTGATGTCATCACGCTGATGCTTGACCGTCCTCATTACGACACCACCATAGAGCCGGAGGAGATTCCCCTTGATGTGGTTTATGAGGACGACCAGCTGATGGTGGTCAACAAACCGGCAGGTCTTGTGGTCCACCCTGGTGTGGGCAACTTCCACGGTACACTGGTCAATGCCATCGCTTGGCATCTGCGCAATCTTCCCTCCTATGATCCTAACGATCCCAGTGTTGGTCTGGTGCACCGTATTGACAAGGACACCAGCGGTCTGCTTGTCATTGCCAAGACGCCCGAGGCAAAAACAAAACTGGGTGTGCAGTTTTTTAACCACGACACCCATCGCTCCTATAATGCCCTGGTGTGGGGACACTTTACCGAGGATGAAGGACGCATTGAAGGCAATATAGGTCGCGATCCGCGTGACCGCCAACGTATGGCAGTGTTCCCTCCAGACAGCGAGATAGGCAAACCCGCTGTCACCCACTATAAGGTGTTGGAACGCTTTGGCTATACCACGCTCGTAGAGTGCCGTCTGGAGACGGGACGGACACACCAGATACGTGCTCACATGAAGCACATTGGACACCCGCTGTTCTGCGATGAGCGCTATGGTGGTACCGAGATACTGCGTGGTGAGCGCTCGTCAACCTATAAGTCGTTCATACAGAACTGCTTCAAGCTCTGTCCCCGTCAGGTGCTCCATGCACGAACATTGGGCTTTGTGCATCCGACGACAGGAAAGCAGATGGACTTTACCAGCGAGCTGCCCGAGGACATGGGAGCTGTTATTGATAAATGGAGAATATACATTAAAGGAAATACGAATAACACACTATGAAGAATCTAAAGAGAACTATTGCCATCGTCTGTGGTGGCGACTCGTCTGAACACGATGTTTCACTGCGCTCTGCACAGGGATTGTACTCCTTCTTCGACAAGGAGCGCTACGATGTTTATATTGTTGACATCAAAGGACAGGACTGGCACGTCGAACTGTCTGACGGCACGACGGTCAAGATTGACCGCAACGACTTCTCATTCATGGAGGCTGGTAAGGCCCGCCTGTTCGACTATGCCTATATCACCATTCATGGCACACCCGGCGAGAACGGTCTCTTGCAGGGCTACTTTGACCTGATAGGACTGCCGTACTCTACCAGCGGCGTGCTGGTTGAGGCCATGACATTCGATAAGTTCGTGTTGAACCAGTATCTGCGTGGCTATGGTGTCAGTGTGGCTGAGTCGCTGCTCATCCGTAAGGGTTACGAAGAGTTGGTCAGCGATGACGAGATAGAGGAACGTATTGGCATGCCTTGTTTCGTGAAGCCTGCCGCCGACGGCTCTAGCTTCGGTGTCAGCAAGGTGAAGAACAAGGATCAGTTGGCTCCTGCCATCCGTAAGGCAATGATGGAAAGTCCGGAGATTATGGTCGAGGGTTTTCTTGAGGGTACGGAGATTTCGCAGGGTGTCTATAAGACGCGTGAGAAGACCGTTGTCCTGCCGGCTACGGAAGTGGTGACGAGCAACGAGTTCTTTGACTACGATGCGAAGTATAATGGTCAGGTGCAGGAGATAACCCCAGCCCGTCTGTCGGAAGATGTGGCTGAGCGTGTGGCGAAGATTACGTCTCATATTTATGACATCCTCCACTGTAACGGCATTATCCGTATTGACTACATCATCTCGAAGGAGGGTAAAATCAATATGCTGGAGGTGAACACCACACCGGGCATGACTGCCACCAGCTTTATTCCGCAGCAAGTCAAGGCCGCAGGTCTGGAAATGAAGGACGTGCTGACGGATATTGTGGAGAATCAGTTTTGATTTAGTTGAAAACTGAGAAGTATGATTGATACGAAAGAGTTTGACGAGATACGTCCGTACGAGGCTGGGGAGATGAAGCAGGCGTTCGAGGAACTGCTTGCCGACCGCCAGTTCAATGTGGTGATGAAGGGTTTTGCCCCTTGGCTGCCGAAGTCGCTGCGCAACGGATTGTTGCGTCTGGCCTTTACGGGTGTAAAGACGCCGCTCGACTTCCAGAAACGGTTTATGAAGCCGGTGGTGAAATACATCATCCGTAAGCATACCGACGGTTGCTCGTTTGACGACGCTCTCCTCCAGAACGCCATTCAAATGGTTGGAGGGAAAAAGGGAGAGGCTCGCTATACGTTCGTCTCGAACCATCGTGACATCGTGCTCGACTCCGCCTTCCTTGATGTGAAACTCTTTGAAGCAGATTATCCGACAACCGTTGAGATTGGCATTGGCGATAACCTGCTCATCTATCCTTGGATTAAGCGACTGGTGCGTATGAACAAAGCCTTCACCGTGCGCCGTGGATTGTCGCTACGCGAGACGCTGGCTGCCTCGCAGCTGATGAGTCGCTATATCCATTATGCCGTTACCCAAAAGAAGGAGAATATATGGATTGCGCAGCGCGAGGGACGTGCCAAGGACAGCAACGATCGCACTCAGGAAGCTGTGCTGAAGATGCTTGCCATGGGAGCCGATTCGGTCGATTCTACCGTTATGACTCCTGCCGATCAGCTCCGCGACTTGAACATCGTGCCATTGACCATTAGCTACGAGTACGACCCCTGTGACTATCTGAAGGCGCAGGAGTTCCAGCAGAAGCGCGACAATCCTGCCTTTAAGAAAAGTAAGCAGGATGACCTCGATAATATGAAAACGGGCATCTTCGGCTACAAGGGACGTGTTGTCTATCGTGCCTCGGCACCTATTAATACATGGTTAGATCAGTTGAAGGATTTGTCTGCGAAGGAGTTCTTCACGATTGTTGCTCAGCGTATGGACAGTGAAATCCATTGTGGCTATGAGCTCTTCCCTTGTAACTATATTGCGGCAGATATGCTCAGTGGTGAGCGTCATAACACCGATCATTATACGCCGGCCGATGAACAGCGCTTTGAGCGTTATCTCAGTGGCCAGCTGGCTAAGATCCAACTTCCGCAGAAGGATGTGCCGTTCTTGCGCGAACGAATGCTCACGATGTATGCTAACCCTCTTCGCAACAAACTTGCAGCGATATGAAGAAGTTGTCTTGTCTCTCGATATTCACGGCTATCCTTTTCCCGTTTCTCTCTTCTTGTACCCAAGAGGGATACGAAACAGGTGAAGGAGAATACTCTCAGATGCGTGCCGACCTTGTTGACGTTCATGTGAATGGCGATCGTCGTGTGGATTACGTGCTGACCGATAATGGTGATTCATTGCGTACAAAAACTCCGTTCACTGTCGGGTGGATAGAGAAGGCCGACACCACCTATCGGGCACTTCTCTATTATAACCTCAAGGATGGTCATGTTGAGGGACGCAGTATGGGGCAGGTGCTGGTTGCCTCCATAAAGCCTTTCGGCGTTTTCAAAGGAGGAATGAAAACCGATGCCGTTCATCTGACGAGTCTTTGGCGTGCCCGTAGCGGACGGTATCTGAATTTGCGCCTTCGTGTCATGACGGGTACCGAGGAAGGATCGGAAAACCATAAACAGACTTTCGGTTGTGCTGCTGATACACTCGTCAAACATGCCGATGGCCGTCGGGCACTTCACTTGCGCCTCTATCATGATCAAGGCGGACAGCCTGAATACTATTCACGCGAAGTCTACCTCAGCATCCCCTTAAGAGGTGTTGAGGCAGATACGCTTATCTTGAGTATGCAGACTTATGATGGTTTGCTTGTCAAGACGTTGGTGAATAAATAATCTGTAGAATCTTTAGAGCGCTTCCAACATCCGCTTGATAACCACTGAACAGCTAATCTCGCGGTTAGCGGCTTCGGGAATGACGAGGCTGTTGGGACTCTCTATGACATCGTCGGTAACGATGAGATTACGGCGTACGGGCAGACAGTGCATGAACTTGCCATTGTTGGTCCATGACATGTGCTCGGTATCGACGGTCCAAGAGCGATCTTCGCAGGTAATCTTTCCGTAGTCGGCAAGATTGGTGACGCCAGGGTTCGACCAGTTCTTGGCGTAGATGAAGTCAGCGCCCTCGAAGGCTTTCTTCTGGTCGTACTCCACACGGGCATTACCAACGAACTTCGGGTCGAGTTCGTAACCCTTGGGGTGGGTGATGACGAGGTCAACGTCTTCGGCAGCGTTCATCCACTGTGCAAAAGAGTTTGGCACGGCCTGCGGCAAGGCGCGACAGTGGGGAGCCCATGTAAGAACGACTTTCGGACGTTCAACCGTCTTATGCTCCTCGATGGTGATGAGGTCTGCAAAGGCCTGCAGCGGGTGAACGGTAGCTGTCTCCATGGCGAAGACGGGACGGCCGCTATATTTGATGAACTGGTTCAGCACGGTCTCTGCGTAGTCGTACTCGCGGTCGGAGAGACCGGCGAAGCTACGAACGCCGATAAGGTCACAGTAGCAGCCCATGACGGGAATGGCCTCAAGCAGATGCTCACTCTTGTCGCCGTCCATGATGACGCCACGTTCTGTCTCCAGTTTCCAGGCACCAGCGTTTACGTCGAGCACGATGACGTTCATGCCGAGGTTCATAGCAGCCTTCTGGGTGGAGAGACGGGTGCGCAGTGAATTATTGAAGAATATCATCATGAGCGTCTTGTTCTTGCCCAGATGTTGAAACTTGTAACGGTCGTTCTTAATCTCGAATGCTTCGGCCATTGCCTTATCCAACGGCCCAAGATCTTCAACGTTTATAAATGATTTCATAATTATTAATTGTCAATTATCAATTGGTGAGCTATGCTCGCACTTGTCCTTCGCCCTCGATAAGCCATTTATAGGTGCATATCTCCTCAAGCGCCATGGGACCGCGCGGACCGAGCTTTTGGGTGCTGATGCCTATTTCGGCTCCGAGTCCGAACTGAGCACCGTCGGTAAAGCTGGTGGGGGCGTTCCAATAGACGCAAGCGGCATCGACATGAGCCTGGAATATGCGGGCCGTCTCTTCGTTCTGCGTGATGATGGCTTCGCTGTGGCCACTGCCATTCTGGTCGATGTGCTCCAAGGCTTCTTCAAGTGAAGCAACGGTCTTGATGGCCAGCTTGAAATCCATAAACTCCGTGCCAAAGCTCTCTTTCGTGGCGTGCTCCAGATAAGAATACTTGCCGTTGAGGGCGGCATAAGCTTGTTCATCGGCGTAGATGATAACATTCTTCTCTGCCATCGGTTCCACGAGTTTATCCAGAACATTGAGTCTGTCTATATGAACCAGCAGGCAGTCGAGGGCATTACATACGGAAACGCGGCGAGTCTTGGCGTTGTTGACAATGGCGCGTCCCATATCCAAATCACCGTCTTTATCAAAATAGGTGTTCACGACACCGGCTCCTGTCTCGATGACGGGGATGCGGGCCGTGTCGCGTACGAAATCAATGAGTTTGCGGCCACCACGGGGAATGCAGAGATCCACATAGCCAACGGCATTGAGCATCTCGCCTGTTGCTTCGTGAGTAGCCGGCAGCAGGGCAACGACATCCTTCGATACACCGTATTTCTCCAGCACCTCATGGATTAGTGCCACCTCTTCGCGGTTTGAGCAGTCGGCGTCCTTGCCTCCTTTCAGCACGCAGGCATTGCCGCTCTTGAAGCAGAGCGAGAAGACGTCGAACGTTACGTTGGGACGAGCCTCGTATATCATGCCGATGACACCGAAGGGAACACTGATACGGCACAGACGCAGACCGTTGGCCAGCGTCTTCTGCTTGGTGACATGTCCCAGAGGCGAGGGTAGGGTAGCGACGTTACGCATATCGGCGGCGATGCCTTCCAGACGACTGTCTGTCAGTTGCAGACGGTCGTAGAGCGGATTCTCCTTTGACATCTTTGCCAAGTCTTGGGCGTTAGCTTCAAGGATACGCTCCTTGTTGCTGATGATGGCATCTGCAACAGCGTGTAAGATTTTGTTGCGCTGTTCGTCGCTCAGCAGGGCTAATGTCTTGCTGGCACGCTTTACTCTCTCGAAAGTCTCTTTTAGTTGCATAGTATAAACTCTGTATGAGGGGTTTCGTCTTTATGCTCTATCAGGTCGATGAGTACGTTCTCGCGCTTGCCGTTGGCAATAATCACGCGAATGCCGGCCGACTGCACCTTCCAGGCAGTGGCATATTTCGACTGCATACCGCCGCGGCCTGCAGAGCTCTTCTCTGTTTGGATATACTTGGAGAGATCGGTGCCGGGCTTCACCTCTTTGATAAGTTCTGATTCGGGATCGGCCGGATTGCCGGTATAGATGCCATCAATGTTCGAAAGCAGAATGAGTGTTTCTGCCTTCATCATCTGAGCGATGAGGCCTGACAACTCATCATTATCAGTAAACATCAGCTCAGTAACAGAGACGGTGTCGTTTTCGTTCACGATGGGTAGAACTCCATTCTCCAACATCACCCGCATACAAGCCTGCTGGTTGCGGTATTGCTCACCAGCCTGAAAGTTCTCTTTCATTGTGAGAACCTGGCCGACATTGATGTGATACTCGCGGAACAAATCGTAGTACAGACCAATGAGTTTTACCTGACCTAAAGCAGAGAACAGCTGTCGCTGCTCTACAGAGTCCAGTTCATGGTCAACGTTGTCCAACTCGCGCCGTCCGCAGGCTACGGCACCCGATGATACCAATATGACTTCGTAGTCATGCTGTCGTAGCCAGGCTATTTGGTCTACTAATGACGACATACGGGTGACATCCAGTCGTCCGTCAGGCCTTGTCAGTGCGTTCGAGCCTATCTTTACAACAATTCGTTTCATGTTGTCGGGAATTAATTATTTTTCCGCATCTTTCTGACGTATCTCCACACGACGTATTTTGCCGCTGATAGTCTTCGGCAGTTCATCGACGAACTCCACGATGCGGGGATACTTATAGGGAGCGGTCTCTCTCTTGACGTGCTGCTGAAGTTCCATAATAAGGTCTTCGCCCGCTTTGTCTTTCCATTCTTTGCCGAGAACAACTGTGGCTTTGACCACCATACCGCGGATATCATCGGGTACACCAGTGATAGCGCACTCCACGACAGCGGGGTGGGTCATCAGGGCACTCTCCACCTCGAACGGACCGATGCGATAGCCAGAGGATTTGATGACATCGTCGATACGGCCCTCAAACCAGTAGTAGCCGTCCTCGTCGCGCCAGGCCATATCGCCTGTGTGGTAGATGCCGTCATGCCAAGCCTCGCGAGTTTTTTCTTCATCGCGGTAGTAGCCTTTGAAGAGTCCGATGGGTTTCTTGTCGCCCACGCGGATGACAATCTCGCCCTTCTCACCGTCCTCGCATGAGGTGCCGTCGGCGCGTAGCAGGTCAATGTCGTATTGGGCATTGGGGATACCCATGGAACCGGGTTTCGGCGTCATCCAGGGGAAGGTGCCCAGTGTCATTGTCGTCTCTGTCTGTCCGAAGCCTTCCATGATGTTGAGGCCCAGCTTCTCCTTGAGCTTGTCGAAAACGGCGGGATTCAGAGCCTCACCGGCTGTGCAGCAGTATTGCAGCGAGCTCAAATCGTATTTGCTCAAATCCTCACGAATCATGAAGCGGTAAATAGTCGGCGGAGCACAGAAACTCGTCACTTTGTATTTCTCCATCTGACGGAGTAGCGTGTCGGCATTGAACTTCTCGTGGTCGAATACAAAGACTGTTGCACCGGCAAACCACTGACCATAGAACTTGCCCCATACGGCCTTGCCCCAGCCTGTATCTGCTACAGTGAGATGGAGCGAGCCTTCATGCAAGTTGTGCCAGAAGACACCCGTTGTCAGATGGCCCATGGCATAGAGATAGTCGTGGGCAACCATCTTTGGTTCGCCGCTAGTGCCGCTGGTGAAGTACATCAGCATCGTGTCATCGTTCTCATTGACAAATGCGGGACGCACGAACTTCGGAGCCTGCAGCCATTCCTTCTTCCAGTTGTGGAAGCCTTCCACATCGCCTAACGTAATGTATTGCTTCACGGTAGGACTCTCGGGCATAGCCAATTTAATCTGGCTTATGATATAGTCGTCATTGGCACAGATAATGGCCTTCACGCTGGCGCGTGTGTTCCTATATACTATATCATGCTTTGTCAACATGTGGGTAGCGGGAATAACGATGGCACCGATTTTACACAGGGCCAGCATAATCACCCACCACTCGTAATGACGCTTCAGAATGAGCATCACGGGGTCGTTCTTGCCGATGCCAAGTGTCTGCAGGTATGAGGCTGCCTGATCGCTTTGCTCCTTCAGTTGTCCGTATGTGGTACGTATTTCCTCGCCCTGATCGTTCGTCCAAAGAATGGCCAGCTTCTCGGGAGCCTCTGCTGCCCATGCATCCATCACATCGTAGGCGAAGTTGAAGTTCTCGGGAATGGTGAACTCCAGGTTCTTGTTATAATCCTCAACAGACGTGAACGATGTCTGCTTCAAAAATCTCTCTATCATAGTCTGTCCAGTTTATTCTACGGTAAATGCCAGGAATTTAACGGGCTTGTCGCCAACAGCCAACATGCCATGAGGTTTGGTCGCATCGAAATAGATGCTGTCGCCCTCTTCCAGAATCATGGTTTTACCACCAATATACAGCTCCATGCTACCCTCTAATACGAGGTTGAATTCCTGACCGGGGTGTGAGTTCTTATAGATGGTATGTGCGCTGGGCTTAGGCTCTACAGTGACAATGAATACGTCGGCCTTATGGTTCACGAAGCCACCAACCAGACTCTGATACTTATATGCCTTGGTGCGCTCGATGGACATACCCTGTCCCTTGCGTGTCACATAGTATGACTTCATGTGTGGTGCCTCGGCGAAGATAAGTTCCTCCGTTGACACACCATACTTATGGGCAATCTTCATCAGGTTTGAGATGGTGATATCCAACTCACCGGCTTCAATCCTTTCATATTTCTCTGCGCTGATACCTATCGTCTCAGCCATCTCGCTCACTGGAATGTCGAGTACGTCGCGCAATCCGCGCAGGCGCTCGCCTATCTGTTTTAGTTGTTCATCCATAATTATCAATTGTCAATTATCAATTGTCAGTTAGCGAAAGCGTCACTTCGCTCCTGCTTTTAATCCTCTTATTACTGCCGATGTGAATCCTGCGTGTTCCATTTCGTTAAGACCTTTGATGGTCACACCGCCAGGCGTTGTCACCAGGTCGATGGCAGCCTCAGGGTGCAGACCGCTGGCTTCCAACAGTTCCACGGCACCCTTCATCGTCTGCATCACGATGGCCTTTGCGTCATCAGCCTTGAAGCCCAGTTCAACACCTCCCTCTGCTGCTGCGCGGATGTAGCGCATGGCGTAGGCGATACCGCATGAAGCCAGTGTCGTACCGGCTGCCAGATGTGCTTCATCAGTAATCAAGGTGTTGCCCATTTCATCGAAGATGGTCTTCACCTGTTCTGTCTGTTGCTGTGTCACAGCACCACACGGTACGATGAATGTCATCGATGCCAACTCGGCAATAGCGATGTTCGGTATCACGAGGAACAGCGGCGGACATTGCGTTCCCAGCCATTCTTTGATGCTTTCCGACTTGACGCCGGCAGCAATCACAATCAGAATCTGCTTCTGCGGATTCAGTTCGGGCTTGATATCCTTTAGCACTTGCTCCACGAGCCAGGGCTTGACTACCACACAGACGACATCGGCTGTATCAGCAGCCAGCTTGTTGTCAGTGGTCACGCTGACGCCCATCTTTGCAAACTTATCGAGTACTGCAGCCGACGGGTCAGCCACGATAATGTCTTCGTTCTTAAATGTCTGGCCTTTGATGAGGCCCTCGACGGTGGCGCCGCCCATGGCACCCGCGCCTATCATTGCAATTTTCATATCTCTTCAGGTTCTACTCTTATCAGTCTTTCGATAAAATCATCGGCCTCTGCTTTTGTCAGACAGAGGGGTGGTAACAGACGCAGAATGTTCTGTCCTGCACAGCCTGTAAAGCAGTGCTCGTGTTTGATGAGTGGCTTGCGTACCATGGCGTGAGGCATGTCCAGCTCGATACCAATCATCAGTCCGCGACCACGCACCTCCTTAATGTGTGAACTGCCGATATTCCGGATGCTTTCCATCAGGTAGTCTCCCACCTCGCGTGCGTTCTCCACAAGATTCTCCTGCTCAAACACATCGAGTACGGCCATTGCAGCGGCACAGGCCAGGTGGTTGCCTCCGAACGTCGTGCCCAGTTGTCCATAGATGGGCTGGAACTCCGGCGATATCAGCACACCGCCCATGGGGAAGCCGTTGGCAATGCCTTTGGCTACCGTGATGATGTCGGGCTTGATGCCCAGCCATTGGTGGGCAAAGAATTTACCTGAGCGTCCGTAGCCACACTGTATCTCGTCACAAATCAGCACCGCACCATAGCGCTTGCAGGCATAAGCCAGTCCCTGAGCAAACTCGGGCGTTGCCATCTGAATGCCGCCCACACCCTGGATGCACTCCAGGATAACGGCAGCGACACCACCCTTCGACAGTTCACGTACCCATGGTTCCAGATCGTTCAACGGCAGGAAACGGGCATGGTGATTGTCGTTGATGGGTGCCACAATCTTGGGGTTGTTTGTTACCTCAACGGCAAGCGATGTACGTCCGTGGAACGCTTTTTCGCAGCTAAGTACACGGGTATTGCCTGTCTTGAACGATGCCAGTTTCAGGGCATTCTCATTGGCTTCGGCACCGCTGTTGATAAGAAACAGCTGGTAGTCGTCGTAGCCACAGATTTTGCCCAGTCGTTCCGCCAGTTCTACCTGTAGCTTGTTAATCACCGAGTTTGAGTAGAACCCGATTTTACTCAGCTGCTCCGTCACCTTCTCTATATAGTGCGGGTGCGAGTGGCCGATGCTGATGACAGCGTGTCCGCCATACAGGTCTAGATACTCCTGACCTTTGTCGTCCCACACCTTACAGCCTTTGCCCTTGACAATATTTACGTCAAAGAGCGGATATACATCGAATAGTTTCATATTAGAATGCGCTTGCTTTAAGATTAAGACCTGATTTCTCGTCAATACCGAACATAATATTCATATTCTGAACGGCCTGACCGACTGCACCTTTCAAAAGGTTGTCAATGGCGGTGGTGACGAGCAGCTTGTTCTCGAATGCGTCAATATGCACGAGACACTTGTTTGTGTTCACCACTTGTTTCAGGTCGATGGGCTTGTCCGTGTAGTGCGTGAAGGCAGCATCGGCATAGAAGTCCTTGTAGGCCTGAATGATTTCATCGGCGGGCGCTTTCGTGCGAATGACCTCCGTGCAGAAGATGCCACGTGCGAAATCACCACGATAGGGGATGAAGTCGATATCGACGTCCAGATGACCTTGTACCTGTGTCAGCGACTGCCGAATCTCGGCCAAGTGCTGGTGGGTGAAGGGTTTGTAGATGCTCAAGTTGTTATTACGCCATGAGAAGTGGGTCGTTGCACCGGGCTTCTGACCGGCTCCGGTAGAGCCTGTAATGGCGTTTACCGAGACATCGTACTTCAGCAGATTCAGATTGGCCGCTGGCAGCAGACCGAGTTGTATGGCTGTAGCAAAGCAGCCGGGATTGGCCACATGTTGTGCCTGTGCGATGTCGGCTTTGTTGATTTCGGGCAATCCGTACACATAGTCGTGGTCACCCTTGATGCGGAAGTCCTGTGCCAAGTCGATGATCTTGACGTGTTCGGGAATCGTGTGCTCCTTCAGGAACTGTTCGCTCTTGCCGTGACCGAAGCAGAAGAATACAACATTGACCTGCTCAAACGGCATCTGATCGGTAAATGTCAGGTCGGTCTCACCGATGAGTCCTTCATGCACATCCGACACCGGATTGCCAGCGTTGCTCTCGCTGTTGGCAAAGACAATCTCTGCTTCGGGGTGGTTCAGCAGTACACGGATGAGTTCGCCACCCGTATAGCCTGCAGCACCTAATATACCTATTCTAATCATCTCTTCTCGTCTTTATGGATGCCATAGTAAACACGGAGCGGAGTAGAGCTGACCTTGATGAAGCCCTTTGCCTCGTCGGCAGTCCAACCCGTCTGCGTCTCGCCATATTCGCCAAGCTTCGACTTCGTCAGGTCGTTGGCGCTGTCGATGCCTACCGTTTCGAAACCGTAGGGGCGCAGCTTCAGGATGGCGGTGCCGGTGACGTTGCGCTGGCTGGAGGTCAGCATAGCCTCCATGTCGGGCATCACGGGCTCCAGATACTGGCTTTCGTGCAGGAACATGCCGTACCAGTTGGCCACCTGATCCTTCCAGTACTGTTGCCACTTGGAGAGTGTAGATTTCTCCAAAAGGCGGTGTGCCTCGATAATCAGCTTCGGTGCAGCGGCCTCAAAGCCTACACGGCCTTTGATGCCGATGATGGTGTCGCCCACGTTGGCATCGCGACCGATAGCGTAAGATGCACCAATCTCCTCAATCTTCTGAATGGCTTTGATCTTGTCGTCGAACTTCTCACCGTTGACTGCAACAATCTCGCCCTTGTCGAACTGAATCTTCAACAGACTCTCGGGGTCCTTGGCAGTGACGTGCTTCAGATAAGCCTCTTCGGGCAGACCCTGTGTGGGGTCGAGCAGTTCGCCGCCACAGATGCTGGTGCCCCAAATGCCGACGTTGTAGCTGTACTTCAGTTTGGTGAAATCGGCAAAGTAGCCATTGGCATTCAAGTAGTCCACCTCTTCCTTACGTGTCAGGTTCCTGTCACGTGTCAGGGTGATGATTTCCACGCCGGGAGCCATCACGAGGAACGTCATGTCGAAGCGAATCTGGTCATTGCCTGCACCAGTGCTGCCATGAGCAATGGCGTCGGCACCTATTTCTTTTGCGTAGCGCGCGATGGCAATGGCCTGGAAGATGCGCTCCGACGACACCGAGATGGGGTAGCAGTTGTTACGCAGCACGTTGCCGAAGATCATGTACTTCAGCGACTTCTCGTAATACTCCTGTGTTACGTCGAGTGTCACATATTTCACTGCGCCCAGTTTGTAGGCGTTCTCTTCGTTTCTCTTCAACTGTTCGGCAGAGAAACCTCCCGTGTTGGCACAGGCGGCATATACTTCATAACCTAACTCCTTTGTCAGATACATCACATTGTAGCTGGTGTCCAAACCACCGCTGAATGCTACTACAACTTTCTTCTTGTTTGCCATATCTCTTATAATTCTTATTAACTATTAACTATGAACTATGAATTCTTCATTCTTCATTCTTAATTCCCCTCAATCTCCTGCAGATGCTTTATGCGTGACAGCACCTCGTCCGACAACTTGGCTGGCAGGTGTTCCGTCGGGTCGTAGAGCATGGCTGTGCAGATGCAGTACTTACGGCCTGTGCGGTGCAGTACATCGACATTGACACAACCTTCACATCCTTTCCAGAAAGCCTCGTCTTCTGTCAGGTCTGCGAATGTCACCGGCTGGTAGCCCAGCGCCGTGTTCATGGCCATGACAGCAGCGCCGCTGGTCAGCGAGAAAATCTTGGCATGTGGCCAACGGGTACGAGCCAGTGTGAACGTCATGTCCTTGATACGCTTGGCGATGTGCATGCCGCGGAAGTCTGGGTGTACAATCAGACCGCTGGTCGTTACATATTGCTGGTTCTCCCACGTCTCGATGTAACTGAAGCCGGCAAAGCAACCGTCGCTCTTGCGGAGGGCAATAACCGCTTTGGCCTCAAACATCTTCTTCGCCAGATATTCGTGTGTACGTTTGGCGATACCGGTGCCGCGTACTTTGGCGGCTTCGGCTATTGTCTCTAAGATGGTGTCTACGTATTTCTCGTGTTCAGGTCCCGCCACCAGAACCTCTATTTCTTGTTCCATTCCTTATGCATTTATGCTTGAGCTTGCGAAAAACTCCTAACTCTTAACTATGAACTATTTAATCACTCCCTCCAGGACTTTCCTCACTTCTTCGTGCGAGTAGCCCTCCTTGATAACAATGAAAATGGTGTCGTCGCCGGCGATAGTGCCTAAGAGCTGCGGCATATCACTATTGTCAATGTTCCAGGCAATGGAACTGGCATAGCCAGGACGCGTCTTGATGACACCCATGTTTCCCGAGAAGTTCATGCTGATGAATCCTGATGACTGCATCATCTCGCGGATGTTACCGGGGGTTGAGACTCGTTTGTACATGGTATCATTGGGCAACACATACACGTAGTTGCCGTTTAGTGTTGATGCCTTGGCGACCTTCAGTTGCTTCAAGTCGCGACTCAGTGTGGCCTGAGTCAGCTGGAATCCCTCTTTCTGCAGGGCTCCCAGCAATTCCTCTTGACTGCCCATCTGTTGGCTGCTGATAATCATACGCAGCGTTTCCAGTCTACTCTTTTTTACCTTCATTTGTATATTTATTCGCTAAACGTCTGCAAAAGTACACAATTCCCTGCATATCACCAAATATTTTTGCATAAAAATGCGGGGAAACCTTTCGGTCACCCCGCGTTCTAAGTTATTTGTATGAAATTCGCTTACTTCTTGATCACGAACTTCTTACCGTTCTTAATATAGAGACCCGGCTTCAGAGCTCCCTCGACCTTCTGGCCACGCAGGTTAAAGATAGGAGCGTTGTCCATCTCTTCGCGAGCGAAGTCATTGATCTTCGTTGTGCCTACTCTATGCTTGTAAACACCTGTTACCTTAACGGTGAGCGGCTTCTGAGCGCCCCAGAGTGTCAGTACGCAGATCTGCGGTAGGATGTCGTTCTCGATAGCGCAGTTATCATCATCTGCAAATACATACTTGTACTCTGTTGATCCGGCAGGTATTGCTACATTATCCAGTCCTTTCCAGAACGCGATAACCCATCCTTCAGGAATCGGCTCAGCAAACTTCACAACAACATAGTCGCAGTCCTTTACGTCGATATTCAACATCTTGAAGGCTACCGTGAGGTCTTCCGTTGCGGTGTAGGTGTTGAACTCATCACCTTCCTCAAATTCTGCACGTGGGTTGGTGTCGAGACCAATACCCTGATCCTGCGGAATCTCGATGAGGTCGTCATCCTCGCTGCCAGCAATCTTCTGGATGTAAATGTAGTCAAGTGCATAGTTAGCATTACCACCGACAACGGTCAGTGTGGTCTTCTCGGTCAGCGTGAATTCTTCGCTCGTTGCCTCTGACCAGCCACCGTTACCTGTGTGTGTTAGTACCTCGGTGCTGCCAGCCTTGAAGATGAACTTCGTATCCTTGCTGGCGTACGAAGCAGCAGTGATAACATAAGTACCGGGTGCGAGCTCGGCGATTGCAGCATCCTCAGCGGCAAATGCACCAGCCTGATTAGAGCAGCGTGCCTGGATGTACTGGCCAGTTGTGACAGTCAGCGTGTTAATGTCCTCAGCCTCCGAGAAGAAGATAACCTTCTCGTTCTCAGTAGCACTATAGGTGACGTTGATAACCTTATTGTCTGCATCGAGTGTAACGTTGGTTGATGACTCCTTGCCGCTGGCTGTTCCAGAGGTGTAGATAGTACCATCGATGTTCAGACAACGCGGCATGGCAACTGTGAAGGTCTCGCCTTCGAAGTTCTTGTCGCTCTTGATAACGCTCAGCACATTCTCGTCTGCGTCGATAGCGTTGACGGTGTAGCTCCACTGTGCAGCCTCACGGAAAACGAGGTCGATAACGTTGTTCTCAGCGTCCTTGTCCAGTGTGATCTCAGCATTACCACTTTCGTAGATGTACTTCTTCGTGCCGTCCTCGTTCTTGAACGAAGCCATATCGGCATCGCTGGCGGTTGCAATTTCGTCAATGAGCTGTGAGCTATAGACGGTAGCTTCCTTCAGAGTGTCGCCCTCAGCGTTCAGGAAGTTCACGGTGTAGCTTGTGAGCTTCGAAGCATCCAGAGCGTTGATATCCAGTACAGGAGCGAAGTCCTCAGACCCCATACCATAGATGTCGCCACCACCGGGGTTACCTGTTACCTTAAAGATAATGTGAGTCTGTCCAGCAGCCTGAATAGCTTTCAGAGCGTCGGTAACATCCAGCTCAACCAGTTTTGAAGATCCCTTCGGGAATGTAACGTCGGCCACCTTTGCACCTGCGAGGTTCAGCTTCAGGTTACCTGCTGCCATTGCGTCGTAGTCGATGGCCTCGCCAGCGTTAACGCAATAGACGATGCCCGGACGGTCACGACGGCTCTCGCCAATAGCGGTGAACTTCAGTGTAGCGTTGGTAACAACCATATTCTCGGGTACAGTGAACTCGAAGTCCATATAGGCAGCACCCTGCCAAGCAGCACCACTGAAGGCCTCGTTGTTGACGTGCTCCATCTCGGCATCAACAGTGCTTGTATAAGCGTTGCCGTCAGCAGCGCATGAAGAGCTGGCGGTGTGAACGAGTGCTACGCTGGGAGCGGGAATGTACTCTACAACACCCTCCTTAGAGGTGGGCCAGAAGTGGTAAACGCTATCCTTGTCGATACCAACGATACCCTCGATGCTTGCCATCTTCTCGTAGAGGTCATAGAACACGTTGAAGTGGTCGTCGATGCGAACGCTGCTCTCTGTCTCTTCGTCAACCAGGATGTCGAAACCGTTGTCGTCCTTTGACAGGATAACGTTCTCGAGTTTCACGAAGCGTGCGATGTTCTCCTTCTTCGATGCGTCAGCCACGCTGATGACCTGAGCCTCAGGAGTTACCATCTCCTCAGCTACCTCGAAGGTTCTGTACGTTGTCTTGCCCTCGACCTTCAGGAGGCGTGGCATGTAGTTGTCTTCGTGGTTCTTACCAATGATGTAGCCGTTCAGCTTCTGTCCTACATAGAACTGGATGTTCGTGCGGAAGAAGGTGGTAGCACCGCTGGCATCCTCAACGAAGATGTCGTCGCCATTGATGTAGGTCACTACGGCGTCGGTCAGCGTCAGGGTGTCGCCACGTGTGATGTCCTGATGCAGTTGCTTGAAGCTTGCGATGTCCTCGCCTCTTTCACTATATACTCTGTGTACGCTAACCTTTGTGGCATCCATAACTGCCAGGTTAGCCAAATCGTTACGCAGGCTGTCTGCATAATCTGCAGTAAGAGGCTCGCCGCTGGTGAGTGTTGATCCCATGAATCCCACAGGTACAGCAGCTACAAACTGCTCTGCGATAGCAGGCTCTCTTGCAATTCTTGCTCCAACATGGAAGTAGTCGTCATCATCATCGCTGTCATCGAGCTCAGCCACCGCCTTGTGGAGGGCCATAAGAGTCATTTCTGCGTTTTCTCCAGTAGTTTTCAGGGTGTCGCCTGCCACAACATCGGTGAAGTTGAAGTTGCCCAAGACGACCTGATTGAATTCTTTACCCAACCAGATGGAATTCTCAGTGTCTTCGTATTTAGCTTCAACGGTAGTGACATATTCGGCTTCTACACCTTGTATCACAATCTTCAAGCCATTCTTGTTGACCTCCTCTACAAGGGCATCCGTGATGGGGAGTTCAATTTCTTGATATCCTGCCTGACTCTGAGAGCCTAACAATTCAAGAATCCTACGAAGATCTATTTCTTCTGTTCTGCCTCCTAATGATGGCTGAAGAGAAGTAATACTAAGCATTGACGTTGTGGGAACTTCATATACGAGCTGGTCGTCTGCCGTTAAGACAGAGATGATACCTATTTTTCTTCTGGCTATTCTCTGGGTCAGACTACCAGGGTTCGAACCTCCAAATCCGGGAATAATGATTGACGGCCTTATTCTATCTGAGATATCCTCAGCAAGACCTACGTTCAGTACGTCGCCAGCCTTCAGGTTAGCCAGACGCTCTGCAAGTAAAAGATTGGCATTGGCCATCGTCAGGTCAATGGTGTCGGGCTCAAATCCGGGGAGTGCAGGTTCGTTAGAATCAGCAATCCACATCAGACGGCCTTCAACAAGGTCTTTGGCAGAACGTAAGGCAATACTGTTAGTGAAAGCAGGCTCGTCTTCTCCGGCATTCGCATTGTGTACGGGGATTGTAATACCGGTCAATATAGCAATCTTGGTGCTATCTTTAAGAAGAGGCAAATGTAGATTTCTTACATCATTGTCGTTAATAGCGATAGAGTCTCCTGTTGCTTCATCGAAAGCGTAGAATTTGTCATCAATTTCTCTGATGGTGACATCATAGAGTCTTACCAGTCGGCAAGTGTTTGCCTCGTCGAGGGCTTCCGCCATTGACATGGGATAAATAGTCTCGCCCAAGCCCCCCATCTGAATAGTGGTGTCGTTTGTCTGTGTGCCACTCACAAACATAGGAGCGCTATAGTTACCTGCCAATGAGCCTTTCAGTTTTCTGCCAACAGCAGCGTTTTTAATGTCAATGCTGTCAATAACCAAACCGCCAGTGGCATCTTGCACAATATAGGAATAATCATTTGCTATGTACAATATCTCAGCGCTATCGAGGTTCAGAATAGCCTCTCCGTTAGCCTCCTTGAATGCTGCAATGTTGTCTGCTTGAGGAAGCTCGGGGAGCGTGGCGCTACCGATGGTCAGCGAGTTGATGTTGCTTATGCCAGAGAAGGTGAATTCCACTGCATCGTAAACAATGTCATCAGCGGATGTCCATACGCCGTTCTTGAAGTTGGCTGTTACATCGATTCCTTCAGTGTCAATATAAGCCAGAACTTTCTCGACATTCAGAATAGAGGCGTTCAAAGAAATCTTCGTGAAGCCCTTGCCAGCCTTTGTTGATTTTAGCCCCAAGATGTTACCTTCATAGAAAGACAGTTGTTGTACTCCAGCAGTGTTACGTATGGCTTCTCCATTCCATGAAACAGCGATGCTGTCGCCAATGTTTGTTGCAGCTTCATTTGTAATGGTGTCGGCTACCAAAGCGCCTTCGTCCATAGCAACGATCTCAAAAGCAGGAAGTTCTGAGTCACCGATGGCCAGCGACATGAGTGCGCTCTCTTCAGAGAACGTGAAAATCACTTCGTCGAAGAAGATATTATTAGCGGCAGTCCATACAGTGTCTTCTGCGTTGAAATTGGTAGTTACATCTGTTGTGTCGTTATCAATAACACCCAGAACTTTGTCAACGTGCAGTTCGGGACTTCCTAACTTGATCTTTCCGAAGGCTTTTCCTTCCTTCGTAGTTGTCAGTTTCAGTGAGTCTGCGTCATCGAATACCAAGGTCTGGAACAGTCTGTACTTATCAAATTCGGCGCCAGTTGTCGTAACGGCGATGCTGTCGCCGATCTGTGTGGCAGCTGCATTTGTAACAGTATCGACATTCAATACGCCCTTGTCCATGGCAACAATCTCAAAAGCAGGAAGTTCTGAGTCGCCGATGGCCAGTGAGTAGAGCTTGCTCTTGCCAGAGAACGTGAAAATCAGCTCGGTGTAAATTTCACCAGCACCAGCTGTCCATACGCCATCCGCGTAGGTATCTACAGGAATGGTATCGGTGCCTTCAACAGCCAGAACTTCAGCAATGTTCAGTTCAGGACCTCCCAGAGAAATCTTCGTGAAGCCCTTTTCCGGATCTGTTGATTTCAGCTTCAGAGAGTCATCCTTGGCAAATGCCAAGATCTGGTGGAACTTTCTGTGCTCTTGAAGTGTGGCACCAGTCGTCGTAATGGCGATGCTATCGCCGATGTTCGAGACGGCTGCGTTCTCAACTGTGTCAGCAACCCATGCACCTTTGTCCATGACCGTGATTCCGTTCACGATTACAGGTTCTGGATTATCGCCGTTGGGCAGTAATGCCCACGCAAGACTTGCTCCTAATGTAAAGAGCAAGGCAAGCAACAATAGGTGATGTAACCTTTGTTTCATGATGTTTTGTTTTTGGTTAATTATTTATGATAAGTTGATAAATTTGCTTACAATTATGCAATTTGGCTGCAAAAGTACTAACTTTCTTTTAATCAGCCAAACTTTGTGGTCAAAATATTACATTTTGTATAAAAAAACGCGGATATGTGTAAAAAAAGGCCGAGTTTCACACGAAACTCGGCCCCTTTTTATTTAGGATTATTATTGCTTACTTAACAACTCTCTTTTGGCCATTGATGATGTAGAGACCTGGCTTCAGGTCCTTGTTCACCTTCTGACCGTTCAGGTTGTAAACAGCACCGCTCTTGTAGCGGACAACATCGCTGATGCCGTCAGTAGAAGAACCGGTGTACTTCACGTTCTTGAACGACAGCCAGTGGATGTTGTTGTCGGCAGCAACGTTGAACTTGATCTTCAGCACACCGTCGGCACCCACGATACCGTTTGCACTCACCTCCTTCAAGAAGAAGCGCTCGACATCTTCGCAGTCAACCATTTCGCCAGTGCAGACATCAACGGGAGTACCGTCGTTCACCTGCAGGGTGACGCCGTTGGCCGACTCGGCGGTCTTCTCTCTCGTTGCTACACGTACCCAGGCGGTGACATCATAAGCACCAGCCTCCAGACCGTTCACTGTAGCAGTGAGCGTCTTTCCATCCAGCGGGTTGCCGAAGTACTCGAAGAACGGAACACCGAAGTTGGTACCGTCCTTAGTACCCTCGTTACTCCATGAGTTGATGTAGTAAGGAGCATCCTGGAAGTCGGGGTTGGTGTCCCAGGCCGACAGCAGGAAATCATCAACAGTAATCTGAACGTGCCAATCGGTGATAGCAGTAGGATCCTGCAGGGTGTTAATATCGTCCTTTGTCAGCGTGCCAGCCTCGTACTTAGCTATCCATGTGCCGTAGTACTTGTCGTATGCAGTCTGAGTATAGACATTGGTGGCCTCAACAACCTGTTTCATCTTGTCCAGGAAGTTCTTGCCAAGCTGCTGCGTCTTCTCCTGGTGGGCTGCTGTAGCTGCCTCCTTCACTGAGGCAAGGGTGGCGTTAGCACCGTAGTACTTCAGATGGAAGTTATCCCAGATACACCACAGGGTAGTGTTATCCGCAAGCTTGGCACCGAGGGTGATGTCACCGTCGGCTGTCAACTCAAAGACAACAGGCTCGCTGGCGTACTTGCCTTGGGCGAACGAGAAAGATGCAAGATCCATGCTGTTCTCAACGCCAGTCTTCAAGCAGAATGCCTGAGAATCGTCGTTTGCATAGAATACGGGCAGATGTTCGTTGTCGGAACCGTCCTGTCCGTAGAAGCCCTGAGCAGTCAGCTCATAGACACCCTTAGGCATGTTCTCCAGCTTCTGACTCAGTGTGAAGACAGAGTGCCAGGACTCTGCACACTTGTTGTTGTCCTTACCGCCACAGAGATTCTTGTTGCCGGCCTCCATCGTCCATGCACTGCTGTTGCGGTTGTTACGTCCGAAGTTAGGATTCTTAATCAGGAACGTAGCGTCAACAGGAGCCTCTTCCGTTGCCTTTGCCAAAGCGGCCTTTGTGGCAGGAATGACCTCCCACAGAGCGTCCTCGCTCTCGCCGTCAACATCGAGGCCGAGTACATACTGGCCTGTTGTATAGGCTGCCGTAGTGCCGTTGCCCAGGAACTTGCCACCAACCGAGATGGTGTAGTAGTCGTCCTTCTTGGCGAAGGTCAGCTCGGCTGCGGAGTTGCCGTCCATGTATGAACCATTGAAGAAGTAGCTGCTGCCACCGTTCGATACCTGCGACTCCATCTTGTAGGTGTAGTCGTCAATGCCAATCAGCTTCTGTGACTCAGAATAGTCGAGCAATGTGGCCTGAGTACCCCAGCTGTTACCGGCACCAAGGTAGAGACCGCTGGCAACGTTGCGGAATACATAGTAGCCCTCCGTAAACAGCGGATTCGGTGAGTCAACGCCCTCCTTCGAGGTGGGCCAGAAGATGATGGTTCCTTCCTTGTTGACACCCACGATACCCTCGGCACCTCTCACGATTCTGTTCAGTGTATAGAACACGTTGAAGTGATCCTCAATACGGATGCTGTTCTCGGTCTCAGGATCGAACAAAACGGTGAAGCCGTGGTCGTCCTTTGACACCTCGAGATTCTCGAGTTTCACGAATCGACCGATGTTCTCCTCCTTCGATGCGTCAGCCACGCTGATGACCTTAGCCTCGGGAGTCACATTCTCAGTTACCTCAAAGGTCTTGTACGTTGTCTTGCCCTCAACCTTCAGCAACTGCGGCAGGAACTCTCTCTCGTGGTTCTGACCAATGATGTAGCCGTTCAGCTTCTGTCCTACATAGAACTGGATGTTCGTGCGGAAGAAGGTGGTGGCACCGCTGGCATCCTCAACGAAGATGTCGTCGCCATTGATGTAGGTCACCACAGCGTCCTTCAGCAGCAGGGTGTCGCCATCGGCGTTATCCTGCGGAATGAGCTTGAAGGTAGCAATGTCCTTGGCAATGTTCTCGCAATCCGTTGTCGGAACGAAGGTGAAGCCGTAGTACTCCAGATTCGTCTCGTTGGCAAATACATAGTAGGTCTTTGTGGCCTCAACGGGGAACGAAATCAGGTTGTTGTTAACCTTGGTAATGCCGTTGAAGTCCTTCAGGGCCTCGCCGTCCTCAGTGACGAAGAGCTTCTTGCCCTTCTCCAGACCGACGGTGACGTCGAGCTTACCGTCCTTCGTGGGCTCAAATACATAATAGGTACCCTTTGTGGGCAGGTTCTTCACCTCGGGATCGTAAGGCTTGTCCTCGTCGTCAACGGGGAAGGTGTTGATACCCTCAGTCACAGAGCCGAACTTGTTCACCTCAGGATAAGCCTCTTCGAACTCATAAGCAGCACCCTCAGGATCGTTACCGCCGAAGGTCATAATCATACCGTCAACGCCAGTTACCTGAGCACCCTGTGCGAAGCTGTCGTAGGTGCCATCCTCGTTCTCGGGAACCTCGAACTTGTCGTTACGTGGGTCATCACCCAAGGTGAAGACCACCTTTGTGGCATCTTTAACACTCAGTTCGTTGTCCTGCAATGCGGCAGCCTGCTCTTTACTCAGAGGCTCACCACTGGTAACGTCGATGTCATCACCATTTTCAACGATGATGGCCATCTTTGCACCGTCGCCTTCAGCTGTCAGTACATCGTTCTTACGAACGTCGCCGAAGTGGTACTCACCCAGCGTGACCTCGTTGGCATCCTTACTCAGCCAGATGGAGTTCTCTGTTTCCTCAGCAGTATAAACAGCGTTGGAGACAGTGACCATCGAAGCGTTGGCGCCCTTGACGGCAATCTTCAGGCCCTTATCGTTCACCTCTTTCTGTATGTCAGCGGTGATGGGCACCTCAACGATTGCAGACTCTTCATCCACATTGAACGGGATGTAGAACACGCCCAGGTCACTACGCGTTGTAACGGCAACGGTACCTCTTAGGGCAATAGCGCGGCGCTGGCCTCTAGAATCCATGTGGTTGTCTTCAACCACCTTCACCTTCAGAACATCACCAGCAGCAAGGTTCTTCATGCGGTTCAGTTCCTTGCCCTTTGTCAGATCAATAGGATTTGAATCATCCTTAACCTCACCTTCCTCAATATTTTCTGCACTCCAGAGCACAGGAACGATGTCGTCCTGAGACAGCGGAGCCAGTGCGCAGTTGGTACCGTCCTCATTGAGAATTGTAATACCTGTGATGCTGTTGACAACGTCGCCGTTGTTCAGCACGAGGTCAGCATTGAAGTGCTTGTCAATCAGAATCTCATCATCGCCAACAGTGGCATAGAAATTACCCTCCTTATCGACGATAGTGGCATCCTCAATAACTGTATACAGATAAACGTTTCCGGGCTGAGTGGCAACAGCGATGTCGCGCTTTGTCAGTGCGGTCGTGCCGTTAACAGCCTCAAACTTATTGCCGGAGTTCGTCTTAACGGTAAAGACGTGAGTATCTGCATCGTATGTACCATAAACCTGACCGCTAATCACCTTGTCAATAGCAGCAGTATTAGCACCACTGACACTCTTGGTGCCCTTCAGCATGATGCCGGCAGGTGTCTCGCTTGTCATGTTCTGTGCGATGATAGAATCTTCGCCTGCGACAATGACCTCCCAGCCTGTCATGCTAAAGATGGCTTCGCCTGTAGTTGCAGCCAAATCAGTGATGTTATCCACTTCTTCAATGCCTCCAACATATTCCAGACGGAAGTCGTCAACCTTGTACCAGCACTTGTCCTTACCCTCGGCACCGATAATGGCTTTGCCGTTGGTAACCGCAAATGTCAGTTCACCCTCGATACCATTGGCATCACCAGTACACGGAATCTCTGCGTTACCGCCATTAGCAGTCAGCAGCACGGTGTTACCATCGTCAGAAGCAGCTACAGCTGTCAGCTTATAAGTACCGTTGGGCAAATCAATGGTCTGGGTGATGGGATCACCACCTTTACCTTCCCAGTCCCATATATTAAAGTAATAGGTACCATCGACGTTAGTCGTTGCTTTGTTTCCTTCGCTTTTGACAACGCCCTTGTCATAGCTGCTGGAGTTCAGAGTCCAACCAGTAAGGTCGCCCGTTTCGAAGCTCGGGTTCACGATGGCAGCAGTGTAGTCTGCACCCTCTGTCTTCTGAGTGCGAATGGCAGTCTGGAAGGCTGCATCAATCGCGTCAACCGTTGTGGCTGCGTTTGCGGCAGTCTCGAACGCTGTCTGTGCATCTTCTTCAGTAAGCTGAGCCTTCAAGGCTGCGATGTAGTTGTCCTTGGTGCCGACGAAGGTGAGACGGAAGTCGTCTATGCAAACCCAATTAGAACCAGCACCATCGAGACCGACAGATATTGTTAAGTTGCCATCTGATACAAGGACTTTTACAGAAGAAGATCCGTTAGTTGCGTCAACCTGATCTGTGTTTCCTTTCAAATAAGCTCCTTCAATACCATTAGTCCGAGCTTCCAATTTGTAGATGCCGTTAGGCAGATTAGCGATGGATTGCGCAATGGAACGATTAGAGAGGTTAGAACTACTGTTTTGCCATGACTCTATAAAATATGTTCCATCCTTCGCAAAATCACTAGAGTTCTGCGTTTGGAAAGTGTAGCCGTTAGAACGTGGGTCAGTATACTCTTGCGTCCAACCAAACATGTCCGTCTGACCTGCTGCGGTTGCTAACTCGAAGCTTGGGTTTACGATAGCGAGAGTGAAATCCGTTCCAGCTTCAGGCGTCGCATTGTTTGTAACAAAAGCCTGTGCGAACTCAGTGTAAATCTGGCCTGGGTCATAATCGTTAGCATACAGACCATTGTTGTATTTGTCCTCAAAATCAGAAGCGTCAATTCCTTCATAGAGGGTCTTTGCATTCGCAATATTTGCCGCAATCTGCTCATATAAATTAATTGAGGCCTGAGCAGTGGAGATGTATTGACTGAGAGCGTTGTAGTTGACAACGGACTTGTTGGCATTAAAAGCACTGACTAAACCGCTTAACGTACTTTGCGTCGTTGCATTCATCTTTCCTTCCGGCACTCTATCTAAAAGATTCGTAACTTCTTCCTCTGGCAGACTTCCAAGATAGGTAATCGTAACGTTTTTGAAAGCAAGCCAGTTGATATCAGCATCTTTAATTTTGAATCCATAATTAATGGGGGTTCCGCTGACACCGTCTGCCATAGCAGTATAAGTGCCGAGACGTCCTGTTCCATTGATTACAGAGGCTCCGGTATATGCGGCTGTTTCGACATCGCCAACAAATATTTTGACGCCGTTAATTGCACCGCCATTCTCGTTGACTGCACGTACCCATGCACTCACTTTATAGACACCAGATTGAGTGGGGGTGTAAGATCCTGTAATCGTTGCATCGGCCAATTTTCCATTGTTTGCCTTATTTGTCCACAATTCATGGAAAGGAGTGATGAATTTTGTCCCATCAGCGTTACCTTCTGTAGACCAATCGTTCGTGTGCCATGTTTGGGTTCCATCATAAGTAAATCCATCTGTGGAGTTGTTGGCGACAGGGATAATGTTTGTGGAAGTAAGTGTTAAAGAAATGTTTCCCATTACGGCCCAGTTGGCACTGCCTCCATCTTTTTGGTAAACACCAAACTCATATGGAGTATTGTCTGTCGTGACATCAATTGTGAATGTATGCTCCTCATAAGCTTCCACAGCATTAAAACTCTGCTCCTGATTGCCACATTTGACGACAGTATTCGCAATGTTGTTAGCCATGGCAGTAAATTTCAAGGTGTATTTTCCTTGAGGAAGAACTGTTAGACGGCCAAGCATAAATCCTTCGCCTCCTGGGTCTCCTGACCAAGATTCAACGCCATTAACGACATTCTGTGTGTTGGGAACGAAATTATGCCATGCTTCTGGTAAAGTCTGGCTATTAAAATAACCTTCACCAGTCATCCATCCTCCATCTGAGAATTTGTGATTGTTGGTACAACTGTGACCACCACTGTTGATGATGCGGTTGACATCACCGATATAACTGGCTGTCACATCTGTTTGTGCGTTAGCAGAAAGTACTCCCACCACCATCACTACAAACAAGAGCAGTAGTTTAGTAAGATTTCTTTTCATAGAAAATATAGTTAGTAATTTGATAGTTGCGCTGCAGGTCCGTTAGCGCGTGTCATTTAGGCTTTTTGTTTTTTAGTGCGGACAGCGGACCCCGCTTGTTCCCCCCAGTCTTAGTGGTGAGGCCAGTCCGGCACTATACTCGTAGATTCTCTTTTCTCTCGATTAGCTTTTTCCTTGTTTTTAGTTGTTAATACTTATGTTGCTTTTTTGTAGTCTTTTGTTGTCGAAGTAGTCTTTTCTTATACGTCTTCATATAGGCTTTTAGACACCACAACCGTGCACCGTTGACACTTGCTTAGGGCGCCTATGGTGCACAATGCGGCACAAATATACGGAAAAAGCAGGAATGTGACAATATATTGCTACAATATTTAGCGTTTCTTAACCATTGCCTTCCCGCGTAGTAGAAACGGCCCCGCAACCGCTTTGACCGAGCAAAAGTGTCATTCGTACGTGTGAATATATATTTTAAAAGGTGTATGGCGTGTGTCAGTTGACGTAAATCAAGAAGCAATAAAAAGTGGTAACTTTACACTAAAAAACTTGCAGAAAAGTTTGGTGGGTTGAGAAAAAGTGCTTACCTTTGCATCCGCTTTCCAAGAGAGGGCACAAAAAGAAAGAGTTCTTTGAAAGATTTACA
>Ga0310786_10002486_pt1 | contig 28107 bp, 60 predicted proteins | sample AusTroGonzalo_MG_FD_203881 | JGI IMG/M metagenome (GOLD analysis project Ga0310786, IMG submission 203881) | Bovine rumen microbial communities from tropical cattle in Woodstock, Queensland, Australia - Gonzalo_03 (v2) (version 2) | ecosystem: Host-associated > Mammals > Digestive system >...
TACCTTTATATTGTGGTAAACTCTTTATAATAGTAAGAGTGTGCTGAAAAGCAGTAGCACGATTCTTTTCTCCAACCGCATCCTGAGTAGTCTGTAATGCTGATTGATAAACAGAATCTATAAAAGGTATATCTAACATCTGAAATACCTTTATGGTTTTTTCCCTATTATCAACACGTATTTTATTTACTTTATCATAATCAGTAGCTCTTTCAATTAATTGCTTCTTACATAAAGGATAAAGACCACTGCCAAACCGTTTGTCATTATAAAAATTATTTGTTGCATGAAACTCATTACAACCGTGACAATAAACAAAATCACCGTCTATTATTTTTTTATAAGTTTCACTAAGTTTCTTAGCGTAATTTTTAACAGCACTCACGCCAAGCATTTGTATTTCTTTGTCGTCTTTAACATCCATCATGAACGCCATTAACAATCACCATCCTTTTATTCATTTTAAAGAAATCGGGAGCAACGCCTGATATACAGTTTGCTCCCTACTAGAAAATATTTCTTTCAATCATTGCTCCGCCTCAGAATCGAACTGAGTTAACCGTGGGTATGAACCACAGCTAGATATCCAACCTACCGCCAGCTATAATATAATTGCCCACAGCCTGAGAAACTTTAAGCGATTATTTAACAAGACAAATATGGCGTGTTACACTGCATATACAACATAACACGCCAATTCTGTCTACTTATTTAACTCTAATATTTTGACCATCCTTAAACTTAATGCTATTTAATTCCAATACCCTATCAACAGTAGTATTGTATTTCTTAGCAATCTCTGTAATACTATCACCTTTCTTGAAAGTATAATATTCAGCTTTTACCGGATTAATAAGGCGGTCAGCAATACGACCTTCATTCTTTCCCCACTTTATATAGTGAATATAATAAAGTGACCAATTGTCGCCGTATGCTTTCTGTAAATCTATATAATTTGCTTTGTAATATTCTACGTTAAATGATTCCTTAGCCTGACGATGTTCGTTCATTCCCCATCTTACAAAATGCATAATGTAGTCATCATAGTTATCACCGTAGGCTTCTCTGAGATCCTTATACTTATCCTTATAGTACTTTCCGTCATAAACAAGAGAGTAATCCATACCACCATAAATTGACCACGGTACTATATGATAAACAGCATTACGTTTCTCAAGATTCTTACCCCACTTAATATAATGCTGATAATATTTCGGTAAATCATTTCCGTATGCCTTACGTAAATCCTCATAATTATCTTTATATATCTTTACGTTAAAGTCTTCTTTAGCTTGACGACCTTCCTTCATTCCATACTTGAGAAAATGATTAAATACGCCAACCTTATTATTCAGACCATAATATTCTTTTATATCTGACCACTTATTGATGTAGAAGTCATAATCGTATACTAACGAATAGTCGAGTCCGTCAACTACAAGGTCAGGCTCAACTACTTCTTCGTCATAATTTGGTCTGCCGTATCCATCAATACGACTATAGCCGAGAGTGTACTTCTTGCGGTAAACACCACCACCATTATCAATAACTCCCGAATCAGGAGAAGTGTTACCCTCAATGGTATAAACATATGTATCATCAACATCAACTACGATACCTGTATGTCCCTGTTCACCGGAATTATCTTTAAAATAAATTACGTCGCCCGGCTGTGGGTCACTGTAATAGTACTGACCATTATTTTTCCAAGTGCCAGCAGCAGTAGGACAATAAGCTGTCCATATGCCTAATAATTTCAATGCTTCTTCAGCACCATACGCTCTTAGAAAGCACCAAGATACAAAACTCGCGCACCATGCATAACCATCAACAAACGGTGCTCCAATCTCATTATTTAAATCTCGAGCATACTTCGTCCAGTTTCCGTAGCCAGCATTCGCAGTTTTATCATCAAGATACTCAGGTGACCGCTTTTCCAAATAACCCAGTTCATCCTCTGCGACTTTTAATACTTTACTCGCATAATTCATACCGTCACCTCCAAATAAAATAGGAGCGAGCATTACGCCCGCTCCGAAATCCAACACAAAAAAATAACCGCCCAGTTTGACGACCAGCGATTAATTTAAAACAATCTTATAGGATTCAATATGACCTTCAGCACCATTAAATCCATATATTTTACAAGCAGCCTTAGTACCCTTGAATAAGCTTTCACTATAAGGGTCACTGCCAATAAACGAACTTGATATTAATACCTCTTTATCTCCAAACTCTCCTTCATTAGTAGGTATCTCCTTACCACTATGGTAATGACCAAGTAGAAGAGCAGAGTAGTAACGTCCAGTTAACGCCTCAATATCTTTAATAGCATTTTCAAAATTACGGATCTGATGACCATGCATTGCACAGAGTGTTTCATGACCACCTAGTTCAATATCTATATAGCCCATTGGTGTATCCTGAAGATGAACCATAACTCTATCATTGTTTGCAAGTGCATCCTTTATATAGTTACCCAATACATATTCAAGATCTTCGTCTGGAAGAGCAGAAGCTTTTGTCGATAATACTCGAATTTGACTATGGTTAGCTCGACCAACATGATAGTATTCCACCTCCACAAATCGCGATAACTCATTTAAGAAGTTGGCAAGTATTCTACTTATCTCTACTAGACATCTAACTAATGAAGTATCATTAAGTCTGAGATCAGACACTCTTAAAATTCCCTGAAGCATATCACCGAGTGATACCACATATAACTTTTTCAGATGTTTCTCCTTCACAAACTCTTCGACACGCCCCGCCAGATATTCAAAACGCTGCTGTGCAATCTCTCGAGAGTATTCGTTGTTAACTGTTTTAAAATCTGCACCATAATGTACGTCGGCAATAGTCAGCACATAATCAATGGCTTTTCTATATCCGTTAGTACAAGGTGTAAACTTAGGAACAGGTAATGCTTCACATACAGAACCTACAAGCTCATAAAAGAGTTCATGTCTCGCCTCTTCACGATTAAGCCTGTTACGTTCTATATTAAGAGTCTGCAACTTAATACGTTCCTTTTGTAATTCCTTACGAGTATTTTCGAGTTCATCTATATATCCGTTCGTATCCATTATCCTATTTTGATTTGCATTCATAAGTTTATTAAATGCCTGAAATTGTTTGCGGTACTTTGATTCTGTATACTCATTACCCAATATGTTATTGAGTACATCAGCTACTTCATTCCAAGTACCGATTTCTTCCTTAGCCATACAGATTCGGTATATTACTTCCTCATCTGTTTCATCTTTTAATCTCTTAAGTTCTGTCACTAAATCACCACCTATCCGTTAAGGTCACGATCTGCCTTTGCACTAACCTTAACTACAAACTGAACTCCATCACCATATGTGTTCTGAAGTAACTTATTAAGATCAATAGGACTACCATCCTCATCGCAAAATGTAGTTCCGTCCATATATGCATCCTTGATAGTTAGTGACTTATTAACTGTTTCCTTAATTGAAATCATGTTTGTTCTCCTTTTTGTTCATACAAAAAAGGAGCGGGTATTATTCCGCTCCGCCTATTATTTCATCAATTGACTGTATCATTTTAGTGGCAAACCCGAACTCAATCTGTTGATCCGCATTAATCCACCAATCCTTATTTTTGTATTTGTTATAGGTTTTAGTATCAAGGCCAGTACGTTCCACAATGTATTCGCCCATCACCTTAACTTGACAATCCCAAACCTTAGATTGTTCTTTTGTTTCATTATAATTACCAGAAAGTCCACCGGATCCAGCGTGACACATACACCATGACCTACGTGTAGTAAATCGCTTCTCGCCCGCCAGAAAAATAAGACAGCCTCCAGATAACGCTTCTCCCATATTAACTGTATAAACAGGAATACGACTCATCTGTATAGCATCTATAATAGAATTAGTTACATTGAGCAAACCACCCGGAGAGTTTACTAATATTATGATAGGCTTTGGATTCTCAGACCTATCCGCTATATTGATATTAATGATGGACTTAACAATATGATAATCCCAATCACCAATCTCTCCGTCTATTGTAAGTATTCGATTGCTTAACAGATTCCAGTAATCAAATAAATCTATATCAGGCAGCTGCATTGTGGCTACACTACCTTGCGTTTCTATTTCCGGTATATTTATTTCTAATCCTTCCATGTTGAAGTCCTCCTTGTGATATTGTAGTTTCCCCCTCCGCCTTCCAAGTCGGAAGTAGGAGAGGGGTATATGTATAATAAGGAGGTATTATTCCCTGATTAAATCTCTAAGCGTCTTAGAGAAATGTGCCTTTGGTACTATATGCTCCGGTATAGTAATTGGAGTTTTATTGTCGTTAGGGTCTAATACCATTCTTGTCTTCCTAACAGTAGGATAAACAGTAAGTGTCTTAAACAGCTTAACGCCTTCTCCATTTTTAACTGCACCGATCATTACAGCTTCTGCAGTCTCGAGAACCGCAGTAATATCTTTCTGTGTATATCCAGTTTCTTTTGATATCTTTCGCACGAAGTCTTTGACTCCGATTGTTTTTACATCTTTCATATCATTCTCCTTTTAATCATCAAACAATGTGTTACCGATTTCCATACCCTTCTCGGACAGTATCTTGGTATACGGAATATATTTAACATACTCCGTTCCATCTTCTCGAGTGATAACCACCTTCTTGCCTTCACATTTTTCATTACCGCAAGTAATTATGTTGGTGCCAACTATAAATTTGTTAGGCTGCTTGCAGTAAGGACATGTGCCAAGGAACTTGGCGCGTTGTGCGGCCAGCTTCTGCTTATCATTAGTACGATTTGTATTTGGTTTTGCATTGTATTCACCCTGTGCGTACTCCGCAAAAGAGTGATATCTTTTATTATTCATATCCGTTTGTCTCCTTTGAATATTTAGTTTGTGCTTCTATTCATTTATGGACAATACACAAACGTCAAAAAACGCCATTGTTATGGGAAACCTTATATTATGTTAATCGTTATGTTTACCCATAACAAAGCATTTTAACAACATTTTGGGGTTTAACTCGTACAAAACACTAAGTAATGTAGCCCTGTTTTTGTTGAGCTGTGACTTCATATTATTTATGTTGCGTTGCGCCCCTACCGTCATAACAAAGGCACGATTGATCAACCAGCTCATCAGTCCAATGTATTTATCAGGTAATGTGATTTTTCGGATATCTTCGATCAAGTCGTCATAACTACTATGTAATAGATAATTGTTTTCTTCACGGTTTTCTTTATCAGTAGTTGCCTTGATAGCATAGAACTCATTAATGTATTTCTCAATCAACCCCTCAACTGCTTTTGATATCTTATATGTCTCATTGTTTTCATAATTGATAAACAACTCGCTAATAGGTATAACATTAGCACTCGGACTCTTATCTATCTGCAGTTTATTAACTTCATTCATAGGGCATCTAAGATCGTGATTAATATTAGAAGGATTAATGTCGCTCCTTATGTTGTGCCAAAACTCTGGATATCCATTCTGCTTCACGTTTATAGCATCCTTAATAAGTTTGATTTCTTCAGATATATTAACATTGAATGATCTCTTGGCATTGTCGATCGCACACTGAGCCAGAACCGCTAGTATACAAATATAATCTTTCAGCTTCTGACTATTATCATTATATGAATATGATAAACATACTTGTGCAAGGTTAGAAGACTGTCCAATGTCTTTTTGTGCGGCCGCAAGTCTATTGTCTATAATGGCAAAATTGAGAAGGGTATTATCATATTTGTTTGGCTCCATCGGTATATTGTTTACTACTGTTGGAAAATGCTGATAACAATACTTGGCATGAGCTACGATAGCAGGGTGATTGGTAACATATCCACTATCAGAATCCATATCCATACCATTTCCTCTATCTTGCGCATCAGTGCCTATCATGTTAATAGCTAAGATAAGTCTGCCCAACTTGAAATACTTCTTCAGTTTATCATCGTAATGATTATGCAGATACAGATTATTGTTCTGACTGTTATAAGGTGAACGCATAAAAGACAGATACTCGCCATCTTCAAATCGTTCAGTATAGCACTGAATAGCATCTGCTTCCTGTTGGAACGTAGGATCTTGTAAACAATCTTCGCCTACACTGTGCATCAGCATCGCATAAGGACTTCCGACTATAACCAGATTGTCGGCGTTCTGAATAATGTGGCCGCACTTCACATCCTTTAAGTAATTGCTTATTATACGACGCTTACGCTCCAGAAAATAGTCGCACCTCATAAAGTCGGGATTATGGTGACACAATGCAAGTAATACTGCGTAGTCATTAGAATAATTGATGTTGCGTTCCAGATAATCAAGGAATACCGCATTATCATTCTTGAGTTGTGTCACATATTGTTTACTGTCGGCCAGTACATCATCCATAACTTCCATATTAAGTGTGTTCACCATTTGATAACTCATACGCTGCTTGTTACCTAGTTTACTAGGATGTGCAGTTTTCACAATTCCGAAGAACGCTTCATTCTGCCACACCTTCTCACACCAATACTCATAAGTGATTCCCTTAAATTTAAGCCACTTCATAGCATTATTGGTTGTGATCAGCTTAATATCTTTGGCAAGATGAGTGTTGCCCCACATGTCCGTCACTGTAGCGGTTTCATACTTATCACCAAAGTAATCCCTAAAGTAGTCTTGAATACACGTACAGAATGCGGCCATCTTACAAAAGTGTTGACGCAACAGTATATATCCATTTGCATCCGGCGGAAAGATGGATTCATCTATTAATGCTTGCCCGTCAAATATAGTATTCTTTACTCTGTAGTCATTTTTGGGTATAGCCATACAATGATTGTTTTCATCAATCTCGATACTGATTACGTTAGTGTTGAAAAAACTATCTACATCTTTCAACACAAGTATATTCTCTGGTTCAATCTTGATTTTATCTTCGATAGTAGAAGTAACAAGAGAAGAGTATGCACCAATCTCTACAATAGGAGAGTTGTGTTTTGGAAGCTTAATGCCCATAGTAAGGAATGTGTGTGCCTTATTATAGAGGCTGCTCTTAATAAACATACAGCTTCCTTTCTTTGCCTTACCCGGAGTGCGGTACAACATCTTATAATGTACTACGTCATATCCTACCACTTGCTTTTGCTTATTAAACTTTGGGTACTTAATGTCTACACCATTCACATAGAAGTCTTCTCGTAACTGATCCTTATTACGCTGCACATACTTATCTTTGTTGGCAAGAGCTTGCTTCTTTAGACGAATCAGATTTAGTCGCTCCGCTGCATTTTCTTTCTTCTGATATTTAAGTCCGGTATTCTTGAGTTCAATACCACGCTCAATATTTTGACGTATTAAATTGTCAATATGTTCAATCTCTTGTTTGAATGTTCGGGATCCGTAATTAAAGTTGATACATATGATGTCGCGTGTTGATTCTTCTTTCCATACCTTGAGGCCATTCGCACACATATAATCTTTGAATAAACTATTGGTTAACATGGCTGGGGTAGTGTCATACCTATAACGTACTCCATTGTTAACCTCGTATATTGATCCACAACTATAATTAAGAATCTTGATTCCGTATTTGCTCATTTAGTAACTCCTTATATATTTAGTTTGTGCGTTTACATCTCTTTACCTTATAAGTCTGTTCTTTACCAATATTTTTCTCCTTTCGTTCTATAATGATTTGATCAATGGTATTTTTATTTGCGTACATACCTATTGATTGTTTACCGTCTTCGCCTTCAAATACTCCGGCATTCACTACTTCAGATAGATTATATACTTCTAACTGCACTTGGCGTTCATCTATTAAATAACGGCACAAAAACAGATAGCCATTATTAAGGAATCGTACTTGACAACTTACAACATTCTTGCTGCGAAATACAGTTCCTACAGATATAGAAGAGAGTGGTATGTACTCGTTTGGATATAGTCTATTATAATATCCGATACACGCTTCTCTAAATGTAGTTTTAAAAAACTTGTCATCTTTAAGACTGCAGTCTATAAGACAAAAATCATCTTCCATTCATTTTTCTCCTCTGGGTTTTCTTAAAGTACTGAGCCTTCGCCACATCAAATTGATCTATTAATGATTGAAAGCGAGAAGGGTTGTTACCACGATACAGCAATCTAGGGTTAATAACAAAGTGACACTCGTTAACCGACTCAAACTTGCCGAGTACTGGCTCACCCTTGATCATAATGGTTTCCAGCTTACGCTCCAGTTCAAAACTGTATTTGGAATTTTCACGTATAACAGCACGTATCTCAGATAGTGTGAGAGGGTTTATATAGTTTTCATCTGATTCCTCGGGATTCCAACACAACACATTATTATGTATATTGATATACGGTACAAACTTAAAGAGTTCTCCCATTAATGAGTGTTCGTTAGGGTTACTATTATTGTAGAGTTCCTTAACGCAACTACGAAACGTACGCGCACTATTACGCTTCTGGTCATCATCGTCGTTAAGGCTACAGTAATAATAAAGTGGATTAAGACGATATCCCTTATCATCCTTATGTATAAGCCCAAAAGATTCAAGCTTGCCTATATACTTTTTAACTGTATCAATAGTTTTATCAAATATGTAGGTAAAGTCACTCTGCGTTCTGCAGAATTCATTGTTATACTTAATAAAGTATCCGTCTCTGGTAGCACAGGCGCACAGATATATAAATCTAAATCCGGTAGCGGTATCACCATCTAATACATCTAATAAATCCTGATACCTATAAAAGAAGAATCCACCACAATGATGTGCTATCTTTTTATTTAGTTTCTTCATCTGTTCGGCTTTCTGCCTAAACTTAGTATTGCGATCCTGTTGATCCTTAGTTCTATAAGATACTACATCAAGTATCTCGCCAGTTTCAAGGTCGAGTAGTTCTTTACTCATTTAGTTACCTCCTTTAAATGTGAAAAAAATGTGAAAAGTGATATCCCATAACAATGGGCGAAAATGGCAAAAGTCAGAAATCGTACACTTTTTGCCCCCTAAATGGTCAGAAATCGTACACTTTTTTTGAGGCACATTTCCCACAATAATGGGCATTATCGCGTTTTCGCCTATGTAATATATGTATAGGTTTCATGGGGGATGTGAGACTTCGGGCTTGCCAATGAAACATATCAGTGTTTAGTTATTACCTTTACCACACCCTTACTATAACACCACCTCTGCCACATGTCAATACCATAAGAATGGGGAATAGCATAATCACAACCTTTCCACATATACCTCGATCCTATCCCCCCGGTAACTTATAGAATGGTCGTTAACAACAGAATCTGATGTGGGCAGCCAGAGTTCCATATCCCCCGCCACCACATGAATGGATTCATCCTCAATATTTATTTCATCTATATCAATAACCGTATAACAACTAAATCCTTTTTCTACAATAGTTAGACTCCACATAGCACTTTACCTCCTTAATCTATATATATTATATATTTGTGTGGTGGTTATTACAACCGCTACATATTGAGATGGGTTATTTATTGGACACCTATATTGATGATTGATAATTGTATTATATGTAGGCTATAATGGTTAATAAAGTGTAGAATATTGTTAAGGGGGTATACAATATGGTTAAAGCAAAAAAGGTGGAACTCATTATGGAGTTGAGACAACTCCGCAAACAAAAACAGATCACTTACCAACATATTGCAGACGTTACCGAACAGAATGGTGAGGCGGTATCACTCTCCACCATCAAGAAGGTGTTCAACGAGAAGGAGTTATTTGATCATGACTACAACACAATATTACGCCCCATATCTGATGCACTTATGGAACCGGGGGATGACGACAGTCTCGAGATTAAAGTGTTGCAGACTAGGCTGAGCATCAAAGATGAAGTCATCAGGCAGTTACAGGAAAGACTGGCCGCTAAAGATAATAAGTATAGAGATAGGGAGGAGTTCTATAAAGAACAGATTGATTTTTACAAAGATCAGATCCGGTTCAAGGATGATCAGATCAAACGATTCGCTGCTAACATAGACCGTAAGGATGCAATGTTGCGGAAGTATATAGAAGGGGATATAACTGAATAATATGGTAGGGACGGTAACCGAGTGGTTACCGTTTTTTTATTGGGCATAATGGGTTTTCCCATAATGGTGGGTAGTGAGGGATAAGGGTTGCGAATCTATATGGTATAGAAGGGTGGCGTTGTTATGGAAATATCAAAAGAAAGGATACACAGAAGGAGAGTGATAATCAATTTTGATCGAGGTGTGTGAATGAAGTAGCATACGCGCCGCCGCCCTGTTTAAGCGGTTTGATGATTAAAAATAGCCCCACTATTGCAAAAAATAAATATTTTACGAAATAATAACAAACTATTAATATATACTTAAGAAGAGCGAAAGCACTTCGAAAAAAGCAATTTGAACTTTGAAATAACCCTTCGATTTTTCGAAGGTTAGGTAATTTGAAAATATCGAAAGAGATGGAGCTAAGCAAAACCAACTAATCGAGATAAATAAACCTCTTGAGGTTAGCAACTCAAAGTTTTGAAATAGATAGTTGTGAAAATTAGTAAGTCATCAAGATAGTTAGTCTATCAGGTGTTAGGGAATAAAAGTGACCGTTAAGTCGAAAAGTAGCCAACTAACCACCGTAGAATCTATCCGAGTAGAAACGATAAAATTCCTAATAGAATAACGTTGAATAACTCCAAATTTGAAAGAGGTTTTTGCTTTAACCTTTAGTAGGTTGTAAGGTTGTTTTGCTTACTTCGAGAAAACTTGGTTAGACTAACCGCAAGGTTAGCCGTTAGCACGTTAGGAATAAAAGTGACCGTGACGCTTTGCGTTAATCATGTAATTGTTTGAGATATGAAAAGGCGGTTTTTATACAAGGCTTATAGTGTAAAAGCTCCTGAGTAAGAGGTAGACAACAGGTCGAAAAGTAGCCGAGCCGTGAGGTTAAGACGATAGATTTATCTATTTTATGCTAATTGTGACGACATAGTAGAACCGTTTAGGGAACGATTCGAAGTTTGAGGAAAAACCACATAATTTTTGTTTTTCCGTCTTTTTTTGCAAGTGTTCAACAATGTTCTGGTAATGAATAAGTAACGATAGAAAAATGGTAATAAATATTACCACTATCAACGCATAAAGCTCCAAAATGGTGTGTTGTGTGGATGGAGTGCGGTGACGTTCCCGTCACTATGTGAATGTTGTATTACACCTAATTCCCTTAATAGGTTCGCAACTTTTCAGTAACATATACGGTAAAAAGTCGCCAAAAAGCGGTTTAATCTAAAGGTTGTAATCCCGCCTTTAGTAGGTTTGGCAAGCCTCAATCGCTCAACGTGATTATCACATGATATGCAACGTTTGCATCCTGCGAACGGCATATAATCACGAAACGTCGAAAAACTTGATTGTGTATAGTTTAAGGGCATAACGGTTATAACTGTTATGCCTTTTATAGTGTACACAATAACGTGTCACTGATACATACATATTAAAAAATATTATAAAGGAGGATTTGAGTATGTATAATTATGGTAAGAATGGTGTAGCACTTGATGGTAACATGATGGCAATCGTTGAAAAGTTTAATGAGGTAGCACGTACACTGGCTACTGAGTCCGTTGAAAATACGGCACTTAAGCACGACCTCAATGATACTCTTGATGGAGTTATCGCTGATGAGAGTATCACAGCTGAGGAGCGTGAGGCTCAGGTTAAGGCTATCAAGGCTCAGATTGACGCACTTGATGAAGCTTGGACAGCACGTCGCAAGGTGTTAGAGATTGCACTTTATGGCGGCAAGGATGAGGACGGTAAGAAGATTAATGGTATCTGTTCAATCGTCAGCGACGACCTTTACAAGGCGTATGTTAAGTTTGTGTCTGAAGGTGCAAGCGGTGAGTATCGCGACCTTATGAAGAATTTTGTACTTCTACTGGTTACTGAGGATTATATCAAGGACGGTGCATTTAATCACTTCTACAATGACATCGTTCAGACTATGAGTTCAGTTCGTTACAACAGTAACTCTCAGATAGCTCAGGGTGCAGCGTTCATCACAACTATCAACAAGCGTAACTACAAGAAGATGCTTCTTGGAGCGATCCATGATATCTACTCTAACAATCGCACTCTCAAGATTAAGAAGTCTAAGAAGAGCGATGACAACACAACTACTACTAAGTAGTCGGAATCTAACGGAAATCAAAAGCAGAGTGGGGCGGGTGGTAGTTACACTGCTACCCGTCTTAATGCACTGGTACGTATAGTTTGCGTACTAACGGTCACAAGTCCGTAAATGGTGGCACGGCTGTATAATATGCGGTCGTGCCATTATTAGCAAATAAACATAAAAAGGATGGTGTGTGATTATGTTTTGGAGAGTATCAGACTTCAAGCGTGTCAATAAGCCGTGGGGCAACCATCGTGTGTTAGTGGCAAAAATAGATATTGCAGATGGTGCCGGATTTATAGGCTTATTTCGTGAAAATGCGGATGGCAGACATAGTGTTTGCGTACATCAAGCCAACAAAAAGATGATTATGGCACTCGGGTTTTATTGGGTTGACAATACACGCGAGTCAATACAAAAAGCACTCAATGCTATATGTGATGAGTTAATAGAGAGGGGGTGATGATATGATAGATGTTTGGACACTTGATTTAGAGGCAGCTATTAAGGATTATACGGACACTATAGAATCTGGTTGTTAGTAGATGCGCAAATTAAATAATAGTTGACAACATGAAAGGACGGGTGTTAAAGTATGCGTAGACGTGATCGTATATATATTATCAAGTATACTATTATGCTGATAGCTTTATTTTCGATAATATATGTAATAGGGCGAGAATTGGCTAAGTGGCGAATCACTGATATGAGAGTTACTGGCATTAACGGAAACGAAATAATCGCTGAGGACATCTACGGTAATGAGTGGGCGTTCTATGGCGACGGTTACTGGGAAAATGAAGTGGTACGTGTTACAATGCGTGACCATGCTATACTTGCGGTAAGAGAGAGATAAAGGAGAAAACTGAATTATGGCAATCATGGAAATCAAGTACAGGGCAAAAGGTGTGGAGCTTTGCACACAGTGTCTGGAGAGCGATGTAACAACAGAGATAGCACGTATTAAGGCAAAGGGATATGTGTTTATGTATGCATTTAGAAGATGGTTATAGAAGGGAGAATAATTATGTACGGAACAGATTTCAGACTTAATGACGAGAACTACGACAAGCTGAGTTTATCACACAAAGTGGTAGCGGAACTGGTGGCTGAGTATGCCGAACGCAAGTTTGCGAGTGGTGTTATGGATGTGTTGTGGAAGCGAAACAAAGATAAGGACGAGTGGGATGTAAATGATCGTTGCATACATCGCGAATTCCATAAAGACCTTGAGTGTTCGATTCATACATATTATGTGGTGGAGCGTTTATATACCAGCATATTTGGGGAAATGTCGGACGATACGGCAAAGTCAATAGAAAAAATGGGTGCAGATTTAGCTCATGAACATCTTGTGAGATGCGGATGGATAAAGGAAGAAGAAGGGAAGTGATGGTATGCCAACATATGGGGTAGATGTAATAGCATGGCGTAAGAACGGAAACGAAATGGAAATGATAGGTACTATTGACTTGTCTGATTTGGAAGTTGGTATGTGGGTGCGTACTTACAACGGAGAATATCATGAGGTTGTAGGCGACGTATATGAAGATGAAATAGATTATATGATTCCACTGGATAACTGCGGTGATTACTCACCGTTATTAGTAGATTAAAAAAACGAAAGGAGAAAACTACTATGAGTAACTATGAGGAGATTAAGGGAGCACTGAGACTGAGGATGTACAACGCAAACAAGGAGCTGGACGATGCGGTGATAAAGCGAGATGCGGCTGCGTATGGATTTGACGGGCTTGTTGTGGTGCCAGTGGAACTGGAAACAATAGACGAAGTAATGACTATTAACAATATAGTGGGCGACATGCTGAGAGAGTGGAACGTAGATGAAGACACTGTGTTTGAGGATGCACTCGCAAATATGGAAAACGACTGCATTATTTGTAATCTTAACGATATGATGATGAAGATCATGGGGCTTGGGGAAGCACCAGAACCAACAAGCGAAATCCCTGAGGAACTGGAAGAACCAACGATTCTTATGGTGTCGAACAGAAACATGGTATGCGGTGCGGCAGCTATTATTCCGGCAACAGCTAAGTTAATAGAGCGTTTTCCGTTAGGATATACAGTGTTACCGTCATCAATACATGAGGTGCTTGTAGTGCCGAATGGACAGCTGCCAGATGAAGAATTGAATGGTATGGTAAGGGATGTAAACGCAAATGTGTTGGCGACTGAGGATTATCTGAGCGACGATGTATATGTGTTTGAAGCATAAGAAAGGAAGAGGTGATGATTATGGCAATTCATAAGACAACAGCAAAGGCAAATGAGAATGAAGTTAAGATGGAAGTGATCGAAAAGTGCGGTGTACTGGGCAAGCGTGGCAAGTCTACACTGGAGCTGAGATATGTGGCATGGAACGGAAGGGAAGCGAAGTATGATATCCGTCCGTGGGGTACGGACGAGGAAGGTAACGAGACGTGCTTTAAGGGAATTACGCTGAGTGGCGAAGAGCTGGAAGCACTGGGCGAGATACTTGATAAGATGCGTGGCAAGACTACGAGTACAAAAGCGAAAACTAAACAGGGATAGTGTGTAATAGTTAGTGACTACACTATGGCTACAACAACTCTCCTGTTGTAGTCATAGATGTAACCATTAACGGAAATAAAGTGTTGGACATCTAACGGAAAGGAGATTGTCTATGGAAAATGAACGTAACAAAGCTTATGAAACTGGCGGATTTCGTGAGAGATACGCAATGGACAATGGAACCGAAAAGGTGGTTGAGTTTGGCGGACATAAATGTCTGCGTTATGACTATGACCACAACGATCCATATCAGGACGCTAACGGAGCGATGTGGGATACAGTAAGAGGACGTTGGATTTATTAGGGAGGTGTAATTATGGCTAAGTACAGAACAACAAAAAAGGCAATAAGAGAAAAGTATGGAGATGCAAACATATACTCGATTGGTAGTTGCAACTTACAGTTTTTGCTCAAATATGTATCACCGTTTGCATACAGTGTAAGAACCGAAGGATGGGCTTGCGATTACTATGATATGGGTAAGGGAATCGTGTTATGTGATGGTTATTCACCAATAGGCAAGAAGGTAGACTTTGATGTTATGGAACTGTTTGATCGTAAGGCAAGAGAAGTGTGGGAAGAGTATCACTATACGGATGAAGATAAGTGCGAAAAGATGATAACGAATATGTTAGCGGATTTTGTTGGAAGCATTAAGTAGGAGGATAAACGTATGTTGAATATAAAATTTAAAACCAGTGGAGCAGCTTTTGAGGATGAGGCAAATAGACTATGGGATCCGTATTGGAAGAGAAGTGAAACGGTGCGTATTTTAAAAGTAATAATGGATGAGATCGATGAAGGTCGTACATATGGGGCATGTATGGATATATACGGAAACAAGGTTGGAGAATGGACGCTTGATGAGGATTAGAAGGGAGAACCACTATGGACGATGTAAGACTTGTATACAGCGAAGAGCGTAACACATGGAATGTGTTTGTGAATGGAGAATGGTATTTCGAGGGAAACTATGAACAGGCGGATAACGTGTATACAAACTGTTTGTGTAGTGATGAGGAATAAACGAAAGGAGAATAACTATGGGATGGGATTATACTCACGCAAAGCATTATTTATCTAATGGCAAGGTAGACCGTAAAGCAGAATGTGACGATATGTTTACATGGACTTCTAACGGAAAGTCGGTAAGGGTATTGAAGTCGGCAATGAGGGGACGTGTATATTATGCAGCTGTTGAAGTGATTAGTCCCGAAGGGGAAAGGAATGTGGTCGGTACTATCTGTTTGACGGCTGGAATGAATAGGCGAGAGCCGTATTTCAATTTCGGAGTTAAAGTGATGGACGAAAGTTATCATCCGTTTTACTACGATTGTCCGAAGGGAATACTGGATTTACTTACGGAAACACAGGATGCGGATAGTCTTGAGTGGCGTAGAAAGTGTGAAGAAAAAAGAAAGGCGAAGTGATATGGCTATGACTATTAAGGGAATTGATTTAGGTATGAAGTGGAACGACTACAAGGAGAAATACGGAACTGATTCACTATATCTATGGAACGGATACACATTGTTTGTGATTGTGGAAGGAACTGGAGATAATCTGCTACCTGAAGACGAAGAAAATGGTTATGTAGATTACTGGATGACGAACTACTATAACGACGATGATGCAGATGGCGGTCAGTGGATGGAAACAAATCTGATAGCCGAGATTGATTATACCATTCAGGGAGTCATTAACAGAATATTGCAGTGTAGCGATAGCGATTGGGTGTTTATTGAGCCAAAGCTAGGTGAGGAAACTATGGATGCATATGAAGATTATTATACTTGCCGCAATTTTTTAAGGTATATGAAACAACTTATAAACAGTATGTTAGATATCTAACAGAAGGGAGCTTTTATGAAGGATAACCGTAAATTGATAGTGCGTAAGGCAAAAGATGGTATTAATTATGAAGCCGTTATTAGGGATTACTGCGGAAGGTGGTATGACCATAAAACATGGGCTGATGCTACGCCACGGGGTGCAATTGCTGGTTTGATTAAAGACATGATAAGCGAAATCAATTACTTAGAAAATGATTTGTGTTTAGCTATGTATGGGCACTGGGAATTTGAAAGTGAGAAGGGAGAATGATATGGCAAGAATGGATAAACCGTTGAGTGAAGTAATTAACGGACTTGAAGCAATGGTAAATGATGGTAAGGGAGAATACAACGAGGTTGTATTTATAGTTGCGGAATATCCGGACATCAATTATGTGTTAGCATACCGAAATTCAAAGTATCAGCCATGGGTAGCGGCTTGGGCATACAACGGAAAGAATAGTTGGGGACAGGGACATTATTTTGAGAATCTGGAAGATGCAATTATGTATATACAGGATAAGCGTATAGCAGAAAGGATAGGTGCATAATTATGAAAGATATTAGAGTTGGTGACAAAGTTAAGGTAACAGACTGGGGGTATATGTATGATACAAACTACCATTGGATTATGGAAAAATATAAAGAAGACGAAATATCGATTGATTGGGTAGTTCGTTATGCTTATGGAAATGAAAAAAATTATCTTACGCGTAAATATAATGACGATACAGAATATGAGGTTATTTATGTATCTGGGAATAAGGCGTTAATATGTGAGGAAGGTTCATGGGCGGAAATATATATGTTGGATACATCTGGATTAGAACTGTATTATCCGCCAACAGAGATGACTATTGCCGAGATCGAGGAGAAACTGGGTGTTAGTAATCTGAGAATAGTGGAGGGTTAGCTATGACATTTATTATTAATGAAACTGCGGATATGGGTTATAGTCCGTACAATATACTGCTGGGAGATACAAAGGAGTTGTGTAGTATAGCGGATAATATACAGAAAGCAAAAGGAAAACTTCCGTTGTTTGATGACAGTGGTGAATATGATCCTAATGATTGGTATAACTTCTATCTGAGATGTGACACAGAGGGAGTTAAGGGAATGTATTTTGAGTATGGACTTGATATGGAGTTTGGAGACAATATCCCGATGACCGAAGAGGATAAGACAGAGGCGTTTAAGGCAGTGTTAGATTTTTTTGATGGTATTGACGGATATAAAGATTATATAAGAAGTTGCGAATGTGAATGAAAGGAGCTGATGTTATGAATTTGGCAAAACGTGCGGAAGTAGTGAGAGCTATGGAAACCATAGCGAGATGTGTGAATGATGAAGATGTGTTTATGGACTGGCTGTCTATGGGGGTGGCTGACGGAGACATAGACAAAGAAACGACCGACGAAGATATTGAATATTATTGCGAAGATGAATCATTTGAGGAACTGATGACCGTATTTCTGAAGCTGATGAGAATAGCTGGTGAAAACGGTGGATTATATGCTGACGGTGTTGTATCAAAGGAAAGGACGGTAAAAGTAATATGGGAATGAAGAATTTCAAACATGGCGAAGAGATAACTCAAACCACATATGAACTTGTGTTTGATGATGGCAAGGGTAATGGATTTGGCTTTCCTTGTGATGATGTCGGAACGATAGGTTTAGCACCGGAAAGTACAGCAGCATGGGAAAGTTATAGGTGGTGTCTTGATCATAAAGATGAGTTCGTTAGAGCTGGTAAGGTAGTTGCGACTACTCGTACGTGGCGAGAAAATAATACCGGAGAATGTACGTGTGGTAAGCGAATTGAATTATACAACGAATATATGGGAGCTTGTGAGTGTCCATTTTGTGGTCAATGGTGGAATCTGTTTGGACAGGAACTGAATGATCCGTCCACATGGAGTCAAGGTGAAGATTGGTAAAGGTAAAGGAGAATAATTATGGAAAACAGAAATGATTTTATGAGGGATTTTGAAGTAGTGGTTAGCAATGTGGACTTTATTAATAACGGAACTATCCGTTTTCAGTTCAATCATATGGAAAAGGTAAACGAAAGTTTGGATAGTCTGGAGATAGGGGAACGTGCATATAATGCACTTCGTCGTAATAAAATACATGATATTCCGACGCTTGTAAGTAGGATGAATAATCTGAATGGAGTGAAAGGAGCTGGCAAGAAGATAATTAAGGAGATAAAGAATGAGTTTCTGAGATATTATTATAGTAAGCTCAGTGAAGAGGAACGTAAACAGTTTTGGCGTGACACTTATGAAGCTACATTAGAACTGGCTGGTGTAGAAGCCTCTACAATTGATTTAGAAGCGGTGTAAAGGTAAAAACTAAAGTGTGCGGTTAGAGGCTGTGTATGAAGCTCCTAGCCGCCACAGAAGGGAGAATATCATGGTTATTGATATGAAGTTTATTCCGTTCAACGATTTCTATAAGGGACAAAGTAAAGTTGATTCACCATGTAGAAATTGTAAAAAGAGACAGATCGGATGTCATGTGGAATGTGTGGACTATAAGCAATATAAGACAGAACTGAAAACTCAAAAAGTAGATAAAAATTTATATAAAGGAGAAAATTATTATGGCACTTAATTGGAAATGGGAAGAAAAGGTTGGAACAATTGATATTTTTAATTATGACGAAGTATATACTTATCAGTTATATCAGGGAAATGCATTTCTGATAATGCTGTGGGAGTATGAAGAGGATGGAAAAGAAAAGTGGTCTATGCATAGTTTCTTTATAGATAAGGAACATGCAAAAAATATGCTGGGACTGAGTAAGGATTATACCGACAATGAAATGAATAGGGATAAGTATTACATTAAAAAGATACGCATTAACAAGGCAAAGTATCGATACACAAAGGATCTTGTGGATATGCTGATAAAGGCATTCGACAATATTGAGATTGAAATTTATAGCGAAAAGTAGGTATACACCACACTAGTGGTTGATATACAGAAAGGAGGATACGCTTATGGATTACAAGCCAATTCCAGTTGTAGATGATAACGGTGATATTGAGCACTGGGAAATCTATCAAGGAAAAAAGTTCATTGCCAGCTGTAATGACAATGAACTTAATGTAACCCTTGCTAGTCTAGATGATTAAAAATAGATTAGCATAAAGCGGCTGGATAGTCAAGAGATTGGCTATCCGGTTTCCTCCAATATGTGTTAAATGTCTAACAGAAAGGAAGTGAGCTTATGACATTTAGTAGCGGAAAGGAAATGTTAGAAACAATAAAGGATGGTATGGATTTATATAATCCTGATAAAGAGTTGTATGTGTTTTGTTACAACATTGTCGGCAGCATAGTGGTATATCGTGTAACAAATGAATATGCCGAAAAGTTAAAAAAGGAAGATGAATACTGGGGAGCTTATCTTGGTATAGGCGGCAGTATATATGATGATCCAGACTATGATTACTACGAAGATGACGATTATAACAATTTGGATTGGTGTAATGATAATTATGATGGAGAGTGGGAAGATGTAACTCAGTGAAAGGAGTTGAAGGTTATGATGATACCTATGAATTATGAAATGAATGTGGCTAAACAGAACTCTAAAGGAAACTGGATGCATTTCTGTAGGGTTGAAATAGGTGATACGTTGCCTGAGATAGCTGAAGCAAAGGCAAGAGAAATTAAGGAAATATTTGGTAAACAGTACAAATGTAGCCTTACAAGAGTTGAGTGTGTCGGAAGACCAGTGCAGATATAGAAAGGAGAATAGTTATGTATAAATATAATATGGATATAGAAACAAGAGACAAGATTATTTTTGGTAGTTATGAGCCTGATAAATATATGGGTGGCTGTAGAGATTTCGAAGATATGAATGTCGAAACGTTAAAAGAGTTAGTAAACAATGTGATTTCTGATAAGAGAAGTGATTATAGACTAAATATTATAGCCATTAAGAAGACTGAAAGTATAGAGGATAAAAACGAAATGATTGACTTTTTAAATGAATTTCGGTTTGCAGATGAATTTGATGTTGAAGGTTATGCATGGTGGGATTAAGGAGGTAATAAATATGGGATATACAAGATACTGGGAAAGAACAGATAAACCAATTACACAGGAATTTGTTGACGAGGTAAATCGCATAATTGCAAAGGCAAGCGAGATGGGAATTACAATATGTGGCTGGGATGGTTTTGGTGAGCCGGAAGTAAACTTAGATGGAATACGCTTTAACGGAAAGGCACCTCGCTTAGATTATGAAGCATTTGTGATAACTAATGAACCTACGATATTTGATTTTTGTAAGACTGCTGAAAAACCATATGACTACGCTGTAAAAGAAGTATTGAATGTGGCAGAAAACATGGGATTTGTAAAGAATGTGAGTGATGATGGTGAAGTCGAAGTTGTTACTGACAAGGAATATTTAATGGAAGAATAATAAAGGAGAAAATTATATGAAGGAAATCAAGAGAACACGTACAATTGAAGAAGTAACTGGATACGAAGCAGAAGATGGAACAATGTTTAAGACAAAGGAAGAATGCGAGAAGTATGAAGACACGGCAAAAGTGGCTGTTTATAAGGCATTTAAAGAATTGATGGTAAATGGAGAAGAGTTTGCAGAATGTGAAATATGGGAAAACTTTGGATATGGTTCCGAGGAATTTATGTTGGCAATAATAGAAATTAAAAATGAAACAGATCTTGAAATCGCGAATAGATACTATGAACTCAACGGTGGGCACAGCATCAGTAAGGATTTTATAGGAAAGAAAGTGCTAGTAAATATAGGTTTTTACTATGACAACAGAAAGGATTGTCCGCCGAATCCACGCACGAAGGAAATGTTAATTGAAGAGTTTACTAAGGATATGGCAAAGTTTTTTGAGCCTGAAGTAAAGGAGAATAAATAATGGAGGACAGATATGATAATGACAATTGCTCATACGGGCAGAACTGGTAAGGAAACAACAATCACATTTGATACAGACAGAAAAGTGTGGTGTAACACTAATAAGCCACATGACGTATGGATATATGCAGAATTAACAAGGGACGTAAATGGTGTAATACGTGATCTAAAGAATATCGGATATACGTATATACCAGTAGAAGAATTTTGAAAGGAGAAAATTAAATGAATAATAGAACTGAAGAATATATAGGTAAAATCGTATTAGGTGATAAGGTAGATATTACAGATCCTTGCTACGACAAGGATGTTTGGTGTCGAATGACAGTAAATTGTAAGCCCGGTGAATATACTGGATATGCAATTATTTCTGATGAAGGAGAATGGGGAAACCGCGTTGCTTCTATTGGTATCTATAAAGATAACAAAGTTGTAGATTTAGATTCAATGGAATTAATTGGTGATATTGGAGTAGATGCGGGGCTTGCGGGATTTTTTAATAATAAGCCTGATTTTCCTGATGACGAGTGGACAAACTTTTTAATCGAATCGGGAGTGTGGGATTCAAATGGAGAACATGATTACGACACTTCGTATTATGCTTGTGGATATGGTTTGTTTTCGCAATCTGGTTATGGAGATGGATCATATGATGTTTATGCAACACCGGAGCGAGATGGTTTTGTAATTGTTTTTATATAAAGAAGATGATGAATAAAAACAACATTTGAAAGGAGATATTAAGAATGAGTTTGTGGACATATATCAATGGAACAATCACAGTAGAGCCAATGGGAAGAACGCAAGCTGAAAAAAGATATATTCTTGAAACAGTTTTGAATCATCTTCCTTTAGTAACAGGGTCTGAGAAAGATATGGATGTATACATCATTCAAAAGAACGGAACTAATTCCTCTAGTACGTGCGATGAATATGGAGACCATACTAACAATCTTGTTAATCGATATGGGCAGCATGATTATGAAAAAGGATGGCTTGATATCCAAAGGAAATACATCTTAGTAGTTAATGGAAGTTTTCGCGATAGGGAGTTTGATGAGACATTTCGTGAATTTATGAAGTGGCTTTGCAGATTAGCTAAAAGAGTTTCGGTTAATGATATTTTAGTAAGGATTCAAGGTTACGATAAAGAATATGTTATAAATGACAACTGCCATTACGATTCTCCTTATTCACAAATGGAAGAGTATCCTAGTTGGTGTGAAGAGTCGGACGGTGAGCCTTGTTGGGCGGAACATTTAATGTGGGATAGGGCTAAGGATAGTAGTTATCCAATGTTGCTTGCTTACAAGTATTTCGCTGATCCAGAAAACGATGCTGAAGTAGAACGCAGAAGAGAATTTAAAAAGAAATAAAACGAATATTTTAAGGGAGGTGTCAATATGTATGACAAGATAACTATTAACAATGGAAACATAAATGAACTTTGTGAGCATTTAGATATGAATGGATATTGTTTTGAACAGATTGGGCAGAATATCTATGTGTTCAACGAAGAAACAGATTATGTCCGAACAATTTTAAGAGAACGTGGTTATGAGTATTGGTTGAACGATGACTTAGATGTGTAATAAAACCAAGATTTTAAAGGAGGATAAAGATATGAGAATAAAAATAATTAATTGGAATGTGGACGAGAATTTTGATAAGAAAGTCTTAAAAGAACTTCCAAAAGAAATAGAGATACCACTCAATATCACAGAGCAAGAAGATATTGAAGATTATATTTCTGAAAAAGTTGGGGTTCCTGTTTACGAATATGAAGTATTGTAATGAAACCAAGATTTGAAAGGAGTGATCATATGTATTACACACCGGATAATTATGGAAATATGAAAATTGGAAGTAAGGTTAGAGATACACACTTTGGTTTAACTTGGGTGGTTATTCAGAAGAATAGTCGTGGTGGAGTACTTATACAAAACCGACCACCTGAAGGGACAAAGATATGGTTAAACAAAGATAATTCAGATATGGTATTTCATGATTAATAAAACAAGGTTTTTAAGGGAGGTGGAAACATGAAATTACAACAGAAGATAACCGACAACGGAAGAGTGCATCACGAATATTTACTAATTAGTGGAGTTACGGATGATGATGCTGGTGTACTTCTTAATTGTGGAATGACACACATTCCTGATTATGATGAAGAAGATGATGATGGAAACAATTACGAAGCATGGATTGATGCAAAGTATGTATTATGGGTTGAATAAAATAATGTTTTGATTAGAAAGGAGAACAATTATGTACGCAGTAATTATGATTCACACATTTGATGCAGACACTCCGACAGTATTATTTGAGGATTATGATAAGGCAAAGGCATTGGCTTTGGGAAGATTATTATAATACGGAAATCGCAGAAGGTTCTGACTTAAATGAAGAACAATGTTTCCATGAAGATGAATATGCAAAGGTAATGTGGGCTGATGACGATGCAACAGACTTCATTTTAACTTATATTTCAGAACCTGATGCGAGATTCAAAGATGTAGATTGGAAAAGATATAAATAAAATAACTTTTTTAAGGGAGATGGCGATATGAAACTGAAAGAATTTAAGAAATCATTTGTGTGGAAAGTTGCGGATTGCGTTGAGTATGTTGATGAAAACGGAGTAGAGATTGAACCTACAACTGAAGTTCAGAGAAGAAGAATGGATAACATGGAAGTTATAAGTCATGGAACGATGATTGATGGAGGTCTTGCAACACTTGAAGTTGTTTTAGGGAAGAATAAAAGTTGAGTTTGATGGAGGTGATTGTATGCAAGTAATAATAAATATTGATGAAGAGGTTTACGAGAAAGCATTAGCAAATAAAAACACAGATATAATGTTAGATTTTGGCGATGAAGTAATGCTTGAAGTTGCGTTTGAAAAAGGGATTCCACTCTCAAATATAATTAACACGCTTGACGAAATGGATTTGGTAGATTACGACTACCATACTATTCAAGCAATTAAACAGATTTTAAACGGAGATGAAGTAACACATTAAAATTTTATGGAGGTGATTATATGAATGAATTATATATTGGTTCTTTAGTTATGTATTTTAAAACAAATAAGACGACTTACGATGAAGCTTACGCAGAACTTGAAGCAGTTTGTGATAAGGTCGGCATAGAGTTGTGTGGTGGGCGTAATGGAGAACTTAGAAACGAAAATGGAGAACCAATAGATTGATTTCAAGGGAGGTAAAATAATAATGGGATATTACATGGAACAAACAGATAGCAAGTTGGTAATTAAAAAAGATAATTTCGAGAAAGCTTTAGAAGCGTTGAAGTCAGTATTTATTCCTGAAAATATGAATTGTATTGATTATATTAACGGAAAAGAATATCCTCATTTTTCATGGGTAGATACACAAGTGGTATTAAATGCTGATACTTTAGCAGACGCATTAGAGGAAATAAGGTATTACCCTAAATATGATAGTGATGGAAACATAATAGATGTTGAATTTACTGGAGAAAAATATGGTTCTGAAAAGGTGTTTTTTACAGCATTGGCTTCTTATATTGAAAAAGATTCTTATATTTCTTTTGAAGGAAAAGACGGTGCGAAATGGATATGGAAATTTAACGGTGAGAGTGTAGATCAAATATATGTATAAAATGGATAATTGATGGAGGTGATTATATGTATCAATATTTGATTACAGAAGAACAGCTCCGAGAAATGGTTCAATACGGACAGGAACATCCAAATGAAGAGTTTTATATTGAACCATTAAATGACGGAGACGAAATTGAGGATGAGTTTTTATCTTGTTCATTTTGGAGTTATGAAACAGAGGATAACCCAGCCGATAGAACGACTGGAATATGGGAACTGAGTTACGGAAAAGGCGAGGATGAGGACGATGAATAATAAAAGTCGAGTTTAATCGGAAAGGAGATGACTAAATGTTATATCAAGTATGTAAATTGAAGTTTGATGGATTTTGCATGTATTATCCAAAAGACTTACGTTTAATTTCTGCATCCAATGAAGAAGAAGCTATAAAGATATACAAGAAAAATATTACTGTAAGAGGTAGACAGAAAGTTGATGTTACTTTAATTAATACACAAGGAGTTGTAGATATACACGAAGACAAAGACGGATTCAAACAAATTTACATAGGCGACAAGCTGATTAGAACATATTAGGAGGTGATGTAAATGAAAATATATGAAAAATTAGAACCAGTTAAATATGTAGAGATTAACGGAAAAGAATTCAGAGCAAGCAACGTAATCTCTGCTTTGTGTGACATGCTCGACACAGATGAAGATGATCATTATGGAGATTATTCTCTTAGGGACTACGAGTTGTCAAGTGATATAGAAATATACGATACACTTGTGGAAATGGGATTAGTAAAATATTGGATAGGATCACGAGAAGCACGATTATATTGCAGAGCTGCTGGGGCAACAGAAAAATTAGGGGCTATGCTAAATGAACTATATGATAGTTTTGATAAGTAAATGAAAGTCGGATTTGAAAGGAGATGATATGTTTGAATATATTAATAACCCAAAATAAAGCTAATATAAATATGCATGTTTTAGAATTATTTAAAGATGTGTATATGTATGGTGATGCAGTAAACGATTTGGCTCTTCCAGAATTAACTGAGGTGGAAAATATTTGTAATAGTGTTGTTACACTAATAAATTGCAGAAAAGAAGAGATATTAAAAGAAAACGTATTAAGAGAAAACGATGAAAAAATAAAGAAAATAATCCTTGCAAAATGTGATGAACGAGAACGTGAAGGATATGATAGTTTAACCGATTCAGATATTATGGATATTATAGAAGAGTGCGAACGGAGAGGAATAGAAGTTACACGAGAAAAACTTAAGGAATTCGGAATAGATTGAATGGGAGGATGATGAGTGATGGCTGATTATGAAATGAAATATGAATACGAGGTAAATATTGATCCAACGGAAGTCGATAAAGACGGGTGGGATGATTGGGATGCTGGTTATTTATGGTTGGATAATAAGCATGGCGTTAATTACAATCTGTATTATGATGGCGGAGAATGTTCGTCAGCAATATATAAGATGGATTGCGATGGAGAATATATAGAGACGGATTCTGATACTTATATTCATTACGAAATTGATTTTAATGATGAAGACTGGGAACAGAAATTGGTTTACGCTATGGCGAAAGCTGCAGAAAAGTTTTGGAAGGACGGTGATTAAATGAGGTACGCTGTGGATTGGACACACTTCAGTAAGGCAGATTACGAGAAGCTGATTAGGGAAAAGAAATCTGATACGTGTGAAGATATTTTTTATGGACGTATTTACGTTGGTCAGTTATGCTTTGATGTAAATACCTTTGACGGTGATAGCGGAATTAGTTTGGATTGTTACGTACCGTTCGAGAAAGGATATGGTGATAAGGAATTAGAAGACGGTACGATAATTGATTATGATTACGCAGATGGATTATTTATAGGTGGACTTGATAGAACATACGAAGAGTTTGCGAAGATTGCGAATGCAGCAATGGAAGATTTTATACGTGAAGAGGGTGCAGATGCACATAGTTATTCATTAGTTGAGAAAGCAAAGAAAGATATCATTTATTGGTAAAGAGGTGAAAATTAAATGGCAGCAATATCTAAAAGAGATGATTATTTAGGACAACGACGTAAAAATAATCAAGGATATGATATGGAAATAATTAAATACAATACATATGATGATATTGTTGTAGAATTTTTTGAGCCATATCCTTGGATAACACATAGTAAAATTTGTTGTTTTAAAAAGGGGGAAATAACAAACAGATATGCTCCAGCTGTTGCCGGAGTTGGTATTACTGGTACAAAATATCCTACTTGCGATGCCGAGGGAAAACATACAAGAGACTATCAAGTGTGGAGTAATATGATTAAGCGATGTTATGATCCAATTAGTCAAGAAAGAAATCCGTCATACAAAGATGTTACATGTGATGACAGATGGAAATATTTCGAGACGTTTTACGAATGGATTCATAGTCAAGATAATTATAACGTCGTTAGTCAGCTTAAAGATTATGGGGTTGACAAGGACATATTATTCAAAGGGAATAGAGAATATTCTCCTGATAAATGTATGTTAGTACCGACTAGAGTAAATAATTTGTTACTTAAGTCAGATAAAATAAGAGGTGATTATCCTATAGGGGTAACATATTATCCACGAAATAAAAAATATGTTGCCAGTTGTGGTGGTCATCAAAATCATGTTTATTTAGGGATATATAAAACTCCCGAAGAAGCATTTATGGCTTATAAAAAATATAAAGAAAAATATATAAAAGAAGTTGCCACAGAAGAATTTAACAAAGGAACTATAACGAAACAATGTTATGATGCATTAATGAATTATGAAATTAACATTACAGATTAAAGGAGGTAATTAAATATGAGTGCATTAGTAGAGTCTCTCTTCGTAACAAGAATACCAGCTTGGCATAATATGGGAACCGTTGTAAAAGAAAGTCCGACAAGTGAGGAGGCAATTAGGTTAGCTGGTTTAGACTGGAAAGTAGAACAGAAACCTATTTATTTAGCAGATG
>Ga0310786_10002487_pt1 | contig 28105 bp, 28 predicted proteins | sample AusTroGonzalo_MG_FD_203881 | JGI IMG/M metagenome (GOLD analysis project Ga0310786, IMG submission 203881) | Bovine rumen microbial communities from tropical cattle in Woodstock, Queensland, Australia - Gonzalo_03 (v2) (version 2) | ecosystem: Host-associated > Mammals > Digestive system >...
TAAGACTCTGCAAAAATAACAATTTTCGAAAACAAAACCAAATATTCAGCCAAAGATATCTTTTGGGGTAAAGAATCCATGGTATGTCCTACGACGGATCAATCAAAAAGAAAGAACGGCTTTTTCCCAGAGAATAAACGGATTATTCTGGCAGAAAATGCCGTAGTTTCTGGGACTTCTTTGAAATTGATGAGCATATAATTAAATTTAAATTAAGCCCCCCATATGGGGGCTTTTAATTAATTAAATTTTAAATTAATAAAACCATCACCGTTGAACGTCCCCAGACGAGGCTTCTGCAACGTGTTGCAAAGTTACAAAACCGCGAAAAAGCATTTGGGAGATTCTGTGTCAAAATGTGGATTATTGATGGTCAAATTACGAAAATATAACGTATTTAACTTTCATACACACAGAATTCCGTCAATTTCGTCATTTTAACTATGAGTTTGGCTTATGGTTAAATGTGCGATAAAGCAGTTTTTTGTAGATGATATAGGCACCTACAAAGATAGCCACTTTGACTAACGGGCAAAGAAGATAATGTATAGATAAAGCAGGTATAGAGGTACCGAAAAGGGTAAAGAAAACAGTATCGATAAAAGAGAAGAAGAAGACATAGTGAGCCAAGTAGATAAAATAGGAAGAATTACAAACGACAGATGGAAGGCGTCTGGGCGTAGAGGTGAGGATTCTAGAAGCCAGACAAAACACAGCAACGGCACCCAAGAGTCGGAAGCAGAGCATCAAGGATGAGAAAACGGGTGAGCTATATGTCAGGAGCATAGAGATGGCAAACAATACACTCAGCACATAGGCCGGAATCTCCACCCGCTTGAGCGATGCGGCCAAATCCATCTTGCGGATACTCAGGAAAGCACCGAAGATAAAGAAATAAATGGCATAAGCCGATAGACCTGGGATAAAGGCATAGAAACCAGAAAGATAAAGGATAGTGAGCAATCCCATCAGCCAAAGACCCAGTTTGCGTATTAATATATATATAATAGGTGTAAGCAAAGAAACAACCATCAAATCACGTAGGAACCAAAGCGGCATGTTGGCAGGAGCCGTCATCAGCTGTTCATGACCCAACCAGTCAACTTGTCTTCCTGCTGGAACCCAATACACCCAAAACATACTCCAACTGAATGTTTTCAATTTGACTGCCATCAGCAGGTTCCAAATCAGATAAGGTATCAATAGCGTCTTGACTCTCCGCAGTATCTTCTTTTTATAGGTGGCCTGATTCCACTTGCCGACATTGACAAAAAACAGATAACCCGACATGATAAAGAATACTGGCATTGCCACTTTCACCAACGTCTGGCTTATCAATAACCTCAAAAAATCATAGGTATTCCACTCCGACGTCAGTAACGATAACCCATCCTCCACCCCGCCGTAACTGTGGGCATAGGTAACGAGTACAATCATCGGAAAGCGCAGTTGCCGAATGACCTCGTATTGAGATATGTTATTGTTGCCGTTCATACTTGACACCAAAGAGATAATGTCCTAAGAAAGGACTTAACCTAATAACATAACTCACTAAGAGACAGCCTGCTACGACAACAAGAGAAAGAACCATTGCCACAAGGAAATCCAGCCATTTACTATCAAAGACTTGAAGTGATTCACTATACTTCATCAGGAAACGAGGCAATAGAAAATAGTGGAGCAGGTAGATGTCCAATGTTCGTGTTCCTACATATTGCAGGCTATGGCCTAACCATCTTTCCTTGGTGAAATATTGAGCGAACAAACGAAAGAATGTGAAGACCATCGTCAGTCCTAAGACACCCCCTACAGCAAAAATCAGATAGGCCATTATCGTATTTTCTGAACGTGGATGCCAAGCGAACATGACAAAGCCAACAACTACAGCAATGATGACTTCCGGCTTTCCTGTTAATCGGATGAATTCCTCAAAATGGCGTTTTACCCTCGTACCGATAAAAAAGAAGAGATAATAGCGCCAACAAATAAAACTCAAAAAGCCAAGGGCTTGTGTCAACAAACCCATATCCTTGAAATAGCGATTGTAATAGATATCGTAGGAAAAGGCTGCAATAGAGATGGCAAGGGCGAAAAACCCACCCCACCGTTTCAAATATCGCTCTGATAGGAGATACAACAAGAAGAACACGAACAAGGCGAAAGTAAACCAATAGCCTCCTTTCGTCGCACCAAGCCGACTGAAAAACAACGGTGGCGGGGCTAATATCAGCAAAAAGATAAGCGTCGGAATAATCTGTACCATGAACTTCTTTTTAACGACCGTCCTTATCGATTCACGAACAGGTTCAAACAGCCATCCGCTGATAAAGAAGAAGCAGGGCAGGCGGAATAAGAAAAACACATCATTCCATCCCAACCATTTGTCACCCAAGCAGTAGTTACATACATGTGAATAGACCACGAGGATCATCGTAAATCCTCGCATCGCATCGATGTATTCTATTCTTTGCTTAGCCATTCCACGGCAAAATTACAAAAAAAAGATGGAACTTTTGGCCATTTCAACAGAAAATGTTACTTTTGCAGAAAAATAAACAACGATGGTCGTCAATTCACTCACTTTCCTATGGTTCTTCCTATTCGTTATGGTGGTTTATTACCTATGCCAGACGAAAAAGGAGATACAGAATGTGTTCTTGTTGGCTTGTTCGTACTGGTTCTACTCACAGGTTGATATCAAGATGACAATTTTGCTCGTCATTCTGACTTTGGTGTTCTGGTTGTTGGGAAAGGGCATCTATCACTTTATGGAAAAGGAGGATGAACAAAAAGCCGGACTGATGACAAGTCTTGGCGTGACCATCGGCATCGGTGCCCTGTTTTACTTCAAATACCTGAACTTCTTTGCAGAGTCCATTGCCTCATTCGCATCTTTCATAGGATTCCACATGAGTTGGACTGCGCTCCACTTGGTAGTTCCTATCGGACTGAGTTTCTTCACATTCAAACTGATGAGTTATGTACTCGACATCCACCACGGGAAGATCCTGCCAGAGGGAAACATCGTGAGTTTTGCGAATTATATCGCTTTCTTCCCCACCATCCTCTCAGGCCCTATTGACCGTCCTAAGCCATTCCTGATGCAAGCCAATGTCGCCAGACTATTCAAGCCTGACCAACTGATGACAGGTTTCCGTCGGGTATTGTGGGGTATGTTCCTGAAAATGTGTATCGCAGACCGCCTTGATATCTATGTCAGTGCTGTATGGAACAATTACGAGCATCATTCTGCCATCTCTATCCTCTTTGCCTCCCTACTCTATCCGCTGCAAATGTATGCAGACTTCGGCGGATATAGTGAGATGGCCATCGGTGTGGCTTTGATGCTTGGATTCAAGGTGGCAGAGAACTTCAAACGACCTTTCTTCGTACTCGACATCGCTGGTTACTGGAGCCGATGGCACATGACGCTGACCAGCTGGCTGACTGACTACGTGTTCTTGCCATTGAATATCAAATTTCGCGACTGGGGTGTCTATGGCACCATTTTCGCCATCATGCTGAACATGACGTTTATCGGACTCTGGCATGGAGCAAATTGGACCTTCCTCCTTTTCGGTATCTACCACGGTCTATGGTACATCCCTTTAATGGTGGGTGGCGGATTCTTCAAGAAACGGAAGATCAAGGTCAATGCCCATGGTTGGCCTAAACAGGAATATGTATGGAAGATGATCGGCATCTATTTGGTAGTCACCTTCGGTCTGATGCTCTTCCACTCCGCCACCATTGGTGAGTTCTGGCATATTTGCGAGCGTATTGCCACCCACTGGCGAGGAGGGCTGTTTACAGACCTTTCAGCAATGGTCAACGGAGCCATCTGTCTCACCGCTCTTATTTATGTTGACATTCAGGAGGAGTGGTTCCCCAAGTATCAGTTGCCATTGCCACATCAAATCAATCGCTGGCGTTGGGAACTGACCGTCGCTGTGGAGATCGTTGCCATCTTGCTCTTTGGTGTCTTCGATAATAACCAATTCATCTATTTCCAGTTCTGACATGAAGAAGTTATTGATCCATATCCTTATCATCGCTGGTCTGTTCTTCGTCATCGACAGAACAGCAGGACTCATACTGAAACAGTTATATAGTCAATCAAATGCCACCGACGAATATAAGATTGGTTATGCCAATGCAGAAACCACCGATGACATACTCTTTATGGGCAGTTCCAGATGCCTTCATCATTTTGTGCCTTCGGTCTTTAAAGAGGCCTATGGCATGACCTGTTTCAACGCTGCTGACTGGGGTATCAAGAACATCTATTACCATTATGGACTTTTAGGGAATATCCTTTCCCGCTATACGCCAAAAGTCATTGTCTTCGAGATCCATCCCTGCGATTATCTGGATACGCCCTACTCTGGCACCGAACGGGCAGGTTCTTTAGCACCTTTCTGTGGAATGAGTAATGAATGTGACGAAATGCTGAGGATTTCTGGCAATTATTGGCCCTACAAACTCTCAACGGTCTATCGGTATACAGGCAGTCTGCCGGCTTTGGTTTTCGGCCGATGGGGCGGTATGGACAGGAGTCTGAAAGGATGGAAACCACTAGATGGGCAATTGGATACCATAGGTCTTAAAGCGGAAGAGTTTCCCTTTCCTGTTCATCAGGAGAAACTTCAATTGTTAGAGCGGTTTATCCAAGAGTGTCAGGCCAAAGGCATTCGACTGAGTTTCATCGTGTCGCCGATGTATATCTGTACCAAACAAGATATATATAAGGAACCTTGTGATCTGGCCAAGCAATACAACATACCTTTCTTCGACTATTTCCGCGACCCTCAGTTTATGGGTCATGCGGAACTATTCTATGACTATGGGCACCTGAACAGGGAGGGTGCAACCATCTTCTCCAAAAAAGTTAGTAACGATCTGAAAGACTTTATTAAACAGTAACTTCCATGAAAAGATTTCGTAAGATTTTGATAGCTTTGGGCATCTTGATAATATGTTTTGCCATATATACAGTCGCTGTTATCATTCACGATCGTCCCACACTTGAAGGACACAAGACGGTCCTCTGTATTCCTGTCTATGGTCAGAGCTATGCCTTAGGCGAAGAGGCCAAAAGAATCACGAACTATGACTCGTTGAGAATCAACTATGATGGAAGGATTGTCACTGAGAAGATGAACTATGTCTTTGGCTACTTCGACCATAGCAGTCGTATGAAGCAGTTTGTCAAGAGATTGCTGCATTACGACCGAAAGGCATTTGAACTATCTGTCTATGGCATGGCTGAGAGTCTGATAACAGAACTGGGAGAAGACACTATTCTCTGTATCTTCCCTGGTGGTCATGGATTGACTGACATTAAAGGACTGATGAAACCAGTTAGTCCATATATGAAATTTATAGAGGAAATTGATTATGCTTACCAAAAAGCCCAAGAATTAGGATGGGATTTCCAAATACCAGCCGTCTGCTGGATGCAAGGAGAATCTGATATTGCAGATTATCCGAATACCGACTATAAAGAGTTGTTCCATCAGATGTACAACGATCTCAACACAGATATCAAACAGATCACCCATCAAACCAACGATATCCGCATCATCTGCTACCAAAGTACCGCACTCACAAAAGGCGACCAGTTTAAGAACAACAACTATCAAGGGACAGAAGGAAAGACACCTGAGATTCAGATGGAACTTGTTAGGGATAATCCTATGATTTGGGCGATGGGGCCGACCTACCCCTATGACTATTTGAGGGAGGCCCTTCACATCGACGCCATTGGACAAAAACGTATTGGAGATTTGGCCGCAAAATCAGCATTAGGCATCATCAGAAACGAGTCGTGTTTTATCGGGCTTGTGCCTTTGGAGACGAAAGTGGAAGGAAATACGGTATCCATTATCTTTAATGTTCCAACACCACCACTGTGTTTTGACACGATACGAGTCATGAAGGCAGATCATTTTGGCTTCAATATCATCCGTCAGGATAATACAGACATTATCTCCGATGTGGTTCTCAAAGGAGATACTGTTGTCATCACTTGCCAGGAGTCGCCTATTGGCTGCAAAATCAGATATGGTGTGAACGGTGAATTCCGAAAGGGAGGCAGACTGCACGGCTCCAGGGGGAACCTGCGCGATTCACAAGGAGAAAGGCGGAAGGTCACTATCAACGGAAAGACCTACCCACAAGACAACTGGTGTTATATTTTTGATTATCTGTGTGAGTCCAACCCATAAGCATTTGAAAGGATGAATGGACGTATCAACTGGATAGATTGGGCGAAGGCATTTGCTGTGTGCAGTGTGGTGTTCTGTCACCTGCCACAATCACAGGAATGGTTCTACTACCGTTATATGCAGGCTACGACCATCACCGTGTTCTTTTTCATTTCAGGCTATTTAAAGAAAGACCACGGTAGTACGTGTGCCAATTGGAAAAGATACTGGTCTGGACTCATTGCCCCCTATCTACTTTACAATGTCCTTATATATCCTTATTGGTTCGTCAGATACTATCTTCAACATGGATTACCTGACCTGTTCTCCGCTATGAAACCCATCATTGGTGCCATTTTGTTAGAACATGAGAATGCATGGGCAGAACCATTAAACGGCCCCTTATGGTATCTGCCAGCCATCTTGATCATGCACCTCATCATTGATGGATGCCGAAAGACGCGCCATCTGCACCTCATCATGATTGGGCTCTGTATCGTAAGTTATTTCCTTTATGCTGCCAATAAAGAGTATGAGTTTTTACCAAACTTGACACCTATGGGGTTATTCCGGAGATTACCCTATTATTATTTGGGGTATGTCATGGGGCAATGGATGCGAGAGAGTCAAGAGAATCAGTGGGACAGGTCCATGATTCCATACAGAATCACGCAACCCGTCCCCCTGATTCTCCTTATGGTTGGTTGTTTAGTAACAAGTCTACTATTCTTTGAGTGGCATCTGTATGAGAATCGTATTTTATTACATGCCGCCCTGTTCTATCCCGTGAACATCGGACTGTTATTCGCCCTGCTATGTTTCAGTAAGTTGTTAGACCACTGGCATTGGTCATTCGTTACAAACCTGTCCATCGGCACATTGGTTATCATCGGTCTCCACATCATTCCCATCGGCATCATCAACTTTATAGTGGAACACCAAAGAGAACAAGCCGGCAATCCCGGTTACTACTGGTATGAGGCTCTGATTATCACAGTCTTCATCATCACTCTGCTCTACCCCATCATCCTATTTGCCAAGAAGCACGTCCCAGTGTTGATTGGAAAAGACAAATCATTCAGCTATGGAACAGACCCAAACAGATAGAATCGGCTATATCGATGCCCTGCGAGGACTGGCCATGATTTTAGTGGTCTATTTCCATATCGCAGCCTACGGTTTCGGATCGTATGAGTTGGGTTATAACGACATCATCGAACGGTTCCGCATGCCGACGTTCTTTTTCATCAGCGGTTGGTTGTTTTACAAAGCTGGCAGAACGTGGGACAGACAGACGATAACGAGCATGATCCGCAAGAAGTTTATGGTGCAAATCATTCCAACAACAGTCTTTATGTTGTTGTATCTCATCATGTTCAATCTATTGGATGTCAGTTCATTTGGCAGTGACAAAAAAGGTTATTGGTTTACATTTGTCCTGTTCGAATATTTTGTCCTATATATTCTGACAGAGGCCCTGCTTAATCGCCAAGATTCCATGAAGGGTGAGATGCGTGTCTTGGTTGCCATACTGATTATCTCCATCAGTGCCTTTTACTATGCTAAATATTATACCCGCTATGCTACAGAATTAGGGACATGGAAAGACATTTTAGGTTTTCTGAGTTTCGTAAAGATCAGACATATCATCTTCTTTTGGTTTGGTACGTTTGTTAGAAGGCATTTCAATCAGTTCATCCATTTGACGGACAACCGATTCTTCATAGCCTTCATGATTGCTCTATTTACAGCCATCATCGTTTGGCCGAATCTCCTGTCAACAGAAGGCATCGAGTACACAACCTATCTGGTGGCAGGACTTTCCGGAACCATCATTTGCTTTACTTTTTTCAGAATCCACGCACAGCATTTCTCTCAGCAAACCTGGTACGGCAGAGGCCTGCAACAGATTGGTAGACGAACTCTCGACATCTACCTCATTCACTATTTTGTGCTGCCTTATGACCTTGTGAGTCTCGACGTGTGGTTTCAATATCACAACAACACCTTATTTGTTCCCACGACACTCATCCTCGCCCTCTGGGTGGTTATCATCAGTCTGCTCATCAGCAGCATCCTCAGGGTGAGTCCATTATTGGCAAAATACTTATTTGGCGCCAAGTAAGCAAAACAGTTTGCGCCAAGCAGGCATAACGCGGTCTGCCTGATAACGTTGTGAAGAACAGATGGCCGCTTGTCCCATTTGTCGACGCAAGTCCATATTTTCAATCAACAGACAAACCTTGCCGGCAAACTCTTTCATATCACGGCCTTTCACCAAGAAGCCATCCACTCCATCCGTAATAATATCAGCAGGGCCATAGGGACATTCGAAAGCGACAACAGGCAAGCCACAACTCATGGCCTCAGGAAGAACCATACCAAAGGGTTCATAGCGGGATGTGAGCAAGAGCATAGCATGTTGCTGGTAGACATCCAAGATATCAGTAGTCGGAGAATGAATAGTAATGCCATTGCCATCTGCTTGTAATTGTTGCCAAAGCGTTTCTTCAATATCCCCCTTCTCACCATAGACATGCAGTTGCCAGTCGGGATGACGCTGACGGATCAATTGCCAAATAGCCAACAGGCTACCAATATCCTTCTGTCGCGACAATCGCCCCACAAAGACAGCAGATTTGGACTGATAATTACTAAACATACCCGTTTCATTTAAATGAACTGCATCTGGAATCACAAAGACCTTCTTATTGATCTTTCTCCAAACCGTAGCATCACCCTCAGTCAACGTCACCACAGCCTGTGCCTTCCTAGCAGACTGATTCATCCACCATGTATGAAAACGACGTAATGGTCCTGCCCCCTCAAATCGGCTTGTCCAGAAAGAAGAATGAGATTCGAAAACCAAGGGGATATCTCCCTTAACTCGGCAAATATCACTGACGAACTCAATCCGTGAACAGACAATCACATCAGGTCGGATGATGGACAATTGATGACGGATGCTTTCTCTACAATCGAGATGCAAATGTCTCAACGACAGCATCCGACGAAGACCCGAGTACTGGTATTGGTCATAAAAAGGAATATTCAAATCCACATGTGTCACTCGAAGATCTAACGGAAATGGAAAAGAATGGTCACCTTGACAAACCGTCAACATAAATACCTCGAAACCATCAAGGGTAGCGAGATAATTGGCCTTTTCGACCAAAACCCGCTCTAATCCGCCCCAAATGGCTAAGGCGTCGGTGACATACAGGATTCTCATTTCTCTAATTTTGGGTCTTTACCAAATTTTCATCACTATCTTCATAATGGTCTTTCTTGAAGAAGATACGTGTGATACCACGTCCCTGGACCTTGACATGCTGGATAAAACTCTGCCATATGGATTGGGAACCTATCGTTCCATATCCAGTGACAGGACGGGCTTTACGGTTATATAGGAAGGCAATCTTTCCGTAAGGTTTCAATGACAAGGCCAAAGAACCGTCTTCACCACGCCGGATATCCGTCCGAATCTTTACCTTCCGGGCATAGTCCGCATTGAAAGCAAAAACCATACCTCTGACACACAACTCTGGACGTTTGAAATGCTGAACAAACAAAAACAGATCACGCGCCAATTCAAAGAGATGCAATCCTAAGGCAGAATGTCCTTCGTCAGGGAAAAAACTCCAAAACGAACTGACACAAGAGACATCAGACCTCGACAATTTAATCATCATCAAGTCAACATAACGAGGAGGATAGAAAGTGTCTGCATCAATACAAAAATGATACTTTCCTTTGGCATGATTCAACCCACACTGACGAGCAAAGCCCGGGCTCTGCTTCGACTCATTGAAATATGGAAGTCCCAGCCGTTGGTAAACTTGTTCTGTTCTGTCTTTGGAGTTATTATTCACACCCAAGATCTCTATCGGATAAATAGTTTGGAGTTCGCTCAGTGACCAAAGACAAGCAGCCAAGCGCATCTCCTCATTATAAGCAATGACTACTACAGAGACCAACGGTTCCGAACTCTGCTTCGCAGCCAACTGCGTTTTGATCTGGTCAAGCACTTCATCAGGAATCTCCTTATATGATTTCCCATAGATGCTGAGATATTTTTCGTACCACTTTGCCATATATAGTTGTATTTATTTTAGACTAACTTTCTCTTTTTTCCCATACAATAAACTATCATCACACACAGCCTTGCAGGCATTCTGCTAAGCAAAAACAAAGCCAGATTCTTCCATCGGGACTGTCGGAAATGACAAATCTGTATGAAAGAGGCTGGATGTACTAACATCGCTCTGATTTCGCTATCGGATATAGAGGGAGCAATATCCTGACGTCGTTTCAACACATGACATGCCATATAGAATCCCGTCATCACGATATTATAACAGCGGTTGGGGAAATATACCTTATTATATAATATAGAAGAGGACTCTCGCAAATGATCAATGGTTCTGGCATTACGGAGGATCTCTTCCTTCGAAATCTGATTCCGCTGCTGATAACGGGAAAGAGAATTTTCGTGGCACAAATATGAATAAGTGATATCTGGCAGCAAAACCGCCCGTGAGACGAATGTCACCAAGTCGAAAGTAAAGACCAAGTCTTCCCAATAGTCAGTATTGATAAAACAATGATGATAGTCTCGCAATAGGGAAGTCTTTACAAGATAGTTACATGCAGAAGCTTGAATTCCTGCATACTTCCGATAAGCAAAAGAAGCCAACTGGTCCTCTCCCAACAATTGTAGTTGTGGATACTGATAGACCTCCCGTTCACCTACCGTACCAATCTTTTCGTATGAGCCAAAAACAATATCCGCCTCATGTCGTTGGATATTATCCATCAGCAAGGAGATGGTATTTTCTGCAATCACATCATCGGCATCCATGAAATAAAGGTAAGTTCCCGATGCCTCTTCGATAATTCGATTCCGCGCAGCAGACACACCTCTATTCAGATCATGGTGAATGATACGAATATCATCACCACGGCTATGATGATTCTGGTAATCACAAATCATAGAGACAGAGCCGTCAGTACTCCCATCATCAACCAACAGGAACTCGATGGATGAATAGGTCTGAGCCAAGGCAGACTCCAATGAGCGGGACAGATATTTCTCTGCCTCGTACACAGGAATACCTATGGTCACATCATAATTCATGATACCATCATTAATTGGTCAAACAACATTTTCCACTGACTGGCAATAGACGCCATAGAATAACGCTGAGCATTCTGACGGGCTTGACGAGCCAAATGACAGCGAAGTTTTTCGTCAGCCATCAATGTCATGAGTTTTTCAGCCAAGTCATGTATATTACCAGAAGATACCAACAGTCCATCATTCCCATCTGTAATGATCTCATCAGGTCCTGCTGGGCAGTCAAACGATACCACTGGCAGTCCACATGCCATTGCCTCCACCAAAACCAAGCCAAAACCCTCAAAGCGGGAACTCAATACGAAGATGGAACTATCCAGATAGTTTTTAGTCACATCTTCTACGGGGCCATTCAGATGACACCGATTAGTATCAATACCCAAGTCCGTCATCAATTTACGATACTCTGTCTGATCACCCTGGCCAAAGATATCCAGTGTCCAATCCGGATATTGCTTTTCCACCTTAGACCATGCTTGCAACAACATATCGTATCCTTTCTGATAGGCATAACGACCTATCGTGATGACACGTTTGGCATGCAGATCAGAAACAGAAAGCGGAATAGGCATGGGAATCGGGTCGGATATCACCGTCACATTTGACAATTCCGGCCAAGATGCTTTGCTTTTATCCGTCAGAACCACTAACTGATCCAGGCGTTTCAACTTTCCCACCAGACTCCTCATCCATAATTTTGCAAATAGTTGTTTCAGCCCATTCGCCTCGTTCGCTTCAAAATTACGATAATTAGCCCTGTTTACATGCAGTTCACCAATCTTTTTACTACCATCGTGGATATCCGTTAAGAAATTGATTTCACGACGGAGCATGCTGATGGTAAAATCAGGCCGGATGCGCATCAACTCGGCTTTCAAAAGTCTCTTATATTGTCGTTGCTTAGTCAGGTAGAGGAAAACTTTTTTTATAAATGAGGCTTTCCACAACTCCTCGAAACCTAACTCGAAGTTTATAACCTTCACCTTATCTGACAAGGGGAAATAACATTCACGTCCCTTCCCCTCCGTCACAATGACCGTCACATCATATCCAAACTGCTCCACAAAGTAGCTAGCCTTATAGGATACAACTCGCTCCACCCCACCCGCAGAATAGATGGCTGGTGTACAGAACACGATTTTGTAGGTCTTAGTACTCATCTCATTCACTTAAAAATACAAAGATACAAAAACTTGCGTATTCTATGCCAAAATTTACAAAATTTAATAATCTCATTCAAAATATTACAACGTATATTTGGACTTCCGAGCATAATTTTGTACTTTTGTACCAAATTACACATCAATTATTTAACATGAAGCGAATAGTCTATTTCGACATCTTAAATGTGATAGCATGTTTTAGTGTTGTCTGCATGCACTGCAATGGATGGATTCATTTATTCATCAAAGATGATTTGTGGGCTGCCAGAGTATTAATAGAGGTCGTATGCTACTTCGCCGTTCCCGTTTTCTTCATGCTCTCCGGTGCCACCTTATTGAACTATCGTCAGCGATATTCAACCACCGAGTTCTACAAGAAAAGGTTTATTCGTACATTAACACCATACCTATTCTGGAGTACCAGCTTCTATATCATATACCTGTTAAGAGGTAATCCACCTTTCGGATGGAAAGAAACCATCACAAGATTTGCAACAGGAGAAATACCTTATACATTCTATTGGTTCTTCATTCCACTGTTTTTGCTTTACATCTTTATGCCATTCTTTTCATTTATGGTAGAGAAATTGAAGACATTCCAACTTCTATACCTATGCATACTCTTATTTGTCTTTCAATCCGTCCTCCCTACAATCTCTTCAATAGCAGATCTCAACTTGTCTTTTCAGATTCCTATTGCCGGCTATGCCATTTTTATGTTTCTTGGCTATCTACTAGCGAACAACAACTATGAATCAAATAACAAGCTATTTTCAGTTTTATCAGTTATTTGTTTCCTTTTACTTATATGCAGATATTACATGGTATATCAATTAAATGAAAAAAGCGAACCACTCTTTTCATATTTCGGACTCTATAGCATATTGCCTTCTATTTGGGTGTTCCTATTCTTCAAAAAAATCGCCAATCCGCTTCATCTTGACCAGTATTCTAACACATGGAGGTTCCTTGCATCCAAAAGTTATGGTGTCTACTTGCTCCACGCATTTTTCATCGTCGTGCTAGAACAGTTCATTCCGATGAATAGTTTATTATTCATAACTCTCGGAGTCGTTATCATCTATCTATCGGTAATCTTGGCCATCTATCTATTACAACAAAACAGATACGTTGCCTACCTGTTACCATAATTTTTTAGAATCAAGGAAATTGTATGACAAAGAAAGAATGCTCCTCATTACGTGGAATAGCGATTATTTTTATCATGCTCCATAATTATTGCCATTGGCTCCCGTTTGCCGTTCCGGAAAACGAATTCTCTTTTAGTGTGGGAAAATACATTCAATTTTGGAATGCAATCACTTGGGAAACACTTTTTATACAATTCTTCTCATTTTGGGGGCATCTAGGAGTTTCTGTTTTTGTCATGCTGAGTGGATATGGATTAGTCCTAAAATATGACAACACCAATATCAATTGGAAATCATTTATTATTAATCATTACAAGAAACTATGTATCCCAATGGTTTTAGGTTTTATTGTCTATTATATTGTTCTTTTTTTTATAAATGATCCAAGCAATCATGATTTTTCCACAATCATACCAATCAAACGTTTTCTTGCACAACTAACATTAACTATCAATTTTCTCCCAAATCCTCATAGATTAATAACTCCTGGACCATATTGGTACTTTGGATTGACAATGCAATTATATCTAATTTACTTGCTACTTGTATACAAACGATCCATTTCGTATATTACAGTAATTGCATTAGGTGTATTCATTTTTTCTATATTCCTTGAGTATAATCCAAAACTACTCATTTCTACTAAATACAATTTCATAGGATGGCTTTTCCCTTTTATACACGGCATCATCCTGGGAAGAATGAATTACAATCCTTCGAGTCGTTTGACCTACTTTATTATTATCATCACTATCCTATTGATACCATTATTTGCTTTTTCATATTATACTTGGCTATTAATACCTTTGTTTGTTTCCATCCTATTTACTCATATCATCACGATTTTGCCAATATACATAATCAATATCTTAGATTTCGTTGGGAAAAAATCGCTCTATATTTTTGTTTTTCATCCAATTGCGAGAGAATTAACTATTCAAATAGGTAAAAATGGGAATCCATACATTGGACTCACTTTGTATGTCTTACTAACACTCATCATAGTATGGGGCATAGAGAAAGTACATATTTTTAAGCATTTATAGGTGGTAGCACTAATATCATATTGCTTTAGAATACCTACAATTCAAAATTAAGGCGAAATTATTTTCACAATCGAAAAATAGTTTGTAAATTTGCACTCTGTAAATAAGAATATCCAACAAAAAATGACTAAAAATGAAATAATAACTATTTCTATAATTATACCTATATATAATTCGAGTAAATATATTGGATTATGTATTGATTCAATATTCTCACAAGAATGTGAAGAAGCAGTCATTGAATGCATTTTGGTAAATGACTACACTCCTGATAATAGTATGGAGATTATACACAATAAACTTAACGATTACAAAGGAAGAATTCATTTTAAAATAATCAACTTTGACACAAACAGAGGGCATTGCGCCGCCCGAAACGCAGGAATCAGAATTTCCACAGGTGATTACATTTTATTTGTAGATTCTGATGACACTTTAACACCTGGCACAATCCATTATTTTATTGAAGGGATAAAAAACCATGGCTGGCATAACGTGGATGTTGTCATGGGAAACACCTTTAATAACGCTGATAAAATTGAAATAATGCACTTAGACTACGATACTCCCTTTCTCATTAACAATTCTGACGAAACTGCACTCCGAAAATTGTTATCAAGAGAATTGTTTCATACTTCCTGGAACAAATTAGTTAAAAGGTCTTTTTTTACTGAGCATCAATTGTACTTTCAAGAAGGAATCATCAACGAGGACTTATTGTGGTCTTATCTCCTATTCCATAAGATGAAGAATATTTTGGTCATGCCCCGTATAACTTATAACTATATAAATGACAATCCTCTCAACATTTCAAATACTTCACAAAAAAGGATTAGAGCAATTATAGAAAGCAGGATTCTAATTTGTAATACAATTATTGACACTCCTCCTCGATTAAAGAAATCATTTATAGACTATTATGCATATATTCTTTTTATTCTAGTAAGGGTAATCAATTTATATGAAGACTACATTAAAGGTGCCTCCGGTCTTCATGATGATTTATTTTCATTAAGAAATCGATTTCTAAAGAGCATTTGGAAGGGGAAATGCTATCTTCTGCTATTATACTCCCTTTTATACGTAGCAAAACCATTCTATTATATAACACGTTTATGGATTTTTAGGAGATATTACGATCGGATTACTAAGATCATTGTACACCTCCAGAAGGCTCTTATTTCCTCAATTAATGAATAATTTACGGATTATGTATCTAAACGAATTTCAGATTTGAAAAATCTCTTAGCCATGTATCATATAAAGCATAATTCTTGCCATACGAATTGTCAAAGAAATATACATTCTTATTAAGAAGGACACCAAGGATTGCAACATGTAAACGGGTAGAATAAATCGTATCGTATTTATTAACAAAACCAATTCCATTGTGAAGAATATATGGAAGAATGATTCTTTGCCACAACAAGTCTTCAACATGAAGGAAACACCTTGGATACCATTTCTTTAATGTATACCTCTTAAATACCCCGTATTTGTTTTGTAGCCACCAAAATCGCTCTATTGTAGGCCAATCATGTACTTCAGAATCTCTAGGAACAATAGAATAGCGGGAACTATCAAGAAATTCCACATCATTCCTTTTTAAGAATAAAACACGGTTAGTTCTCGGGGAAGCCTTCAAATAAATTGTATCTGTATAAAATGCTAAATCTGGAACTAAAATAATATTATTCTCAACGAAATTTCTCGCCAACAGATTATATGAAGCGTTGTCTCTCGCACAGATGGTTATGGATTTACCACATTTGGAATAGATTTCTACATCAGAGAATAAATTATTATCTTCACGATAACAAATGCTTTGAGGTAATATTAAGAACTTATTATTGGGATATCTATTTATTAATTTATTCCTAAAGACTGTATAGTTCTTCCAAAGATCCCCAAAGTTGCCTCCACCATTAAAAATTATAAGCGCATTTGAAGGAATTTTCCTATCATCAAATGTATATTCTGAACAGCGGTACAAACAATGATAAGGCGACTTCTTCAGCAAGGACTCTGCAGCACATGCTATTAATGTATCTCCAACATTGGGATGATAAGGTAAATCCAAAAACACATAATCCCTGTCTATAAGAGGTAAAATCCTCTCTTCTATCAAATTTCGTATTTCTTCTAAATTCATTTTACTATTTTTCTTATAGATTGATATATCTTTCTTGTACAAGTATTCTTTTCCATTTGTACTCTGAGCCTCGTCCATTTCGCAAGACACCACATTTCGGCATCTATCAAGAACTTCTTACTGTCTGAATATTCCATGTTATTGTTTTTTAGACGACATTCCATGAACTTCTTCATCTTAGGCTTTAACCATTCTGAACCATCAACACAAATGCGATTCCTAATTGTCGCATAAGTAGGTGATTCATGTTCTGGAATTGCCCCGAAAGTCAAAAAAGCATGGGCATTATAGCAATGAGGTTGTTGGCAGAAATGCCCTATAGCTTTGAATTTTATCGGTTTTGAGACATCTTCAAAAATATTCTGATTGAAAAGAGAACAATAGCACTGATGCAGTATGCCGGATCCCATGTCAAGAAACAAAGTCCAATCCCCCGCATAACAAAATTCCGTCCGCTTCTGAGAAAAAACAGAAAATTTATATTCAAAAAATCCAGAATCAAACACCTTCCAAGTATTATAATATTCTACAGGAGTCATTTGTGATAAGATTGGAATCGTTGACATATTGTGTTCGTCCCTTCCTACTGTTATGTGACAAACAGCTCCAACCTCTTGAACAGCCAGTGCCTTCATCTCTTCAATATATGGGATTAACTCGTCTGAAGGTGTAGCCTCTAAAGTAAATGAGGCACCTGCATCTCTCATTTTTCTTACATTAGAGAAGAACTTTTCATAAAGATTCCGCTTTTTCAATTCGATAAAATGATATGAAAACTTAAAGAACAAATGATCTAATAAATCTTTCGGCCACTCAGACATTTCATTAAAAGCTTTATCTACAGTAGCATTTGTTACTACCATGACATAATGTCCTTCTTCCAATAATGCCCTAATATATTTAGGCATCTCCGGAGGTAGTAATGTTTCACCACCACCACAAAGATTAAACATACAAACACCCCCCAGGCGTTCTTTTGACAGACCTTTACGAAATATTTCAGGACAATATTTGAATTTTGGGAGCTTTGAATCAAATAGCCTATGATGCGTTATATAACAATAATGACATCTTAATGTACAAGTTGTAACAGGAACCCAGACATCAATAAAACGTTTCATTTTTTCCATACAAAACAATTGCTTATAGTTACCATGAACTTTGCTATTTTATCATAATACCTACGATACAATTTACAATTAGATATTTTGTAATACGGTTTTTTTGATGTTAAGAAAAACAAATATAATAAATACAACCGTTTTTCCTTTACTTCACAAATAAATCTATCCCTAAATTCACATAGATCAACACCTAATTCACCAACAAGAGAATCATTCTTATTTAATTCAAAAAGATCAATCGCCCTAGACAATATATAAAACAAATATACAAAATACTCAACAAATGAATATTTTGGAGGACACTCCAATATTTTATTGCAAATAATAATACGACTTCTTATAACCTTAGCCACTTTAGAAGATGTGGTATTCATGATTGAACTGGGATTATCCTCGTATATATAAGTCACACAAGGAACAACCAAGACGCTTCTCGCATATAAAAAAATGAAATACGACCATAATAAATCTTCATCGATTATTCCTTTTTCAAAATAAATTTCATATTTCAACAGGAAATCCCGCCTTATCAACTTATTCCAAGCCGTATGAAGGAGGACACGATTAAGCAAGCTTTTTAATGCCGTTTCATCGTTGTTATCATAAAGCACCGGAGTATTCGTCACAAATTTCATTGCCACTTTGTTGTTTTTACAAAGGAACGAATTACCCATAACAACATCCACCCGTGAATAATCATCTACATGCTTATAACTATCTATAAGTGTTTTTATTGCACCAGGTTCCAATCTGTCATCTGAATCCATAAAATAAACGAAATCCCCGTTTGACGATTGTATTCCCGTATTTCTGGCAGCAGACAAGCCTTCATTCTTTTGATGGTTAAGGATTATGAAATCGATCTTCCCACTATAATCAGCCAACTTTCTACTAATTGCATTTATACTATCATCCGGAGTGCAATCATTTACAAAAATACACTCTAATGCAAAATCATCACACTCCTGGCAGATTATAGAATCAAGACACCTTTCAATATAATCTTGCACATTATATATAGGTACTATTATCGAAACCTTAACCATTCTCTTCAAATCTCAATAATTAAACATTTACCCTTTTTTAAACTTCCAAGGCATAAGCAACACTTCTACTTTACGGACAAGTTTCTGTCCAAATACCTTCACCAAGAAAGCTCTTGTTCTGTAATATGCTTTTGCCTTATGAGAGAACCAAGAATTCTGATAATGATGAATGGCATAAGTATAAGGAGTAATTTCCACCTCACGAGAATCGAACACTTTAGGAGAGAAGAACACATCACTGAACTCAAGCACCTCTCTCTGCATATCCATATTACGGATATTCAGACTTTCCTCAAGTGTTAGCACACGAACAGGTTTTATCTGTTCAATCTGTCGGATCATAATAGCAGGTACAGTCTGAATGTTCAGACTTCCGTCTTCATTAATGAAAGGCCGATCTTTATAGTAGTCAAGGCACATTTTTATCCAGTCACACCCTTTCTCTGCACCCATGATAGCTGCTTCTGGAGTCTGAGCCTTTTCCACACCTATGAAATAAGGTAAATCCAAAAGATCATCGAAGTCCTTCAACACCTCTACATCAGAGTCAAGGTAGATTCCTCCATAATGATAGAGAGCGTAGAATCGGATATAGTCTGCTGCAAAAGCATACTTTTTTTTCTCAAAAGCCTGACGAACCCAAATAGAAGAGTTTAAATCAAAACGATTTGTATCCCATAGGATAATCTCATAATCCATCAAGTGCTTTTTCCAAGTATCAAGGCACTTAGCAATTTTGGGCGGATAGGGATCACCACTTAACCAGCAGAGGTGTATAATCTTAGGAATCATAATGATGACAAAATTACTATTTCTTTCTGCAAAAATACATTATTTTATGCAAACCACCAAATTTTGTATTAACTTTCAAAGAAAAACATGAGAAAAATGACGATTTTCTTGGTCATATAAAAAAAAAACTGTAATTTAGCGCACAATTTAAGAAATAAGATCTAACAAGATGACAGATTCTAAATATAAAGTTACGGTGGGAATGCCCGTCTATGGTGTAGAAAAATATATCCAGAAAAGCCTGCTGTCAGTATTGAATCAGACGTACAAGAATGATTTTGAAATATTAGTAGTTGACGATTTGGGGCCAGACAATTCTATGGATATTGTCAGGGAACTACAAAATTCCCATCCACGAGGCAATAATATTCGTATACTTACACAACCTAAGAATATGGGGTGTTGGGCTGCAAGAAACAGGATTCTTGAAGAAGCTCAAGGAGAATACCTTTTATTACTTGACTCTGATGACTATCTCTCAGAAAATACCTTGGAAATCATGTTGGCTACAATCGAGAAATACCAAGCAGAGGTTGTATACGGTTCAGTAGAACCTGTCCCAGAAGCAGGAAAGCCGACTAATCTGACAGAGAAAGATATCAAGCTGCCATTCAAATTATTATTAGGTAAAGACGAATTGGCAAGTTATGCCAACCAAGATCTTCATGCCACTCTATACAATTTTATTTGGAACATTCTTTTCAGAATGGATTTCTTAAGGAAACATCAGTTAAAGTTCCAAGAAACACGTTTCTCTGATGATATCCTGTTTGCCAGCGACATGCAGCCACTTGTTGAGAGGGCAGTCTTGATACCCGATATCACATATCATTATGTACTACGCCCTGGTTCGCTCTCAAATTTCCAAGTAAGGAAAGAGATTAAATTATCAGAAATAGAGCAATTTATTCATATATACACCTATATCAAGAATCAAGCTGTTTCTTTCAAAGAGAAGCCATATTATGAAACGAGATGCGCTAAAGCTATGATATACATGCTTTACGTCATCTGCGGTGCTATTAAAAATCGCGAAAAGATAACTCCAACTTTAACCGACAAAGCCATACGCAACGCTATGAAACATCCATTAGGGATATATGAGATACTCTGTTTCAAAAAATACAGGATTGCCAACCTTGGATTCTGGCTTATTGGAGTCATGCCACCTAAATTATCGGTTATGGCTTTAACCGTTTTAGGCAAAAAGAAGCACCTTCTATAATTATAGAAAATGGATTACAAGTTTCAGATAACAGTCGGGATGCCTGTTTGGGGTGTCGAGAAATATATCAGACGTTCTCTTTTGTCCATTTTGGAACAGGATTTCGAGGACATGGAGATTCTTGTTATAGACGACTGTGGTACAGACAAATCCATTGATATTGCTACAGATTTAGTTAAGACACACCCAAAAGGCCACAAAATCAGAATCATACGACAACCACAAAACATGGGTTGTTGGGCTGCAAGAAACAGAGTGCTCGACGAAGCTCAAGGAAAATATATTTTCTTAATCGATAGCGATGACTACCTTTTTGAAGGGGCGATTCCCAAATTATTCAGAAAAGCAGAAGAAACGCAGGTTGAGGCAACATACGGATCTGTATTACCTGTAGACGAAGATGGTGATCCTATCAAAGATAGTGGAGTGGATGGTATTAACCTGCCTGACATGATTATTAGAGGAGAAGACCAATTAGCATGTTTTGCAAATGACAACACCAAGAAACTTCGTTTGAACAATTTCATTTGGAATATCATGATAAGATCAGACTTCCTAAAAAAACATCAACTTCGGTTCCGACAAACCAAATTTTGGGATGATGTTCTATTCAATGCTGATATGCAACCATATATGACTTCAGCGGCTTTTATTTCCGATCTTACCTATCATTATGTGATAAGAGACAACTCTCTATCCAATTACCAAAAGCGAGATATCATACAAGCTGAAGAAGTGAGACAACATATTTGTAATCAGGAATACCTTAAAGCACAATGCCTAACATTAAAAAACAAAAGCTACTTTGAAGTTCGAATGACAAAGATGATGTTAGCAATGTTTTACGTCATAACAGGAGCACTAAAGAACGAGAAGAATCTATCTGAGCCCATACCTTACAAAGAATATAGAGATGCTATACGGCATCCATTGCCATTGAATAAAATTCTATGTTTTAATCAATACAGATTAACAAACCTAATGTTCTGGCTTTTAGGTGTACTCCCTTCATCAATATCTGTTGCCTTGATAAAATTAATCGGTAAAATAAGACGTCTCATATAGAATGAAAATATTATTCCTCATATTCCACGGATTCGATCCAAACAACGGCATCAGCAAAAAGATTAGCTACCAACTTGATGCTTTCAAGGCAAACGGTCACGAGACTCATCTCTGTTATATGGACGAAAACAGATCCAAGAGACGGATTGTAGATGATAAGGTTATTGCAGACTATGGCAATGGAAGAAAAGGTAAGATATTAAAAAGAACAGAGTTTGGCTCCATAGTTGACTATGCAGTTAAGAATAAAATAGAATTCGTATACATCCGTTCCAATCATAACGCGAACCCATTCACCATATATATGGTTAAACGGATGAAGAAGAACGGCATGAAGGTGGTGATGGAGATCCCCACTTATCCTTATGATCAGGAATACTTTTATAAAAAGATGTGGCGGCAGTTGATTCAGGATAAGATATTCAGGAACCTATTTGCCAAGCAGTTAGATGCCATTGTAACGTTCACTGAGGAAACAACTATTTTCGGGAAACAGACTATCAGAATTTCTAATGGCATTGACTTTGATTCAGTCAAAATAAAGAAGCAAAGTATACACCCAAATAACGAGTTTCATCTGATTGGCGTGGCAGAAATTCATCGCTGGCATGGTTTTGACAGAGTGATCAAGGGGCTTGCCGAATACTATGCGACACAAAAAAGCATAAAGGTGTATTTTCATATTGTTGGCTATTTCTTCTCATTTATCGAAGAAAAAGAGATTACACAAATTATAAAGGAATACCATCTGGAGTCGTATGTCATTTTACATGGCAAAAAACATGGCAAAGAGCTGGATGAGGTATTTGACCAATGCGACTTCGGCATAGGCAGCTTAGGAAGGCACCGCGTAGGCATAGAGCATATCAAAACTCTGAAAAATCGCGAGTACGCCGCCAAAGGTATCCCGTTTGCTTATTCAGAAACTGACACAGATTTTGATAACAGACCATATGTCCTCAAAATGCCAGCCGACGAGACAGCTATTAATATTAACAAGATTCTCGATTTTTATAGGGCGCAACCAGAAACACCGATGCAGATAAGGGATTCCATTAAGGATCTGTCATGGAAAAATCAGATGAAACGAGTGATAGATAGTATATATTCTTCCGTTGAATAAACAATTCAAGGAATTATAATTCCTGCTGATAATACCTGAAGTAAGGATCGAAATAGCTGGCATGAAAATGCATGTCGCGACGACGGATGCATACAAGAAGGTTCCTCAACCGTTTCTTCAGTGGAATATGCATCCATTTTAAAGTATCATTTTTCCAAGGCGTCAATTGGCGATATTTCTCAAAATATCTTTTCAACGGGTGATAGGCATTGCTATACCAAGGCTTTTCAGGTCCAGTATAATGGATGATGACCGGATGACGGAAAGCCTCCTTGACTTCCTCAATCAGACGGAAATGCAAATACCGGAATCGGTCATAGTACATGTGTATCGTCTGTAGGTTGAAACGGATAGGCAGTTCTTTCTTACAATGACGGAACACATAATTCAACACATCCTGATCGTGATACTTCAGATGGTCCTTAGCCTCCTTAGCATAGGCCACGAATTCTTTCATCACATCGTGTTCACGCCAGTAGTTCAGATTGATGAGCAATACACCAGAGTTGAAAATACCCAAACCAACCTCGTAGCCAATGCGGTTCGTCTCATGAATGTCCTGATGGAAACAGTCTGGCACGGCAGCAACAGCCACATCACTGATATCCGTATCCCATAACTCACAGATATTACCACATATCACCATATCGACGTCAAGGTAGAGAACCTTCTCCATAGTCTGAGGCAGGGCATCCATCACAAACAGTCGGAAATAAGCCTCCTTGGTGATAAAGGGTTCCTGGAAAGAGAGTCCAACTGGAAAGTCATCTGTCCGGACAGCCTTCATATCATAAAATCTGATAGTTTGATGATATTTACCCGTTATTTCTTCCAAAGGCTTCAAACAAAGATCACCACCCTCGCCCAACAAAGCATGAATCGTTATCTTTTCCTCCTTGTTATTCTCAAAGAGGGAACACAACATCACGCCTGCCGGCATCAGATATTGTTTGTTTATGCAAATGACTATATCCATGATTTCTTTGCAAAAATACTAAAAAAGTTTGGAACAATCAAAAAATAATACTAATTTTGCACAAAATAAGCAGAAAATGAAGAAAATATGCTTTCTGGTGGACAGTATTTTCACGATTGGTGGGGTGCAAAGGGTGACGGCAGTCATAGCCGGAGCTTTGGCCAAAGACTATGGGGTGACCATCGTGACCTTTGACAGTCCTGACAAAAAAGACCTGTCTTTATACCAGTTAGCGGATTATCCCATCAAGTACCAGTTCATATCGTATCCTAGCATCAGTTCTACCAAGAACAAACTATGTAAGGCATATAGTTATTTATACAGGAAGATACTGCCCAAGCGTGGATTGACATCAGACCTCTATGCTCACAGTTCGTTTCCAAAAGATCGACGAGATGCGCTAAAAAAAGTTCTCCTAGAAGGGGAATATGATGCTGTGATTGGTGTCCATGCATTCCTCGCCATACGACTGGCAACCATCAAAAAGGAACTGGTAAACACGAAGGCCATCGGATGGATCCATAACTCTTTCGATGCACTACTCAGAGAAGGATCACCTTATTTAGGAACGGAACTGAAATACCACTACGGCAGACAACTGCAAAAACTGGATGAGGTTGTGGTGCTGTATCAGCAGGATGCGAAGATGTACCAAAAAGCTTTCGGTTTCAAGCCATCCACCATCTACAATCCACTGACGCTTAAACCTGGTCAACGATCAGAAGGACAACAGAAGAAGTTTTTGGCAGTAGGTCGTTTTTCACCGAAACACAAAGGCTTCGACTTACTGATTCTGGCTTTTGCCTTGTTCGCCAAGAACAATAATGAGTGGCAATTGGATATCGTCGGTGACGGACCCGAGAAAGAACAATTGACACACTTGATTATCGAAAACGGCTTAGAGAATCGTATACAACTCCACCCTTTCACCAACAAAGTTCAGCATTATTACTCTTTTTCCAGTATATATGTGCTTAGTTCACGTTGGGAAGGTTTTGGATTGGTCATGGTTGAAGCCATGGCGCATGGACTACCAGTTATCTCTTCTGACCTTCCAAGCAGCAAAGACATCTTAGGCGACTTCGGTCTGTTCTTTAAAAACGGAGACATTCAAGAATTAGCACAACGCATGGAAGATGCCACACACTTAGATTGGCAGAAGAAATCAGACGAGGCTATCAAAATTGCCCAGCGATTTGATGTTAACCAAATCGCTGAGCAATGGAAACAACTTATAGAGGGATAGACAAAGACTATTCCGCAAAAAGGCCCATTACCTTTTCAACAATCGGAGCCATATCGTAATACTTATACTCAGCCAAATGACCACCGAGGATGAGGTTCGGCTCTTGGTCAGCCATGTCCTTATAACGCTGATAAAGCGACATGTTCCGCTCGTCGTTCACGCTATAATACGGTTCCATGCCTTCCTTCCACTCTGAGGAGTATTCACGAGAGATAACTGTCTTCGGACATTTATAGACATCATCACCGAACATTTCAAAATGCTTGTGCTCGATGATACGTGTATAGGGTACATCTGCGTCGGTAAAGTTCATAACAGCATTACCTTGGTAATTAGGCATATCAAGGATTTCCTCCTCAAAACGTACCGTACGATATTCCAGTTTGCCAAAACGATAGTCGTAGTATTCATCTAATTTCCCAGTGTAAAGTATCTTATCGGCTATCTGTTCCCAATGCTGACGGTCATCAAAGAAATCGGTGTTCAACTTGATGTCCACACCTTCGAGCATGCCATCAATCAATTTATTAAAGCCTCCCATCGGAATACCCTGGAAACGGTCGTTGAAATAATTATTGTCGTGGACGAAACGAACAGGCAATCGTTTGATGATGAATGCCGGGAGTTCGCTACACTTCCGTCCCCACTGCTTTTCGGTATAGCCTTTGATCAGAATCTCATAAATATCCTTGCCAAGCAACGCTTACCCTGGCGATGTGCCATACAGGCGAAAGTTGCGCCATAGATACCTGCACCGACAATCAAATAGTCATACTGTTTATCCATAATTCGCTTATTTTTCTGCAAAAATAGCAAAAAATTTGGATATATGCAAATATATTCGTATTTTTGTCGTCGTAAACTGAATAATCAGATGAATAACGAATCTGTCAGACAAAAGTTCAAAGGCAATCCGAAGCTGAAACGGCTAGTGGACTGGATGATTATGAACCAGGTGGAAACACGCCCAAGATGGTATGTCCGCCTGCTGGCTCCCCTCTACCAACACCGAGGCAGACACTCGGTGATTCACCGTTCTGTGAGGATGGACACACCACCCTATCGGAAGTTCCGCTTGGGTAGTTATTCGGTCATCGAATCAGGTGCCTGCATCAACAATGCTGTGGGGGATGTCATCATCGGCGATCATACCAGAGTGGGACTGCATAATACCATTATAGGTCCCGTGACTATCGGGAGTCATGTCAATCTGGCCCAAGGCATCACAGTCACAGCCTTGAATCACAATTTCTCAGAATCTGATAAGCGAATTGACGAGCAAGGCGTCAGTACAAAACCTGTCACGATAGAAGACGATGTATGGATTGGTGCCAATGCTGTTATCTTACCTGGTGTAAGTATCGGCACGCACTCGGTGGTGGCCGCAGGAGCTATCGTGACCAAGGACGTTCTGCCCCACTCAATGGTGGCAGGTGTTCCCGCAAAAGTAATCAAACAACTGTGATATTTATAGAACGACTTGATTCAGGCAAACAAATCAAGGGAGAGGTCTTTCGCGGGCTTCTCCTCTTTTTCTTCTGGATTGGTCTCCTCACGGAATGAAATCATCAACTGACGGGCATCGGCATTGTTCTGTGTGTTTAGACGGTAATACCCCCGACGTTCCATACTCTCGACCAATGATGTTGGCGACTTGGAATTCTTCAACAAATACTGCTGGACATACGAACGGATTTCATCCATATCTGGCGTATAAAAAAGAGACACGTTCTGATTAAAAACATGTTTGGCCAACAGTTGCACGCTGATGCCCTGTTCACCCACATCGGAAAGTATTCTCAGAATCTGCCTGTCGTATGTCATAAAGATTAAAAAAGGTCGGTAAAGAGATTACCGACCTTTTTTATAGTACGTTAACGGATTAAGCCAATGTAACTTTCTCTCCATCGTTAGCGAGCTTGCCCTCCTTGAAGAGCCAGCCGAGACCGAGAAGAGTCTCCTCCTCAGAAATCTTTGCAGCCTTAGCAATCTCCTTAACGGCGAGAGCCTTACCTGCTGCTGCCAGTGCCTGATAAACATCACCTGCCTTGAAACCAGCATTCTCAGCGTTAACTGTGAAAACTGCCTTTGCAGCTGCCTTAGGAGCAGCGGCCTTCTTAACGGTTGTGGTCTTCTTAGCTGCGGCTGCCTTTGTCTCAGTAGCCTTCTTAGCTGTTGCTTTCTTTTCTGCCATAGTTCTTTTAATATTAAATACTTTTGTGAAGTAAACTTCTTATTATCATTTTAACGGGTGCAAAGGTAATACCTTTTTTTCAGACAACTTATTGATATTTAAGCATTTTTGACAGAAAGTTAATTATTCTTGATGAATATCAATTTGCAGGTTCAATTCCTCTAACTGTTTCGGATCCAGTTCACCCGGTGCATCCAACATCACATCACGACCACTATTATTCTTCGGAAAGGCGATACAGTCACGAATACTGTCAAGACCAGCCATCAACGACACGAAACGATCGAGACCGAAAGCCAGACCTGCATGGGGAGGTGCACCGTACTTGAAGGCATTGATCAAGAAGCCGAACTGAGCCATTGCGCGCTCGGGGGTAAAGCCCAGAATCTGGAACATCTTTTCCTGTAGTTTGCCATCATGAATACGAAGAGAGCCACCACCGACCTCAACACCGTTGCA
>Ga0310786_10002488_pt1 | contig 28105 bp, 21 predicted proteins | sample AusTroGonzalo_MG_FD_203881 | JGI IMG/M metagenome (GOLD analysis project Ga0310786, IMG submission 203881) | Bovine rumen microbial communities from tropical cattle in Woodstock, Queensland, Australia - Gonzalo_03 (v2) (version 2) | ecosystem: Host-associated > Mammals > Digestive system >...
AAACCCTGCGATTCTTTGCGCTGCGGAACACTCCTGCAAGGACTTTTTCCAGGAGGAGCTGCCGATCCGCAAAGAGCTTCTGTTTCCGCCGTTCTCCCACCTCACGGTCCTGCATTTCGACGGAGAGGACCCGGTGTTCATCGAAGCGAAAGCCGCCGAACTCGTGAAGCGAATCGCGGAACGATTTCCCGTGCCGCTGGAGATCAGCGACGCGACTCCGGCCCCGATCGAACGCATCAAGGGGCGCTACCGGTACATTGCGACGGTCAGGACGCCGCCCAACGCGGCATTTCGCGCGTTTCTGCGGGCGGAGGTCATGAACTGGCGTCGCACGGTCAAAGACGTGGACCTGTATGTGGACGTGGATGCTCTTTCACTCCTCTAAAGGTTTCTTCCTTCCAAATTAATCAGAAAAAACTGCAAACCGGATTTGACTTTTCCGCTGGATAGATTTATAGTATAATAATTTCAGGTCTTTTAGAAATGCATCCGGCCCTGGGCCGGTTCAAAACGGAGAATATGCCATGAAATACATTCTGTTTCCTATCGCGGCTTCCCTCTGCACCGCGCCGTTTTTGTTCGCAGGGGCCGGAGACAGTCCGTTCGGCGGCGGCTTCATGGACGACTTCATCAAGCCTTACGACGACACCGCCATCGAACTGCCTGGCGAATCCGCCCGCAAGCCGTCCGTGTCGCGTTCCGCTCAGCTCGTCGATGACAGCACGACCGACACCTGGGGCGCTCGCGACGACGGTTCTTCCACGTCTTCGCAGAGCTCTTCTTCCTCTTCGTCTTCGTCGCGGTCCGGGAGTTCTTCCTCCTCTTCTTCCTCGTCGTCTACGTCGCGGTCCGGGAGTTCTTCCTCCTCTTCCTCTTCGTCTTCGACGCGGTCCAAAAGCTTTACGTCCGACGGAGCCTACATCCCGTATTCGGAACGCTATCCTGAGGAGAAGAAGGATACATCGGAATCCGGCGGCTTCGACCGCGACACGTTCGATCCCAACTTCAATCCGTTCAAGAACAACTACCAGTACAAGGACACGAATTACCAGCCGAATACGACCCGCCCCGAGTTTCAGGAGACACGCCGGAAGATCAAAGAGGTCCTGGGCGACGGCGTGCCGAAGGTGATGGTCGATTCGAAGGTGGACGAGCTGATTCACAACAACGCGCGCAGCGCCACGCTGGAGGCCCCCACGACGCCGGACCGCTGGACCCGCGCCCCGAACGGCTGGTTCTGCGACTACGATGACGCGATGGAGAAGGCGCAGCAGAGCGGGAAGGCGGTCGCCGTGTTCTTCCATTCCTCCGACAACGACAATTCGCGCAAGTTCAAGACCGAGCGCATGGAGAATACCAAGTTCAAGAACAAAATGCGGGACCGTCTGCTCGTGGTCTATCTGGATTATCCGGACAATGCCGATACCAGCAAGGACAAGCGGAATCGCGAACAGGTGCAGCACAACCGCCGCATCGCTGACAAGTTCCATGTCTCGAACTATCCCACGGTCATCATCCTGAACTCCTCCGGCAGCGAGATCGGCCGCCTCGACAACAATTCGAATTCCATCACGACGTTTGTGGAGAAGGCCGACAAGATCGTGCCTCAGCGCGAGGTGAAAGACAAGAATACGAGCGGATTCAAGATTGGCGGCAGCATCGGAATGGGCGAATCCCGTGTCCAGAGATCCTCGGACTGAGCTTGCCCCGGACGAATCCCCCCTCCCCGATGCTGAACTCCATCGCCGTCAACCGCGAGCCCGTCCTCCTCGGAAGCATCCCTGCCCTCGCAGACGCTTCGGACAGGACCGTCCTTGTTGTGCGGCATTCCATACGCGAGTCGCTTCGCGCCGGCTCGGTCGACCCGGACTTGACCCCGGAAGGCGCGAAGCTGGCGATCCGCTGCGGACGCCTGCTTTCCGGCCTGGGAGAAGATGTTTCTTTCGCCGCATCTCCGCGGACGCGGACACGCAGGACGGCGCAGTGCATGATGGAAGGAGGCGGTTTCCCGCGCCGGGACGTCCGTGACTGCCCCGAACTCGGGGATCTGACCATTTTCTCCAGTCCGGTGGACTTCGAGGCCATGCTCCGCACCCGCAATACGGAAAAAGTGATGCGCGAGTATTTCTCCACAGGCCATGCGGAAGGACTGAAGGACATGCGTCCGTTTGCCGCGGAGCTTCTGAGTTTCCTCACCGGAACGCCGTTTCCCGCTTCCCGCACGGTCATCGTATCTCACGATGTGCTGGCGATGACGATCCTGAGCGCGCTGAATGTCCGCATGTTTTCGATCGAAGACTGGTGCGGCTATCTGCACGGCATCCTGCTGACGTGCGGCAGGGACGGGATATGGACGGCATCGTATGCGGTCCCGGACTTCGATGCCGGAAAAAGACACCGTCTTTTCGTCTGATTTCATGTCGGGATGCGCGCGCGCAAGCATTTTTTTAGAAGAAAAAACGAAAAAACGTTAAGTATCGCTTGAAAACAGGAAAAAATGTGATACTTTATGGGAAATACATACGAAGCAACGTCTTATTTGAACATATTTTCATCCGCAACGGAGAAAGGTTCCTCATGAATAAACTCCTCTATCTCTTCGCCGTGCTGCTCCTCGGAGCCGTCCTGCTGCCGGGCTGCTCCAAATCCGACAACGATAAAGGGAAACCGCTGGTTGTCGCATGCGAGGCGTCTACCTCGCCCTATTGCTATTATACGGGCGGGAAGGATCGTCCGGTCGCCGGTATCGACATCGACCTCATTGAGGAGATCGCAAAGGAACTCGGGCGTCCCGTGCAGTACAAGATCGTGCCTTTCCAGCAGATCTTCTCGCTCGTTGCCATGGGGAAGGTCGACATCGGTGCGGCCGGCGTGACGATTACTCCGCAGCGTGCCGAACGCGTCCTTTTCTCCACGGTCTATGACGTTTCCTCGCAGGTGATTGTCGTGCCGAAGGGCTCCTCGCTCACGGACGAGGCTTCCCTGAAGACCGCCCGTGTGGCGGCGCAGGAAGGCACCAGCGACCTCACGCTTCTGCGTGAACGCATCAAGCCGAGAATCGTGCTGCCGTACCTGACGCAGGAGGAAGTGAATGCGGCCCTCGTCGACCGCAAAGCCGACGCCGCTGTGATGGACATCATGCAGGCGGAGCTCCTGGTCAAGGCGAACGGCGATGCCTTCAAGATCATCGAAAAACCGCTGACCAAAGATCAGTACGGGCTTATGTTCAACAGGAAAAGTAGGAAAAGCGCCGCCCTCGCGGCCGCAGCAAACACCGTCATTGACAGATTCAAATCGTCCGGCGAGCTTCAGAAGAGCCGCACCAGGCATCTTGATGTGGTCAGCGCGCTTCCTACTGGAGCAATGGTCCAGGAGGAGATCAAACCGTTCGTCGTCTGCCTCGAATCCTCGTTTGCACCGTTTGTTTTCGTGGACAACAACCGCTTGGTCGGCGTGGACGTCGATATGGCGGAAGCCATCGCTGCCGAACTCAAGCGTCCGCTCCAGATCAAGATCGTGCCGTTCGCCGAGGTGATCCCGCTCGTTATGACCGGCGCCGCGGACATGGGCGGGTCCGGCATCTCCATCACGCCGGAACGCTCCGCATGGGTCCTCTTCTCCAAACCCTACGAGGACGGCGTGCGCAGGATCCTCGTGAGGGAAGACGCCACGTTTGAAAAGCTCGAAGAGCTGAACGACAGAGTCGTCGGAGCCAAGAAGGGGACCACCAACGAGGATTTCGCCATCAATCAGCTCAGGGCAAGGGAGGTCTTTCACTATGACAACGCCACGCAGGGCATCATCGGCCTGCTCAACCGTGAGATCGACGCGTTCGTAGAGGACGAGGCCGAAGCTGACCTGGCCGCAGGCAAATACATCGGCAGAGTCAGGATGATGGAAATCGCGATTCCGGCCGAAGAATACGGCTTCGTGTTCCAGATGGACAACACCAATGCGAAAGAAGCCGCGGACAAAGTCATCACGGAAAAACGCCGCACCGGCGAGCTCCAGGCGCTCTTCCTCCGGTACAATACTCGCTACAAAGCGGTCGAATCGAACGGAATCTGATCCTGTTCGGTTCTCTTTCAGGGCGGGGCGTGCCGCAACGGCTTTCGCTCCGCCCGGTTTGTCCTGCCGGATGGGAGGCTGTGCCTCCACTGAAACAGTGCCCGGCTACGCTCGGGCACGAGGAAAGACCGAGACAGAATCAGCATGTTCGATTCCGTCCGGACAAGAATCATCAACAGTCATAATACGGAACCGTTTACCATGGATGTAGGCAGAATACTGGACGATTTCCGCAGCGGAGCCATCACGCGCGACCAGGCGCTTGAGTTGCTGAACCGGCTGCCTTACGAAGACCTCGGCTTTGCCAAACTCGACCATCACAGGCAGATCCGGCGCGGCGGCATCGAAACCGTGTTCTGCGCCGGCAAGACCGCCGAACAGGTCCGGAGTATTTTCGAGCGCTTCATCGCCGCAGGCGGAAACGCTATCGGAACACGCGCCACTGCTGAACAGGCCGAATACGTCCGCGCGACCATGCCCGATGTCCAGTACGACCCCGTATCGCGGCTGCTGTACCTCATGGGCAATCCGAAACCGCGGACCGGATGCGTGGCGGTCTGTTCGGGCGGTACCTCTGACCATCCGGTCGCCGAGGAGGCCGCCAAAACCGCCGAGTTTTTCGGCGCGAACGTCAAGCGGTTCTATGACGTCGGCATCGCCGGCATCCACCGCCTGTTCGCCTGCCTGGACGAGATCCGCACGGCGAATGCCGTGGTCGCCGTCGCCGGGATGGAGGGCGCGCTCGGCGGCGTGATCGCCGGGCTGGTCGCCGTGCCTGTCGTGGCTGTGCCGACCTCCGTGGGCTACGGTGCATCCTTCGGAGGCATCGCCCCGCTCCTGACCATGCTCAATTCCTGCGCGGAAGGCATGTCCGTCGTGAACATCGACAACGGATTCGGCGCGGGCTACCTCGCCGCACGCATCAATTCTCTCGTCTTACAGGGGAACCGTCCATGAGCAAAACCATCCTTTTCCTCGAATGTGCCACCGGCATCAGCGGCGACATGACCGTGGCCGCCCTGCTTGACCTCGGCGCGTCCAAAGTCAGACTGCTGGCCGCCCTTGACAGCCTGAACGTGGAGGGCTATTCCGTTGCGATCACCCGTGCAAATTCCCACGGCGTCGACGCCTGCTCCTTCGATGTCGAGCTGGAACACGAGCATGAGCATCACGACCACGAGCATGGGCATGAACATCATCACGAGCAGGAAGCGCTGGACCACGAGCATCCGCACGAAGCCCATGACCATGCGCATCATCACGACCATGACCACGAACATGAACACGACCATGAACACCATCACGGGCATGGCCATCATCATCCGCACGTGCACCGCAATCTGGCGGACGTTACCGCCATCCTGAACAGCGGCGCCCTGCCCCCGCGCGCCCGCGAGCTCGCGCTGAAGATATTCGGCATCGTGGCCGAGGCGGAATCCAAGGCGCACGGCAAGCCGGTCGAAGAGGTGCATTTCCATGAGGTCGGCGCGATCGATTCCATCGTGGACATCGCCGCCGCCGCGATCTGTCTCGATGACCTCGGGATCGACGACGTCGTCGTGACCGGCCTGAGCGAGGGGACCGGCTTCGTGGAGTGCCAGCACGGCCTGCTTCCCGTGCCCGTTCCCGCCGTGGCAAACATCGCCGCCGCGAGCGGCCTCCCGCTCCGCATCCTCCCCGTGCAGGGCGAAATGGTCACGCCGACCGGCGCTGCCATCGCCGCCGCGGTCCGCACGCGGTCCGCTCTGCCGGAATCCTTCACGATCAAAAAGATCGGTCTCGGCGCGGGCAAACGCGATTTCGGCATGCCGAACGTGCTCCGCGCGATGCTGATCGAGGAGACCGCGGCTGCGGATGCGCCGCCTGCCGAAGTCCTGATCCTGGAGACCAACATCGACGATTCCACTGGCGAAACACTCGGCCTCGCGATGGACTCCCTCCTCGCCGCCGGTGCGCTGGACGTGCATTATATCCCCGTCTTCATGAAGAAGAATCGGCCCGCGTGGCTTCTGCGCGTGATCTGCCGCGAAGCCGATGCGCCCGCGCTCGAACGCGTCATCTTCACGGAGACCAGCTCTATCGGCGTTCGCAGGCTCCGGGCGGAACGCACCTGCCTCGCCCGCACGGTCGTGGACGTGGCGCTGCCTGCCGGACCCGTGAAGGTCAAAAAATGCGCGTTCGACGGCCAATCCTTCTATTATCCCGAATACGAGAGCGTCAAAGTGCTGGCGGCCGCTTCCGGCGTACCGTTCGCCGATCTCTTCCGCGACGCCGCGGAGACCGCGAGGAAAAACGATGAAAAATAAGCTGAACGAACTTCGGCGGATGCTGGAGGGTTTGAGCACGGACGGTGGGGTCTGCGCGGCCTTTTCCGGCGGCGTCGACAGCGCGTTGCTCCTGACCGTCCTTTCCGAAATTACCACGCGCAGGCCGTTTCCCCTGCTTGCCGTCGTGTTTGCCACGGCGTTCCACACTGCCGAAGAGACCGCATCCGCGATGAGACAGGCGGAAGAGCTTGGTGTGCCCGCGGAGCTTGTCAAACGCGACGTGCTGTCCGATCCGGTCCTGCGCGGGAATCCGAAGGACCGCTGCTACCACTGCAAGCGCGCGCTTTTCTCCGAAATGAAGCGTATCGCTGCGTCACGCGGTATCCGGAACCTCGTGGATGGCACCAACGCCGACGACACACAGGTGTACCGTCCCGGACGCAAGGCGCTGGAGGAGCTCGGTGTGCTGAGTCCGCTGGCGGTCTGCGGCTTCACGAAAGACGAAATCCGCGCCGCCGCACGCGAACTCCTGATCTCTGTTGCGGACAAGCCCTCCACGCCATGCCTGGCCACGCGGTTCCCCTACGGTACACTCCTGACGGACGAGGCGCTCCGCCGGGTGGAACGCGGCGAGTCCGTCCTGCGCGAGTTCGGCCTGAACGTGGTGCGTCTGCGTGTCCATGGCGACGTCGCGCGCATTGAGACCGATCCCGAGGGCTTCGAACTGGTGACCGCCAGACGTTTTGAGATCGCGTTTGCGCTTCGGGGGGAGGGCTTCCCCTATGTTACGCTCGACTTGGAGGGATTCCGCTCCGGCAGCATGGATGAACCGTTCCTCATGAAACAATCATGATCGCCGGTTCCGCGCGGACTGCGGACTTGAACGTTCCTTTTTTTCCAATAAAACATAAACCCCGCCGGACGGTGTCCAACGGGGATAAGGAACGAAACGGGTTCGATTCGAGATCACTTGTTCTGAGATGACGACGGAGGCGTGCCGAATCCGGGACCGCCGCCCATGCCTCCAGCGGGTGCTCCGCCGAAGCCGCCGCCCATGCCGGGACCGCCGCCGAAGCCGCCGCCCATGCCGGGCGCGCCGCCGAAACCGCCGCCCATGCCTCCGCCGGGCGCGCCGCCAAAACCGCCCTGTCCGCCGCCGCGCCGCTGATCGCCGCGTTGGCCGCCTCGCTGGCCGCCGTTCCCGCTTCTGCCGCCCTGACGGTTGTTGTCCATTTCGGGAAGCCTGCTGCGGGCGCTTTGTTCGTTCTGCTTGCGCAGGGCGTCCTCATAGGTGGGCGCCTTATCGGGGTTCAGGTAGTCGTCGATCGTGGAATTGATGAAGATGTCGGCGTTTTTCACGCGTTCCTCATGCTGTTTTTTGAGGATGGCGAGACGTTCCTGTGCGGAGGCGATGACCTCTTCGGTCTCGGCGATCTGACGTTCCGCGGATTTGTTGTAGGTCTGGAACCGGACACCAATCAGCTCGTGGAGCTCTTTTTTGATCTTGTCCTTTTCGGCGCTTCCGGTCGCCTTGAGATACTTTTCACGAAGCTCCATTGCAGCCTTGTATTCGTTTTCCTGCTGACCGGAAACAAGATTGCGGAGTTCCTTCCGGAATGCCTCGTAATCGGTCCGCATCAGCTGCATGAGGCGTTCGCGTTCTTCCGCCGGGATCGTGTCGATCATGGACATGTTCCGCCGGGAATTGTCGCCCATACCGGGCGCGCCGCCGAAACCGCCGCCCATGCCGGGGCCGCCCATACCGGGCGCACCACCGAAACCGCTGCCCATACCGGGCGCGCCGCCGAAACCGCCACCCATGCCGGGTGCTCCGCCGAAGCCGCCGCCCATGCCGGGGCCGCCGCCGAAACCGCCGCCCATACCGGGTGCTCCGCCGAAGCCGCCGCCCATGCCGGGCGCGCCGCCAAAGCCGCTGCCCATACCGGGTGCTCCGCCAAAGCCGCCGCCCATGCCGGGTGCTCCGCCGAAACCGCCGCCCATGCCGGGTGCTCCACCGAAGCCGCCGCCCATGCCGGGACCGCCGCCGAAGCCGCCGCCGAAGCCCGAATCCCACGGACTGCCGCCGAAGCCGCCGCCCATGCCGGAACCGGGTCTGCCGAGACCAAAAGTCAACGGAGAGACAGGAATATCGGTCCAGGGATTGCCGGACCCGAAAAGCCCGCCGGAACGGCTTCTGCCGCCACCGAAGGGAGTTGAATCATCATTTTTCTTATCGTTGTCTTTATTTCTGTCGTTGTTTTCCCACGGCCTGTCCATGCCGAAAAAGCTGCCGCCGCCGAAAAACATCGGACCGTCATCCCACGGATTGAATCCGGGACCGCCGCCGAAGCCGCCGCCCATGCCGGGCGCGCCGCCGAAACCGCCGCCGAAACCGCCAAAACCCTGTTCCCAGGGATTGCCGGAACCGGGCGCTCCCCCGAAACCGCCGCCCATGCCGGGCGCTCCGCCGAAACCGCCTATGCCGGGGCCGCCGCCGAAACCGCCGCCGGGCTGTCCCCACGGCGAGTTCTGCCACGGATTATCGTTTTTCTTTTCGTCCTTCTTTTCTTCTTTCCCGTCATCCTTCTTCTCATTGCCGTCGGGAGCACCGCCGAACATCCATGGATTCTGTCCTTGGACCGGGCCGAAGATCATCGGGATCCGGCCGGGCTGTGCGGGGTTCTTCTGCTCTGCCGCCGGTTTGTCTTCGGATTTGGACGTGTCATCCTTCGCCTCCTGCGCGACGAGCGCGACGGAAGCGGTGGTGCAGAACAGAAGAAGCAGGATTTTCCGGGTAGCGGTCATGGCTGTATCTCCGGGGCTTGAGATGAAAGCAGACGATCTCAGTTTTCCGCGTAGGCCGCGAAATCGGCTTCGAGCTGGGCGATCAGGAGCTCTGTGTCGGAGAGCGAGAGATCGGTCATGGAATTCGTCAGTTCCATGGAGACTTTCGTCAGTTCGCCGTCCATGACGGCGCCGGTCCAGTCGGCTGCCACAGTGGCCTGCGTCGGGACCGCCAGAGGCTGGGGTTTGCTCACCGGCTCGAAATAGAAGAGGAAGCAGACGGCAAGGGCCGCCGCGACCGGGATCAGGATGCGGAACGCCTTGGCCATGCGGCTTTTACGCGCATTGGCGGAAGCCGTGAAAGCGGCGGCGGTGCGAATCGTGTCGTCGACGTGCTTCGGAGGCTCGATCTCCGGCAGGGCGCGATGAAGACGGTTTGCAGCCGCAATGTCCTGTGCAAAAGCGCGAATTGCATCGTCGACGCGCTTCGGAGGTTCGATCTCCGGCAGGGCGCTGAGGAAACGGTTTACATCCGCGGCCTCGGCAGCGGCGGTGCGGATGGCGTCGTCGACATGCTTCGGAGGCTCGACCTCCGGCAAATCGCAAGAGAGGAAACGTTCGAGATCGTCGGCAAATGCTTTGCACTCGTGACAAATGCGAAGATGCGCCAAGACGTCGTCATTGATCTCACCGATCGCGACTTTCTCTTGAATAAATTCACAAATGTTCATGGTTTCACCTCAGGAATTGTCAGATTCCCAGTCTTTCAGTTTGTTCGTCAGTTGTTTGATCGCATATCTCATACGGGCGAGGCTCGTATTCACGGAGCAGTTCTGGATCTTCGCGATCTGCTGGAAGGGGATATTCTCCCGACGCAGCAGAAAAACTTCTCGGAGTTCGGGCGTCAGCGAATTCAATGCCTCGGTGAGCCGTCTGGCGCGTTCGCGTTCGTCCATGCCGCTGCCGGGCGTTTCGCCGGAGGTGTCCTCCGTGGTGTCTCCGTAAGTCTCGTCCAGTTCGTCCTCGGCTCTCCGTTTCAAGGAGCGGTAATAATCGATGATGAGGTTGTGGGCGATCCTCATGAGCCACGCGGAGAATTTCTCCTGGTCCTGGTAGGTCGACAGATTGTCGATCGCGCGCATCCATGTCTGCTGGAATACGTCGTCCGCCTGACTGGTGTGCCCCTGCATCTGCCGGTTCACATAGCCGTAAAGCGGACGCCTGTATCGTTCGTAAAGAGCATCAAAAGCGGGACTTGATCCACTTTGGAATTCCCGGATAAGCTCCAGATCTGTTTTATCTGTTTCCATGTCTCGAAATTCCATTATGGTTGCTTCGATACCCAAATAACGCTTTTTTGGCGCATCTTATTGTATATATCGGAAATTTTTTCTGATTTTTTTTGGATTTCTTCGGACACCGGTCGGTCGGCGTCCAGAAAATCCACTGAATCAATCTCTTCCGGCGTGACCCATCGGAATCCCTGATGGTCCTTCGCAGTCGGGGCTTCGTCCGAGACCGCGAGAAAAAATGTAACACGCACATATTTGATGCCGTAGTCGTGTTCCATGACCGTCAGGACCGGGCCGACGGCGATCTCCATGCCGAGTTCCTCGCGGATTTCGCGCCGGATGCAGGCCTCCGCCGTTTCGCCGGGCTCGATCTTGCCGCCCGGAAACTCCCATTTCCCCGCCATGTGCGTGCCTGCCGGACGCGAACACACCAGGATCCGTCCGTCCGGGCCGCCGATCACCGCTGCCGTCACGTCCACAAGATGTTCCGAGGAAAACAGCAGTCCCCGGAACGGTTTCGCCGGATCGACCGGGTACAGCGCGGACCGCCGGACATCAGGGATCCACAGGATTTCCTCCGTCGCATCCGCATTTCGCACCACGGGCCACAAGGGCTGTTCCGCGGCGGAGACATGGGCATCGGTGAAAATCTTTTTGATCGTAGCGGAATGCTCCGAGCCGAACGGCGTCATAGCGTCGCCGGGCTGCCGTGCCGCGATCATAAGATTCCTTGGAAATGACTCGGAATCAAAGAGAACGGCATCTGTTCCTGACGGCATTTCGCCGCCGGAGACTTCCCCGCGGAATCGCAGGACGATCTTGCCGAAACGCACCGTCGGATCCGTCCGGTAATCCCAGAGGACGGGAGCGGCGGATTCATTTCTGCCGGAGGCGTCTTCTCTTTTTAGCAAACCTTTCTCCCATAAGAAGTTGATTCCGCCGTCGACGGGGATCTGCCCGGATGCCTCGTGATCGTCCGGACCATCGAGCAGGTCGCGGAGGCGTGCGATGAAATGACGGTCGGGGATCTGCCCGTCGAGCCATAGCCGCAGAACGCGCGGCAGAAGCGCGGGCGGGAGTTTTTTCAAAGAATCCAGATCCAGTCCGCCGGGCCGGACCGCGCGACGGAACGCCTCGTCCGCAGCATCGTCGAGCACCTCGGCATCTTCCTCGATGGCATGAAGCGCGGTCAGAATCCCGGCACGGGCACGCGGAAACTCACGGTACAGCGTCGGCAGGACCACGTTTCGGAGTTTGTTCCGGTCATAATCGTTCTGTAAATTGGTGGAATCGGTGCGGAAGGCTTTGAAGCCGTGTCCGGCGAGATATTCCTCGATCTCGGCGCGGGAGAACTCCAGCAACGGCCGGAGCCAGGTGATGCCGTCGAACTCGCGGACGGGGCGGAGCGCATGGAGCCCGGAGAGGTTCGAGCCTCGCATGAGGCGCAGGAACAGCGATTCGATCCGGTCGTCGGCATTGTGCCCCAACGCCACGGCGGCGGGCTGATCGTCAGTTTCGCGGACGATTTCCCGCCACGCCTCCTGACGCAGACGCCGGGCCGCGGCCTCCGTGCCCTCGCCGGGGCGCATGCGGTCCGGGACGTTCAGCGAGATGACCTGGAGCGGGACGTAAAGCTTATCGCATACGGTTCGGCAGAATTCCGCGTCGGCCAAGCTCTCCGCGCCCCGGATGCCGTGTTCGAAATGCACTGCGCGGAGCTCCCACGGCGCATCGTTCCGGAGCTCGGATAGACACGCGAGCAGCGCCAGGCTGTCCGCGCCGCCGCTGAAGGATGCGAAGACGGTGCGAATGCCGGACGGGATGCGGGAACCAGGGAAGAGGGAGCCGGACATGGTGAACGGAACGATGCGGGACGGAGTGATCTGCGGAAAAAGAATCCGTCAGAGTTCGTTGATGGCGTTCAGGTACGTCTCCTTGGACTGCGCGCCGAGGAACTGTTTCACGATCTGGCCGTCCTTCAGGAGCAGCACGGTCGGCAGGCTGTGGACACGGAATCTGGCAGCGAGCATGGGTTGAAGGTCGACGTCGACGTAGCCGAACACCAGATCGGTCTTTTCGGTGGCGATCTCTTCGATGATCGGGGCGATCTTCTTGCAGTAAACGCACCATTCGGCGCCGAAGTCGATCAGCGCGGGTTTCGTGCCGACGATGCTGTCGAAATTGGTCTCGGAAAGGATATTGATGCTCATAGTCATGTCTCCCGTGTTGTGAAGTTGCGAACCGGGACCGGCGATGCCGCGGCCATGTGCCGTGCCGCCTGAAAGATCCCTGAACATACTCTACTCCGGCTTGCGTCGTTTTTCAAGCCGTTTTGGAATCTTTTTCGGAAAAACGCGCGTAATAGTATAGAAAAATAGAAAACGCGCGCCTGCCCTCAAGTTTGCGGCCGAAAGAAACGCGGCGGCGGCGGGACTCAGTGCGGATTGATCTGCTTGTAATCGGCGGCGAATCGTTTGACCTCGTCCTGGGAGATCAGGCCGTCGGCGCAGAGGTCCTCCATGGAGCGCTGGAGCGTGCACATGCCGTCCTTCAGGCTGGTCTCGATCACGGTCTGGAGCTGATGCGTCTTGCCCTCGCGGATGAGCGCCTGCACGGGCGGCGTGCCGATCATGATCTCGAACGCGGCGATGCGGCTGGAGGCGTCGATGCTGGGGATGAGCCGCTGGGAGATCACGGCCAACAGTGTGCTCGCGAGCTGGAGCCGGATCTGGTTCTGCTGGTACATGGGGAACGAATCGACGATGCGGTCCACGGTCTGCGGGGCGCTGTTCGTGTGGATGGTGGCGAAAACGAGGTGCCCGGTCTCGGCGGCAGTGAGCGCGGCGGAGATGGTCTCGGTGTCGCGCATTTCACCGACCATGATGACATCCGGGGCTTCGCGGAGGGCGTATTTGAGGGCGGCGGCGAAGCTGTGCGTGTCGGCGTGGAGCTCGCGCTGCTCGATGATCGAATTGATGTTTCGGTGCACATACTCGATCGGGTCCTCGATCGTGATGATGTGGGCGTTGCGCGTGCGGTTGATGACGTCGAGGAGCGAGGCGAGCGTGGTGGACTTGCCGCTTCCGGTCGGGCCGGTCATGAGGATGAGGCCCTGGCGTTTCGAGCAGAGGCCGGAGACGACCTCGGGAAGGCCGAGCTGGGCGGGCGTCGGGATCTTGACGTTCACGACGCGGGCGACCATGCCGAGCGTGCCGCGCTGGAAGAACGCGTTCACGCGGAACCGCGAGTTCGGGATGTTCAGCTCCTTGGCGAAATCGACGGACAGCGCGAAGTCGAGCTCGCGGTTTTCCTCCAATTCGACGCGCTGCCGCTGGTTGATCACGCTGAAGAGCAGCCGCCGGACGTCGTCGTTGTCCAGCACGGGCATGTTCAGTTCGCGCAGTTCGCCGTTGATGCGGAGCGTGGGGCGCACGCCGGTGGAGAGGATGAGGTCGCTGGCCTTCACCTGAAGCGAGGCCAGGAAGAGCGTACGCATGTCGACCACGGTGTCGTCCGTCGCGCCCTCGAGCTTCGTGCCGTAGTAGCTGCGGAACGCGTCGACTCCGCTCTCCATGCCGCGCACGAGCAGGTCGAATTCATCGCGGTTCTCCGCGGCGAGCCGGGCGTTTTCCAGCGTGATCTTGCCGGTCTGGTACAGACGGAAGATGGAGCGGTTGAACGGGATCATGCCCTGTTCGATGTTGCTCCTGAGGGCGTCGTCCAGCGATCTGTAGTCGCGCCCGGCGACGAGCTTGCGGACCAGCGCGGTGCCGAGCAGGATTTCGACCGCGGGGATCATGGAGCCGCCAATGGACGGGATCAGCCGCTGCGCCACGATGCCGTTCAGCGCTGCCCCGAGGTCTGTCGCGATCTGTTCGCGCCCCTCCTCCGGGAACATGTTCACGATGCGTTCGACGGCCTGCACCGAGCCGGACGTATGGACCGTGCTGATGACGAGGTGTCCGGTGAGCGCCGCGTTGATCGCCGTGGCGATCGTCTCCGGGTCGCGCATTTCCCCGATCACGATCACATCCGGGTTTTCGCGGAGCGCGCTGCGGAGCGCGGAGGAGAAACCGCCCTCGCGGTGGGTGTCGATCTCCCGCTGGGAGACCACGGACATGCGGTCGGAATAGACGAATTCGATCGGGTCCTCCAGCGTGAGGATGTGTTTGGGCATGGTGCGGTTGATGTGGATGATCATGGCAGCGAGCGTAGTGGACTTGCCGCAGCCCGTGGTGCCGGCCACCAGGATCAGCCCGCGCGGAGCTTCGGCGAGCGTGTCGAGCAGCGCCGGCAGATTCAATTCCGCCGTCATGATGTCGTCGCCGTTCAGGATCGGGCGCACTGCCGCCGACGGACCGCCGAGGGCCCGGAAGAAATTCACGCGGATGCGGCTGCCGTCCGGAAGCCGCCATGAAGCGTCGAACGCTCCGGATTCCGCATACGCCGCCTCGCCGCGTTCGCCGATGACGATTCGCCGGAACGCGTCCATGGACTCTGCGGAGACTGCCGCGAACGACCCGAGCGGTGCGACAACGCCCCGGATACGCGCGTTTGGTTTTTTCCCGGCGGAAAGGAAGAGGTCGGAGACACGGGCTCCGGCGGCGAATTGCAGGATCGGCAGAATGGTATTCATTTTGAACTCTTTCGATTCGTTCGATGCGGTTTGTTTTTCAGGATTAAAATATCCGTGAAACAGTGATTTGTCAAGCCCCATATAATGAAAAACGCATGTTAAACACGTTGGAATCATGAAAAAAAGCGGAAAAACAGGGAAAAATGGGAAATGGGCTTTGATGAATTCAAATATTGTGCTATATTTTAAGAAACAGATCTTCTCTCAACACGAAACTATTTTGCCCGACAGTACGAGGTGCAGTATGGCTCTCTGGGGCGGCAGATTCGCCGAACAAACACAACGCAGCGTTCAGGACTTCACCCAGTCCATTTCCTACGATAAACGCCTCTACAAGCACGACATCGCCGGCAGCATGGCCCATGCCGCCATGCTCGGCGCAGCCGGGATCATCCCGAAGGAATCCGCCGATGCCATCTGCCGCAAGCTCGTTGTCCTCCGACGCCGGATCGCCGAAGGCAGGATGGAGTTCAAGGTCGAGCTGGAAGACATCCACATGCACATCGAAACGGCGTTGACCGAGGCGCTTGGGCCCGAGGGTGCGCGCGTTCACACGGCACGCAGCCGCAACGACCAGATCGCGCTCGACATCCGGCTGTATCTGCGCGATGAGATTGACGATCTGATGAAAGAGATCCGCGCGCTCCAGACCGCGCTGGTGAAGAAGGCCGCCGAGCATAGGCGCACCGTCATGCCCGGCTTCACGCACATGCAGCATGCGCAACCCGTCCTGCTGGCGCACCATCTGCTTGCCTATGTCGAAATGTTCGCTCGCGATGCCGGACGCCTCGCCGATGCCCGCAAACGCATTAACGTGATGCCGCTCGGTTCGGGCGCGATCGCCGGGACTACGCTGCCCATCGACCGCGAATTCGTGCGTAAACGCCTGAAATTCCCGAAGATGACGCGGAACAGCATGGACGCCGTGGCCGACCGAGATTTCGCGTGCGAACTGCTTGCGGCTCTCTCCATTTTCGCCATGCATGTCTCGCGCCTTTCCGAGGACCTGATCCTCTGGATGTCGCAGGAGTTCTCGTTCGTCACGTTCGGCGACGCATTCTGCACCGGATCCAGTCTCATGCCGCAGAAGAAGAATCCCGACATCGCCGAACTTTCCCGCGGGAAGACCGGACGCATCTACGGCGACCTGACCGCGCTTCTCACGATCTGCAAGGGCCTCCCGCTGACCTACAACCGCGACCTCCAGGAGGACAAGGAACCGCTCTTCGATGCCATCGACACCGTCCATGCCATCCTCAGCGTCTACCCCGCCATGATCGACACCATGAAGGTCAACAAGGATGCGATGCTGAAAGCGGCGTCCGACCCCGGGCTCATGGCCACCGACCTGGCCGAAGCGCTCGTCCGCAAGGGTGTGCCGTTCCGGTTCGCCCACCATAAGGTCGGTGCGCTCGTCAAGTTCGCCGCCGATCACAACAAACTCCTGAACGAACTTACGCTGAAGGAAATGAAAAGCGTGTTCCCGGAGGCCGACGCCTCCATGCTGAAGCTGTTCTCCCCGGTTCACGCCGTCGAGGGGCGCGATGTCTACGGCGCCACTGGCTTCAAGCAAGTCGCCTCCCAGGTCGAATTCTGGAAAAAGGAGCTTCGGATCCCGTCATGAAGCATCTTCTCCGGACACTTCCGGCCGGCATGGCCGCCGGAATCCTCTGCCTCTGCGGCATTCTGACCGCAGTGGCGCAGGATGTCTTTCTGCGTCCGGCCATGGAGGCATTCGTCGACAAAGACACTTTGCTGGTGTTCCCCGCCCAGGTCGATACGTTCCAGAAGGTCCGCGTCCGCAAAAACGAGAATCCGGTGTTCGGCACGGTCGTCCGCTACGAAAACGAGCTGGGCTCCTGCGCCGACGTGTACATCTATTCGCTGGACACCGGCGCGAAACCGGTTCAGCAGGACATGTACGAAAAGCACTGTGCGGAGACCGATCAGGGGATCCTGGACCTGTCCACTCAGAACCCGAAAATCTCAGTCGAGCATATCAGTTTGCCCGGACGGAATGTGCCGTCGGGCGGTTTCGAGGCTTTTTATCGCATCAGGAACGGTTCCACGCAGATGGACTCCGTGCTGTATCTCGCCCTCTACAAGGGCAAACTCATCAAGGTCCGCATTTCCTATTCCCCCGAAGACAGCGACGAATCGGTCCATGCCGGTCTTTTCATCGACGCCGTCGCCGCCATGCTGAACAAGGAAAAGGCTGCGGACGCAAAAAAGCCCGAGGCGGCATCGCAGAGCAAAACGGAAGTCAGGACAGACGATGCCCCGAAAGCCGGGACGGAATCCTGATCTCCTGAACGGAAACGAACAGACTCCGATCGAAACGAGGAATCTGATCTTATGCCCGGAATCAAACCGTTTGCCATCCCCGAGGAGGAGTTCGGAGAGGAATACGTCCGTCCTTCAAGCGGACCCGGAGGCCAGCACCAGAACAAGACCGAAAACGGTGTCCGTCTGCAATGGGACATCGCGGCGACCGCTGTTCTGAACGATGCCCAGAAGGAACGTCTTCGCATCCTTGCCGCACCGTACATGCAGGGCGATCTCCTCGTCGTCATGGAGCGTTCCAGCCGAAGTCTCGCCCGGAATCGCGAACGTGCCCGCGAACGCATCCGCGAGCTCGCACTGGCGGCGCGTCCGGAACCCCGAAAGCGCCGTCCGACGAAGCCGACCAAAGCCTCGAAAGAACGACGCCTGAAGGAAAAAGCCGTCCGCGGACGCATCAAGGCGCTTCGTTCGAACCGCGATCCCGGTGAGTGATCTCTTTTTCCGCTTCAAGCACAAAAAAGGACGGCGCTCTTTAGAGCCACCGTCCGCGAAACCTTTTTCTTGCGTTAGCCTGCCTCAGATCTTCGGCAGTTTCTGCACGAAGCGGAACTGGACCTTCTGCGGTGAGGACGTGATCTCCTGCCTGATCGTCGAGGAAACCGGAGACGGATACCCCACGCGCGACGTCGCGCGCGCCGGCGAACGCAGCACCTGCGAACTGCGCGGCGACATCTTCCGCATTTTCGACTTGGCTTCGTCCAGCTCGGACTGGAGTTTTGCGATCTCCCGCTGATCCGCTTTGAACTGTTCGATCAGGGTGGAAACCATCGACAACCGGCTTTCGCACGGGTATTTGAACATGCCGGTCTCGTTCAGAAAATCGAAAATGATGTCGCCGCCCCAAAATTCGATCGCGGTGGAGATGATCTCGCGCGTCAGACTCGGGATCGTCAGCAGCTTGTTTACAATGTCGCCGTTAAGGGTGCTGCGGATCGCGTCCAGCACGGATACATTCGTTTCATAGGCGTTATGGTCCCGCAGAAACTTCTCCATCAGCGGCAGAGTCCTGCTGACCTCGCAGAGATCCCTGAACTGTTCGTCGTCGGGCGTCTTCGTGGAGACGCCGTCCCCGAAGTGATACCGGTAGCACGGCTTCGTGATGACACTCCTGTACGACTGGGCAAAGAACAGGATGAAAAAGCTCAGATACAGGTCCGTGTAGTGGTGAAGCTGGATGTCGGGCATCGCGTTGACCGCTTCCTTGCAGACTTCCGCCCGGTAGATCTTGTTCCAGAGATTGTGCACGAACCTGTGATTCACGAAGCAGTCGTAAAGGATGCTTGTGCCGCGGGACTCCATTTCGCGCGAACGGAAGACACGGGTGAACATTTCGAGAGATTCAGCATCTTTCTGCCTGGCTTCGAAATCGACGGAAAACTGCACGATATCGGTTTTGGATTCCTTGATCAGACCGATCGCAGTCTCGCATGCGCCCGGCAGAAACCTGTCGTCGGCATCGGCGAACATGATATATTTGCCCTGCGCGTCCAGCAGTGCCAGTTTGCGGGCGAGGACTGTGCCCAGACGGCGCTGAAAAGCTGTGGCGTGGACCCGGGGTTCGCGGTTGACGTACTCCTGGAGGATGTCGGCGGACGCATCCGTGGATGCATCGTCGACGCAGATGATCTCCAGGTCCTTAAACGACTGGGACAGGATGGAATCGATGCAACGCCCCAGGGACGGTTCTTCGTCATGAACGGGAATGATGACGGAAAGCTGCGGCATGATTTTGACTTTCGGGTAATGAAACGAGTCTTCGATGTTTCTGAAGATGCGATTCCCCGGAAGACGTACTTGGAAATCGAATCACTTGACCCGGAATAAGGCCTTGCATAACAATTAACGCTCAAAGTACGTTCGGTAGTGTGCTGCAATAGTATCTTTTTTAAATTTTTTCATCTCTTAACTATTTAACCAGATAACAACCTTAAATAATTGTATGCTGTATCCTGAGGTGCCGCAGTCCGTTTCCGTTGATTCCGAGGTAAATCGGAAAGCTTTGACTTGATTTGAGCCCGTGTTGAAATATGCAGGAATGCACCCGGCTCTTTCCTGCCGGGATAATGGATTCTATCTCGTTTTGCAGATTGCGTTCGCGGTTCTTGTGTGCATTCGGCTTTCGAGGCAGGCTTCATGGCCGCGATCCGACAGGCGTTTCCGGCGATCCAAAGAGTGACGGCATTCTTACTAAGGTGAGCCCTCCATGATAATTCATGATCCATGAATCTGGACAAAGCTTCTCTTGTCAGCTTGACCACATCCGCTTCATTTGTCAGTTTGACAGCACCATGCCGGTTTTCTCCATGAGAGCTTCTTTCTTTCAAACCAAAATCTGTAAAAATTTCCGGTGGAAACAGTTTTTTTCTGATTTCGGCTTGCTTTTTTCAGAAAATGGGATATAGTATATGATACACATGATTGCGGGGTAGAGCAGAGGTAGCTCGTCAGGCTCATAACCTGGAGGCCGTTGGTTCGATTCCAACCCCCGCTACCAATGATTTTTACAGGCTGTCCGTCACGGATGGCCTTTTTTTTGCCTCATTTTTCGCGAGGATGAGAGATTGTTATTCAAGGAAATCTGCTTGTTTTCTTTTACCCCCCAGACCCATTCTGAAGGGCAGTTAGGCTATGGATAGACTAACAATAGACTAACAATAAGCTAACACGTTTTCGGGAAAAGTCAAGCTGGGTTCTGATCCCGACGACCTACCTCTGCTCTACCCCGCATTTTTTTATCATAGTTTTTTCGCGACGGGACAACCCGTCGTAGCCTTTATCTTTAGCGACGGGGATAGCCCGTCGTAGCCTTTAGCCTTTAACGACGGGGACAACCCGTCGTAGCCTTTAGCCTTTAACGACGGGGGTAACCCGTCGTAGCCTTTATCTTTAGCGACGGGGATAGCCCGTCGTAGCCTTTATCTTTAGCGACGGGGATAGCCCGTCGTAGCCTTTAGCCTTTAACGACGGGGATAGCCCGTCGTAGCCTTTAGCCTTTAACGACGGGGATAGCCCGTCGTAGCCTTTACCTTTAGCGACGGTGATAGCCCGTCGTAGTAGTCTAACGATACTGTATTCTTTTTACCTTGCGGTGCTTCAAACGACGACTACGCTCATTTTGAATTCGCGACTACAGTTTTATTCCCCGTTCTACTAACATGAAGTTTTTATAGTAAAGGATAACGCATGACTTCCCGCAAGACCGCCATTCAAAAGTCAACGAAAAAGAAATGAGGTTCACGGGGAAGAAGCGAGCAGATTTCAAAAAAACTCTGTCGGACGCAAATATGTGCCCGACAGAGGACATAGAGCTGTTTATTATACTGCCCGCTATTTTTGTTTAGGATGTGGCTCAGAAGATTCCTGCGCATCCCCTTCATCTTTGCTCTGACTGTCTACGTTCTGCCCATCATCCGCTGTTGTGGGGGAATCTGTGCCCGTTTTCTTCTTTTTCCTTCCGAGTTTTTTACGAACCGTTTCTCCGTTATATCCCAGCAGTATTCCGATTTCGTCGTAATCATACTGCATGTAGTCCTCATTCTTGTAATAGTTGGCAATAAGTTTGAACATCTCTTCACTGTTGTGTTTTGGTTCATGCACCTTGACACCGAGGCCGTCGTAAACAAACGAGAATGGTTCCTTTTCAACATCAGCAATGGAAATATTCGTACTATCATCGTAAGCAAGTTCGAAAACATTGCCGTTCTTTTTCATCGTCACATTAATACGCGGATCCATTGTGACTCCGGTTTTACTGAGTATACCTCTTTGTCCACAATGGTGTAAAACCAATATGGCCAAATCCGGCATAGCCATTCGCTTGAAATTTGCTAAGATGCTCAGTGCTTCGGCTCTATGATCTTCGCCTTTTAGTTTGGTAAGGTGATCAATGATGAGCAGGGAAACAGGAAGCCCCTGAAAACCTTTGTAATTGTATACATCGAATGCTTTTTTGAGTGCTTTTGTTTCGAAATTCCCTATGAGTGTCTCAGGCGCTAATTCGATGAAAAAGTTGTCCGCAAACTCTTTGGAAAGATCTTTTTTGTAGATTTCACCCTGTTGATTAATTTTTTTCTCTGCTACATCATCGAAGCACCAGTAAACGACTTTCTTGGGAAAACCTTCCGGTTTGGCGCGCGTCCAGAATCTGTCGGAGAGGAACGGTTTATCTCCGGCGACAACATAGCGACCAAGAACGAGGGCAAAATGTGTCTTCTTTGATCCAGACTTTCCGGCAAGGAGCGTCGTATCCCCTTTATACAAGAAGCCTCGGACGATGAAGTCGTCAACATGACTTTTTGGTGTTTGCGGAATATCCTCTTTTACCCAAATAGGCATGCGCTTTTTCTGTATTTTTGCCAACATCATGTGAAATTCAGATTCGTTCATCTGAAGGATGGATTCAGAATCAACCTTCGGACGGTTGTGGTAGTAAACGCTAGCAAGAGCCTCCGGTGTTGCGATTGTGGATGTGTCGTCAGGAAATGAAATATCGCGTTGTACGAAAGCAACCTCGGGGAATTCAAGATTGATTGTCTCCGTGAGATATTTATAGATATTGGATGTTTCTTCGTAGGCATCTTCAAGAGAAATGCCATTATGGGGGGAGATGAGGAAGACAATATTCTTCCCCTTGAGTGGGAGCCAGTCGATATCCCGATGATCTCCGATATATCCGGTGAACGCGACATTTTCGATGTCCTCATTGGCACGCTGGAGCGCCTCTGCATCCTGAATACATCCGCAGAGAACAACGGTATCTGTGCTCGAAGACATGATCCGGTCAATATTCCAAAGCGGCAGACGTTCCATGTTTGGCAGTCCGGTCATAAAAACATGGCAAGGATCTTGGCTCTCAGGCAGTTTTTCTGTATTGGAACCAACGGCCTTCCGCTCTTGGAGAACGTAAATACACGGGATTAGCGCCTCTCGAAGTCCACATCCGTCTGGGTTCAGGAATAATCGATAGAAGAAAATCTGCGGTAGAGCACGATGCGCGTGAATGTCGTAGGTCATGGGGCCAAGCGGTTCATAAAAAACCGGCTTTGGAAAATAGACTCTATCTTCTGTTTTTTTCCCTTTATAACGCCACAGTCTGAAGATACAGTCTTTATACAAACAATCATATTCCTTGTATTCAGATTTTTGTTCCAGATTGAAGACCTTGAATGCTCGTGGGAATCCAGAAGAAAAACATTTTTCAAGTTCGTTTTGGAATTTCGTGAAAAAAACTAAGTCAACTTTATCATCCAAGGCATCTTCCAGCCTAACAGGAAATTGTATTGGACGAAGACCGCTTCCCAACTTAAAAAGAGAAAAAACCCTAGCTTCTATATTGAAATACTTCAAAAGTTCATCTGTCCTCTTGTCTTCCGGGATATCTATTTTTTTTGTTGCATCAAAGAAAGATATTTCCTTAAAATCTCCTCCTGGATGAATGCTTAATATCTTCGAAGGATATTTAAATGAACGACTAGGACCTTCTATCTGTTTCGGGGTAAGCAGCTCTTCGAAATCAATACACGTCCTTTCCAAGTTTATCTGGGGGACGTATTCTTTTTTGTTCTTCGTGACAGAAAAGACCGTTTTTCCGCTGGAGTAGGTTGAATGAAAATACTCGGTATAATGAAGCCCGCGAGGAACTGACACCATTTTTAGGAGAGGTGTTTGTCTCGCTGTTCCTGCCTCTTTTGGATAGTTCTTCAGTATGTCGGCGAAAATCAGGACGGATAACTTTTCGTTCAAAAGTTTTTTGGTTGTATCCAGCGTTTTCAGATTCGTGGAGCCAACAGCATCAAAGTCGATGTCTTTTACGATTTCCGAGGGATGCATTATCTTGTCGCCTTTCTTGGATGTGAATGCGAGCGAGGATCCGTTTGATCCTTACCGATTGTTTCTTCCTGATTCCTCCATGCGGTATCCTCCCCGGATTTCAAAAACGTATCGCCACCGAGGAAAAGAGGTCCCGGATAGACGGGGGGACCGTAAGGACTTTCCATTTTCACCCATCCAGAAGTTCCGTTTTTAGTCCCAGGACTTCCGTTTTTGGGGCAAAAAGTTCCGAAAAGGGCATGGAATTTTCCGTTTTGAGACTTTCGATTTCCAGCTGTTTCTGGCATTCTGAGGCCGCGCGTGCGCGCTTGCGCGATATATGTGCCCGTTTTCAGAAACAGAAAAGATGAGCGATATGACGCCGAGACAAGCTGCACTGTTTCCGGCATACCCAACCTGTCATGCCCGGCAGTCTCCCAATATGGAGAGCCCGTCGTTCTCTTCCAACCTGTATCAATCATCCAAAAACTCCGCGTTCAGACGCTTCAGATCCGTGCCGTTTTCATTCAACGCCCGGATTATGTTTGCGTCAAACGGTATTCTCCGACGACCTTGGTTCATCCGCCAAATCATAATCTAACGCCAGCAAGCGTGTTTTTCAAGGGGCGGGAAAGATTTTTTCAGAAAAAAATCCACACCGGACCAGGAAATCCGGTGTGGTGTCACCTCATGGGGTTGTTTTATCCCCATTGCCTCCGGTACTTTGCGATGAGGTGGTGTACTGTCGCCAGCTCGCCCTCGGTCAGGCACCCCTGCGCCAGATATTTTTCCGCTAGTTCCGTCAGCACGGGGGCATCCATCTTGTTGAAGCCCTTTCCATTCAATCTCTTAGTCCTCTTGGCATGTATTTCGTCGTCATTCTGGTTCTGGTACACGGTGAGCAGATGATCAATGTCAAGGTTGGATGTGGTCTTCCTTTCCTCGGATGCTTGTTCCGAGACTGCTTCAGATGGCCTTGATGCAGTTCCCGATTTTGGCATGTCGGCGTTTTCCTGATCCATGACACAACCTCCGGCGGCATCTTTTTTGCCGTGCCGTTGCGTGGGAGTGGCTTTGGCAGGGGCTTCGTTTTCTGCGGATATACTCTGCTCAACCGCCTTGTGTTTGCCTTGGGGCTGGTGTCCCGATTCAATCTTGCGATAGAAATCAATGACGGCTTCATCAATGACTGCATCCGCAAGACAAATGGGACGGTCAATCCTGAGATTCCTAATGCTGCGGCAGCGAGAAAGCGCCGTATACAGCTGGCCTGATGCGAAGCAACCATTGCCGAGCTTTACTTCTACGCTGTCCAACGTCAGTCCCTGGGATTTGTGGATCGTGACAGCATACGCGAGCTTGAGAGGGATCTGAACAAAGGAACCCACCTCATGCTGACGAACTGTCGGTTTGCCGGTGTTCGCATCAAGTTCAAGGTTATACTCGTATTTGCTCCATTTCGTGCGTTGGACCGACACGATTGGACCGCGATCAAGATGAACGTGCACCACAGCATTTTCGCCGTCTTCAATATCCTCAATGACACCGATCTCGCCGTTCACGTATTCGATCTCGCCATCAGCTGTACGCTTGTTGGTAAGCGTCATTACGCGAGCACCGATCTTCAATGCGAGCATCTCTGGAGTCGGCTGGTCTCCTTCGGGGAATCTGCCTCGTATCATGGCACGGAATACATGTACTTCGCCTTCGAGCTTCCCTTGAAAGAATTGATTCAGAGCCTCGGCATTACGGTTCGTTGTGCAGAGGTATATGGGGGAATGTTCGAGCGGCGCTGCCTTGACGCAGAGCCGGGTCAGCGCCTCAATCACGTTCAACGGCCTATTAAGACCCTCCAGCTGTATGTCACGAATCTCCAGTTCACCGTACCTCAGATGATTCAAAATCTTCATAAAAAGAGCATCTTTTTCCTGCCGATGGACAGTTTGCAGACACACGCAGTGGAATTTTGCCCGCTGCCAGAGCTGGGTCTGAAATGCGTAAAAGCCGCCGAGTTCACGGTCAAGATAATCCGCTTCAGTCTGCTCTTTTACCACAGGTGGAAGTTGCAGGAAATCTCCAACTAAAATGACCTGTTTTCCCCCAAAGGGAGTGTTGCATCCGGTAATCTCCCTTAGACGCTTGTCAATGGCGATGAAGAGGTCACTCCTTACCATAGAAACTTCGTCGATCACAATAGTCCGGACATTGCGGATAAGGTCGCGTCTTTTGCTACTTATATTCTCCATTGATTCGGGGGTCTGAAGCGTTGGCTTCAATTGGAAAAAACTGTGGATAGTTGAACCATCAATGTTGATAGCGGCGATTCCTGTTGGTGCCAGGAAAGCGCATCCATGCGGGCATTTTTCCTGAAACTCATGAAGGACGGTTGATTTGCCTGTTCCTGCTTTTCCAGTCACAAAAACGTTCTTGCCGGAGATCATCAGGTCCAGGGCTCTTTTTTGCTCGTTTGTGAGCATGAATTTGGTGTTTTTCATAGAAATATCCTTTAGGTTAATTGTTTTTTTGTGAATGCCTCTTGTCACGAAGAAGCGCACGATGATTGATAAGTTTATCTTCCATATTATACCTGATGCATACAAAAAATAAATTTTTCAAAGAACGAGGCTGTTACTAATCGTTGAGTTCGTAACAGCCTCATCTCTCATTTGCTATTCTTTTTGTTTTCTGTCTCAATATCAATACATTCCAAAGCATCTATGGCAATCTCATTTCCTTGTTTCGCAGCCTTGAGGGTCAACGAGCTCAATCGAGAATCGGGAGATCGTTCGTCCGTGGACATCTCGGAATACTTCGTCATCGAAAAGAGCCGTATCCTGATCGACAGACTTGAACCGGACGTGATCGTCCTCGGTACGGATTTCAACGAGACGACGCTCATCGACAAAGAGGTCAATACGATCTTCTGCAATCCGCCGTATTCGGAGTATGAGGAGTGGACGAAGCGGATCATCCTCGAAAGCAACTGCGACGACATCTTCCTCATCATTCCGAGCCGTTGGAAACAGAGCAAGACGATTCAGCTCGCATTGAGGTCGCTGAAAGCTCCGTTCGGCACGAAACTCGTCAGCGTGCTCGGTCATGCGGATTTCCTGAATGCGGAACGCAATGCCCGAGCCAAGGTTGACATCCTGCACATCGACAAAAGCTGGATGGGAGCTGATGCCGGATTCGATTACATGTTCGACGAGCTTTTCCAGATGGCCGATGAACCTGACCACAGCAAACACAGCTGGGAGTACGATGAGGAGGAGAAAGCACGGGCTGCCCTGAAACGAGCCCTGACCACCGGAAAGAACAAGGTGGAAATCCTCTGCGACGGATACGAAGCCGCCCGAAAGCAGCTGTACGAACACTTCCAAAAGATCGCGAGCTTGGCCCCCGAACTTCTCGCTTCAATCGGCGTCCATAAGGACAACGTCAAGGAAGCCTTGAAGAAAAAGTACAAGGGCCTGAAGAATCTTTACTGGCAGGCAGCTTTCGACTGCTTGGATGAGATCACTTCGCGTCTGACCTCGGAATCCCGTAATAAGATCCTCCGCGACTTTTCCATGCTGAAGCAAGTTGACTTCACGCCGTCGAACTTATACGCGATGATCGTCTGGGTCATCAAGAACTATAACAAGTTCTCCGAGCAGCAGATGATCGACCTTTTCATCGGACTGTCGTCCAAGGAGAACGTGCAGAACTACGTCTCGAACAAACGCGTCTTCGAGGAGTTCTGTTCGCGGTACAGCTCGGATGCGAAGAAGAACACGCATTACACGCTCGACTACCGGATCATCTGTACGGAATACGCTCTGCCGGGTGAAGGATGGCACTCATGGGACAATCACATCGAGTATGCCTGCCGGACGAAGATCGAAGATGTCTGTGCCGTGGCGAACAGTCTCGGATTCCAAGCTGGTGAAATCCAGTTGCCGGAGACCTGGGGAAAACGTGGTACGGTCTACATGGCCGATGAGAAGACCGTGCTCTTCGCGTTTCGTTGCTACCTGAACCGGAACGTTCACATCAAGTTCAACATCGAGCTTATGAAGGCGTTGAACGTTACTGTTGCACGCAAGCTCGGCTGGATACGTAAGCCGTCCGACATCGCGCAGGAGTTCCCGCCCGAAATGGCCAAGGGTGCTGAGCGGTATTTCAACTGCTTCCGGCTGCTCGACGTCTCGACGGTGCCGTGCTTGCTCGGTATGCAGTCGACGGAATCCTGTTCCGGGGAAGAACAGGAAGAAATTGAGTTGCCGCTTTCCGTCTGAACGTAAAACCAATTCAACCGAGGTGAAGGCATCATAGTCTCCACCTCAATCAAACTCAAAACAAACTCAAAACTTACAGGAGGGAACACAAATCATGTTCAACACAGAAAACAAATCCACGCCCGAATCGACCGCGGATACACTGAAATGGATCGGGAAACTCATACTGACCGTCGCAGCAGGGATCATTCTCAGCAGGTACGGCATTCGAGTCTCCGATAACCTCAAACCTTGAACACGGAGGAACAAAATGTTTATTCCGCATCTCTATCCGTCGCCCACGATCGAAAGAATCTCGCTTGGCGTGATCGTCGCCGTTGGTATCGTCGGCCTTGCACTTTCGGCCCGGAAACCGTGGGTTATCATGTAACCCATCAAAAACGACGTAAAAAGAGCTGAATCTCAAAAAATACGCTGGGGTCATGTTCCTTTTGGGGGCATGACTCCAGCAATTAAGACTTGAGACAGCGTTTTTCACGTTTTTTTCACGATTTTTCACGATTCATGACGAAAAAAGATGGAAAAGCCCACAAAGATTTTTCTTTTTTGAGGCGGAGCCCCGGAAAGATGCAAATTAAATGTCGCAACGCATAGATTGGCGTGGTTATGACATGATTTTAGCCTGCCTCG
>Ga0310786_10002489_pt1 | contig 28105 bp, 31 predicted proteins | sample AusTroGonzalo_MG_FD_203881 | JGI IMG/M metagenome (GOLD analysis project Ga0310786, IMG submission 203881) | Bovine rumen microbial communities from tropical cattle in Woodstock, Queensland, Australia - Gonzalo_03 (v2) (version 2) | ecosystem: Host-associated > Mammals > Digestive system >...
CCTGATGAACATCTTAAGATATATCATCAACCAGAGCTTACTCAGATCGCTTATGGTAATGGATCTAGTGGAGATAACATCAATAATTTCAAAGACGATAACGATTACAAGAATATGTTTGGTAATTGGAGACTTGTATTCCCTCGTGTTAATTCAGTAAAGTTTATGAACGATGCTGCAAATACCGTATACAATCCAATGAGAATGCAAATTCTTAAGGGTAATGATATTCCTGTTGGTTCTTCTAATCGCATTACTGATGAAAATGGTAATGATATTACAACAAAGAATGTTGTAATAACCCAGGTTACAGATCCAGATACAGGTATTGTTAAACTGAGAATGGTTGCTTTCAATCCTAAGACCGGTAAATGGGAAATAGTATAAAAAAAATATTAATGGGGAGCATATGCTCCCCATTAATATTATAACGTAACAACCACTCCGTCATCACCAAAGTCAGCTTTGAAACCGTCTGCCTTTAATAAATCAATGAGCTCTCTTTCAACAGCATCATCATCATCCAATTCAAAATAGTCGATAATGCATTCATTTCGTCCATACGTTCCAAGTGCGTCTTCAACCTCTGCATATGCTCTGTCAAAGTATTTTTGTTTAAGTTCTTCAACAGCCTCATCATGAAGCTTCTTTACTTTGTCATAGAATTCTGACTTCTTCTTTGTTTCTACTGAATTATCCTTGATACCTTTCGGCATTTCAGTAATATGACCTTCCATCATTTTAAATCACCTATCCTTTCCTACACCAATAACCTCTTCTTCACAAGGTCTCTTGGCTTTTTCTTTCTTGAGTCTTTCTTCCAGTTCTTCTTTAGAAAGTACTACAGGTTTGGTATACTTCATAGCACCTTCAAAAGATTTTCCTTCTCCCTCATTCTCTTTGATGTTTACTCCCATAATTAAACACTTTCCTTTCTAATCTTATTTACATGGACTTTATGAATATCTAATTCTTCTGGTAATATACCATAATCCTTGTCATTCATATTTCCATATATCTCTACTTTATTGAATAACTTTCTCAAGTTATTATCAATATAGATATCCTTAACATCAACATTTGGATCTTTAAAGATTCTGATGTTGACACTAGTACCAAAGATTCCTTTGTTCAATACGTACTTAACACCCTTGATGTAATCTTTTCCCATTACTCCGACATATATACAGTTCTTGAACTCTTTGTAGTTATAATACAAACCAACAACATCCATTACACCTTCTGCTATGATTACATTGATTTCATCATATAGATCAAAAGGTACACGAATATTATACAAACCAGCTGTTCTAACTTTATCAGTTCGATACTTCAACCATCTATGATCTGTTTCATCATTATAATATCTACCAATGATATTTCCATTAGTCATTCTAAACCAGTATCGTTCATTATTAATAACCCAGATATTATCCTTTCCAAGATATGTTTCAGCATACTTGTAAGGATCACCAACATAACCAAACATCTGTAATTCGGTTAATGTAGGATATACTCCTACTCTACTCTGAATATACTTACAAACACCCTCAATATTATCATTCACATTTACATTGATATCAGGTATCTTTGTACTAACAGTACTATCAACCTTTATCTGTTTACTACCATTATATTTTGGAACTCTGATATTATCAATGTTCATTCTATTCAGAAAGTCTTGTGTTAATATTCCTCCTGCTGGACATTTAAAACAGTTAAACACAACAGGAGAATCATTACCTAGATCTATTTTGACATATACATGATTTTTCATATCTCCACAGTAGGGACATTCTTTCAATGTATATTCACCAGCTCTTGGTCTACTCTTAAACAATCCTGTCTTTAATAAGTCTTCTTTAAACTTCATTAGTGCTTTATCCATTATTCTTCACCTCTTTTTATTCTATTAATATTCTATATTATATTTATAACCCCCCATCTATTTAATTACATATCTATCAAAACAAGAAAAATTAGAAAGAAGATTATTCATCCTCTTCCATGAGCTTTTTAATTCTCTCTTTCCTTTTACTTTCAACAATCTTCATGATCTTATCACATATTGAATCATACCACATGTTGATATTTTCATCAAGAGGATTACTTGGTTCATCAACTCCAGATGATTCAAAGTAAACGTAATCAGTCATTACCTGTTTATCTTCATCATAATAACTGAACTTCTTGACATTGTTGAGTTTAATGAGATCAGTCGCAGGAAAACCATATGGTCTGAAAACATTATTACTACTTCCGAATACTACTTTAATCATACTCGGAGTACATGTTTCAATACTATCCAACTCCGTTAAACCATAGGGAACATTTCCTACGAGAACATAGATGGGTAATACAATACTATTCTTATTATACTCCCTGAGATCGATAAACTTCTTAATGAGTTCAGTGTTTTCAACATCAAACATATTAAAACTTCCTTTCATACATATATAATTATTGAGATATACATAATCTATGTGTATAGAAATTGTTAATTAGAAAGGGTTGATTAAGATGCCATCTATAATGTTTTATGACAATGAAGAAATTCCTAAAATATCATTATCCTCATTAAAGTATTTATCAACACAATTATCTGATTTCCTGGATCTATATGGAAAGAAGGTATTGATGACTGATGAAGAAAAGATAGCTTATAAGAAATTACGTATCATATCTAATCTATTAAAAGAAAGACACTATTCAGATTTAATAGCTGATCCAAATTTAATAGATTTTGAAGACGATGCTGATGACTATCTACCAGAGTATTTACCATTATAATCATAAGAGAAAACAACTTCATGGTTGTTTTCTTTTTCTTTTTTGGACGTATTAATAAACCCTTATAAGAAAGGAGGAACTCCATAATGGAAGATGGAATGAATCTTGCTAATCAGGATGCTCTTGTTGAGAGAGTTGCAAAACTTATGGAAAAGCTTGACAAGGATCAGGAGCTGCAGGATCTGGCTGAAAGAAATGGTCTTGATGTAAAGAATACTCTAAGACTAACTCCCGAGACTAAGGATAATCTCGCTGTATCAGTACTATGTCTTTTACTGGCACAACAAGCTAATGACCCTAAGTATCGTACACTTACTCAGGCTGGTTTGCAGAAACGTAAACTCAAAGCTGAGATAGTTGATGAGTATAAGGGTACAGCAAATCAACTCATAAAGAAATATAGAGATTCTAAATCTGCATAATTTCTTTATATTACCACAACTTTGTAATTTACACAGTGAACAATATTAGGGGGCTCTTATTGTTTACTGATGTGAAAATCTACAATTCGAAAGGAAGATTAATTATCCATGAAGGTAACAGTATCTGATGTTATGCTTGACCTTGCAACTGGTGATGCTTCACAGTATGATGCATTCGTTCAGGAAGCAGTTGGTCAGGTTCGTGTATCAGCAGCTTACTTCAACGCTGGTATGAATATAGCTTCACTTTCTGATTCAGAAAGAACTGAGATCGTTCAGGAATCCGCATTCGTAGATTCTGGTCTCCCGTCTGACAGAGCTGGTGCTATTGAACTCGTATACGAGTCAGTTGAACATGAGCTCAACGGCACATGTCGTCATCTCTATATGGAAGCTGCTAAGATCACTGAGAGAGCTGAAAAGGCTACTTCTCCGTATGGTGCTATCGATGCACTCGGCAAGGCTTCTGGTATGACAAGATCTTTCGATGGCTCTCTTGAGTACATCACTGAGTATGCTCAGAAGGTTTCTAAGGGTAAGGACACTGAAGTTCAGGAAGGTCGTTTCCTTAAGGCTGGTGCAGCTGTTAAGTATACCAAGAGCGTTATCAATGCTTTCACACTCGTTTGTGACGCATTCTGTATCGACACTTCTAGTGCTATGACAGATGAGGTTGTAAACAAGGTTATGAAGGGCTCTAAGGTTGAGTCTAAGTGCAATAAGAAGGACGGTAAGGACGAGTGTACTCTTGGTCATATCGAGTCTTCAATCAAGGCTGCAAACAAGATGCTTGATAAGGTATCTGTTAAGGAGTCTGACTATACAAAGAAGATCTCACCTGATGATCGTGCTGTAGTTCTTGCTTGTGATACAGCTCTCACTAAGGTTGCTAAGCTCGTTAAGAGCAAGCTCGGTGGTGAGGAAGGCGGCGCTAAGGCTGAGAAGCTCATCAAGAAGGCTGTTGGCGGTTGCTCTAAGAAGGCTGTCGATGGTTCAGCTGCAGATCTCAACGAGAAGAATGAGAATGGTGCTGCAATGATCCAGGAGTTCAACAAGAAGCTCCTCGATGCAGTTAAGGAGCTCACAGGAGCATTCAACGATTCTATCTCTACAGACGTTTCTGCTAAGGCTGGTAAGGACGAGTAATAACTAAGATCAGCGATTTAAAGAAGGGATAGTATATGCTGTTATCTAAAAGAACAGATGTCTTTAGTATTCCTCATACATCCACTTGCATAATTCATACAACTGGAACTATACATGATGGTGATACTATTGAAATATCATCTCCTGTATTCTCATCCATTAATTTCTCTACTGGAGCAATGAACATGAGTGAACGTTTCAATGTTCCAATAAGGATTCTTAATGAGTCCCGTAGCATAGAAAATGATGGAATTATAACAGGCACACTTGTATGTGATGATAATGATGTATTCGGCATGTACGTAAGGATCCTTTAAGAGAAAGGGGGATGATGTGGAATGACATCTGATGAGAAAACATTTTTACCCTCATTACTTCAACTTATCAAATCAGATTTATTCACCTTCAAAAACATCTCCTCTTCCATAACATTAGAAGTACCTGATTCGGGTATTAAAATAGATACTACAGCATCAGATTCTGCTTATGCAAAAGCTGATGCTGAAAAGTTTATGCAAGACACATCGAAATGGGAAGCGGTTGTTAAATATCTACCATTGGAATTCTTCGATATAATCAATTCTATCGATGGCATGGTACAGGTCGAAAAGTTCGATAAAAAATATATCCGCAACCCAAAGATGTGTGCATACGACAAGTACTCTACCACAAATATGTGGCGACCCCTTATGATACTGAATAGATGTCCTAGAATACAGGATTTCAACTTCGATTACATTCGGTATTATAACATCGAAAAGTTTTCTAATGTTATATCATTATTGATGTCGAGGGTGGGTACATTATGAGTGAATCATATAACGATATTCATCCTAACAAGGAGAACATCAATAACTTTAATGAGGGTATGACAGATCTTGATATCCGTAGTAAAAGACTGATGTATCAATACAACAGTCTATCCCCTAGAGGAAATGAACACGGATATTCTCTATCATTGGCTTGTAGTAGCGGTACAGACATGATGCATACAATAGGAAATGTAACTGGTGTGGTCCTCCAATTCATACTCGATTTATTTCCGGATAACACATTTAAGACCGCTTTACCAAGTACGCGTTTAGCACATAGACAATTAAGACAAACGCCAAAGCAAATCCGTACACAATCATATCCGATGTGTATAGTTGCTCCAAGAGTATCTTTATCCGGTCTGGATAATAGATTGGCTGCTGGATCGTTTGCAACGACTACTTGGTCTACCACTTCAAATCGTTTTCAGAATCGCTCTGAGATGCCTCAGTTATTCTTTGACTCTCAGAAGAAAATAGTTTGGAGAGGAAAGATCAATCGTACTGTCGTATACTTTGATTTCGTATTAGCGTTTCAAAGTTATGCTGAACAAATTCAGTGGGCTTCCTATTTAATAAACTCCATCCCAACAGATGGTGGTTTCTTTGATATTGATACTGCTTTAGAGATGGCTATACCTGATGGATTCTTGATGGAAACGGCAAAATATGCGGGGATGCCTGTAAAAGACGAGCATGGCAGTGTGGCTAAATTTGTTGATTATCTGAATATGAATTCAGAGTTTCCTATATCATACAGATTCTCATCTGGAAAACATAGGGATGCTTTCTACGCGTACTACATGACATCTATATTATCTAATATAGGTGACTTAAACTATACCAATGCGAATAAATCTGGTTTAGTTGAATCAGATTATCCTATAACTTTCACACTAAGATGTGAATTCAACACTATCGGCATGTTTGATCTCTGTGTACCCAATCCTGGACCTTACCGGAAATTAGATGTACCGGAAAATGCTATTGCAATTCCAATATTCTCGGACGTTTGGAATGAAAAGGATTTTCCGTTAGCTTATGGATGGAAGATCGTAGCTAGACCAATCATAAAACTAGACTGGGGTGAGAAAGAGGTTTACATTGGTGCCGCGTTTTCAAATGCTTTGAATGAAATGATAGATTATCACTTGGAACACAATATTCCAATGGATCTGTTAGTGTCAGTCAAGTTAAGAGAAAACAAGTGTTTAATAGATGATGGTTATTATGTCGACTGGAAGACCAGGACGTTAATAATAACAAATGCTAATTACGTCCATACATACCGTTTAATCATCGCGGTAAACAAGTTATACATGGAAAAGATGTTGCTTGAAATGTATGGAAAATAATACTATGTAAAGGAGAAATCACAATGGGAAACAATACAGTTATAAATGAGCTCGGTTTCGATTTCGGTGAGGGTACTGTTACACAGGAAAGCTATGATGCTGGTTCTTCTAGCTTCAAGGATCTTTTCGATGCTAAGTTCACTTCATTCAATCCCGAGACAATCATCTCCGGTGGTAACAACAAGCTCAAGAGCGCTATGTTCTCAATGGAAGTTGAAGAGACTCCCGATCTTGCACTCGGTTACAAGAAGAACGACGAGCCGCTCGAGCCCAAGAGACCTGGTAGATTTTTCTAATATCGGCTATATAGTGCCACGTTACACCATAAAAAGGAATATGTGGGGGCTATAGCCCCCACATATTCCTTTGCTGGTTAAAACGTCATTGTAATCCATATTACAAGTTAAGAACGTTACAAATGAAATCTTGGAAAATATTCTATATGAAAGATAACTACAGAAAGGAGAATTACTAATGTTCTTCAAAGAGTTTAATCATTTCTTCAGGGATGAAGAACCAATACAAGAAGAATATTTCGATTTAATTGTTGATGATGTTTTTCTTGAAGCATATTCCAAAAAGGAAGAAAATCGTATAAAGAAATTTCTTAAAGAAAATAACTTTAAGGAGGATAATGCATCTTTGACCAAAGAGGAGATTCGTAAAGGTTATAGAAGAGGAACCATTGAAACCGATATTCTTGATGAAAAAGGTAAAAAGAAACGTGTTGATTTTGAAATAACACCACATGATACCGACCCAGGAATGACATACAAAACAGAGAATGATGATGGTCATAAATCCTGTAGTATCACAATGAGTAAACGTACACTGGCAAGAAAACCAACCATATCCAATTTTATATTTAAACACGAAGAAGGTCATGCGGCCATTCATCTTGATAAAACTGGTAAGTATGTTATGGAGATGGAAAAGATTGATAAAATATTAACAAGATTACTCCATAAAATGTTATCTAACAAAAAAGACACATTAAACTCACATGATTCGAACGTTGAGGAATTCATGGCTGATAAGTATGCAAAAGAACATGCAAAACATCAAAAGACGTCAGCATATCATATTAAAGATTCATATGAGGATATAAAAGTTGATATAAGTACTAAAAATGCTTTGATTGGTTTACAAACACTTTTATCGGATGACAGGTTTTCAAAGAAAAGAAATAAAGCGGTCTTTAATTTCTATAAGCAGCAAGAAATCAATAGAAAAGTGGATATGTATTCCAGAGAAGAAATCATAAAGATTAAACAAAATATGGATTTATGTAAATCGGCCATATCATCACAAATAGACCATATATCGAAAACTGTTGATTTACTCAATTCATATAGTAGACTTCTCGAGAATGGTAAAGATATTCTTAAACGAGATGAGGAAAACCTGGAAAACTATAGTAAAAAACAGGAGACAGATCTAAAACAGGTAAACGATTTATTGAAACATTATGCAGAAGATCTTAATAATGAACTTATAATAGCACGAGAAAATGGAAAAACATTATCCAAATTTGAAAGACGTAAAAAGGTTGATGAAATGTATAAAAAAGTATACGTGTCGAGTAACCATGCGATGTTCAATTACGTTGCTGGAAAAAATGAAGTTGATTCATCAATTAAAGATTCATTAAATTTTTATAAAAAACAGGTGATTTCGAGTAAACGGAATGTGAAGGATTTAATGAATGAAGTTGACAGAATAAATAATGAAATAAAGGAAATGATAAATAGACGTAATCAACTTAAGACCGAATATAAGGAACTGGAAAAGGAATATATTAATTTCACAGATATGATTTCTGATAAAAATAAAATAAAGGCTCTCGACGCCTATAAAAGGTTTGCCCTTCATGCTGAACTTGTAGCCAAGACGAAGGTCTATGATCCTCTACCAAATGACGATTTATCTACGGCAATAAGAATCTTGATGCTATTACCAAAAGAGGATCGTGATAGATTTGCCAAAGAAGTGCATGACACCAGTGTGGCGATTAGAAATTTAGAGAAAGAACATGAATAGAAAGGTGTGGGTGACTAACTGATGTTCTTTAAAGAGTTTAATCATTTCTTCAGGGATCCTGTACCAGACGATTCGTCATCTGGTACATCGGATTTCAATAAGGATAATGAAGTATATGAACCCGATGACTGTTATTGTGAAGCAGAAATTATTCGTTCTAATTCAGTTCAAGAAGCAGCATCATGTCTAAATGAATACAGAGAATACGTATCTGAAATGGTTAATGAATTCTTACAGGATTCATTTGATGTGATCCAAGAGGGTTCTCACAAAACCAATACAAGACGTAAAATACATAAACTTGAACATGAAGCAAAGAAACACGATATCAATCTGAAGATAGATAAATATCGTAGTACAAATGCATCAACAGAACGAAACAGAAAAACTGGTGATGTTTCAAAAGCTACGGTATATGTGAACCCAAGAGATATTTACTCTACTAAAAACAAAGATGTCAAGAATATCTTTAATCATGAAAAGAATCATATATTAATAGATAAACGTAAACATCGTGAAGTCGATGGATATAACAGAAGTGCTATCATTTATAAAGGCGAGAAAGATGTTGATGATATTAAACTTATAAAAGCATTCATTAATTCCCATCGTTCTATGATAAAAACACCACATTCTGCTGATGTTGATGAATATCTCGCTGATCTCAACAGTGCTCGTGAAACAAGTTTCAGAAGTATGATAAATACTTTAACAGAGTTATATCTGCCTGAGAACAAAAAGAATCTCAAAGGACTCAAGAAATATCATTACGAAGATCTCAAGAAGCAAATTATTATCAATCATGATAATATGAATAGATTTCCCAGAGATATGAAGAATGATGTTGTTTCTCCGACCAAAGAAGCATATGAAGAAAATAAGAAACTCTTCAATGCTGTTATAGGTAAAGACACAAGAGGTTTTAAACCAAAAGAGGATGTTGACCTAAGGGGTAAATTAACAAAATTCAAAAAGATATATGAAACATATGAATCATATGTCAACTATGTCAGATCTCGTAATGTTGATATTGACAGTGTTATATCATCATATGTTGATGCATATAATGCCGATTTGGACATGCGTATAGCATTTCTCAAATATGCAAAAGACATATACAGCCCAAGAAGCAAACCAAAGCCTGAACAAATAAAAGAATATTGTATCAATGATCCTTTGAATGACTTAATGCAACAGCAGGGTATTTCTGTTGAAGATACATCCAAGAAATCCAATGGAATATGGATAGATGTTATTCAGGAATTCTCCAATTGTTTACGCAATAAGCTCGATATGAGTAAATATTCAAATAAATCATTCAATGAAATATTTGATGATTTATTGCATTATACATTCATAATGGAAGCTGCAATGGATGAAGCGTATATACAGGAAGCATATGATGCTGTCACTGGTAAAGAGATTCCGATTGATCATGCATATACAATGGATGAGATGAAGAAACGGACATATACTGATGATGATCTTGATAAGATACAGTCAAATGAAGAACTTAATGCTTTCTATACTGAACTCAAATCCAAGTTAGGCCAAGATGAAACAATTCAGGAATCTAAGATGCCTGCTAAGAAACGTAATAGTCTTGATAACAAAGACTTCGGTCTTGTATATAAGGATGAAAATGGCAAAACAATAAGGAAGTATCCTTTAAATGATAAAGCACATGTTGCATCAGCAGCACGTTTGTTTGGTCATTGTCCTGATAAGTACAAGAAGCGTCTTGCTAATAAGATATTACGTAAAGCACATGAGTTCGGTATGGATACATCGGGTTGGGATACGGTGAATAAAGCTGCAAAACAATAATTCAGAAAGAGGTTTTAAATTATGGAATCAAGAAAGGACAAAATTCAGTATTATCTCGACATAGCTAAAGCTGTATCTGAGAGAGGAACATGTCTTCGTAGAAAGTTTGGTTCTGTCATTGTAAAGAATGATAGAATTGTTTCTACCGGTTATGTGGGTGCACCACGTGGTAGAAAGAACTGCTGTGACATTGGTACATGTTTCCGTATGGAACATAACATACCGTCAGGGACCAGATATGAAGCTTGTAGAAGCTGCCATAGCGAAATGAATGCAATTATATCTGCATCCAAAGAAGAAATGGAAGGTGCTGTACTGTATCTCTGTGGTGTAGAAAACGACGGTTCTATAACACCGAATGCAGATTGTTGTTCAATGTGTAAAAGACTCATAATCAATGCAGGGATCAGATATGTCATCATAGCAACTCCTGATGAAGAAGGATACAAGATGACAGATGTTGAGAGTTGGATTGTAAATGACGATTCTTTGAATCTGCATGATAGTTATTAAAATTTTTATACAAGGAGAGTGATACTCATGAGCAAGACACTGTTTAATGCATATATTAACAGTGACTCTTCTTCTTTTGATCTTAAGAAAGAAAAAGAAGAGAATATAATGGAGTCAGCTTTTGATATAAGACCTGAGAAAGAGGATTCTAAATATGCTGTCGTAGATGATTTCTTCACAAAGAAGAAAGTTGTTCAGGAAGCAGATGAAGTTGATACATCATCAACTACTACTACTGATACAACATCTACTAACATTCCTGATATTCCGGATACTTCTAATATACCGGACACACCTGATACATCCAATATTCCTGACACACCTGTTGATACTTCTTCAAACACACCTGATACATCAACAACATCAACAGAAACTGTTCAGGAAGGTGTTGTTGATAAGGTGAAGGAGCATTTCTCAAAAGATAAACGCAAAGAAAGATCAGCTGAACGTAAACTCAAGAAGCTCAAATATGATCCACAAACAAAGACCATCGAGTTTATTGACGATGCTGGTGAATCACATCGTTTAAAACTCAATATATCTGATGAAAGATCTCTCAGAAAGGCGATTGATGAAATCGACAAAGAACTTGCTAAATTTGCAAGTAATGACAAAGCAACAAATCAAAAACTCATTAAACAAAGAAACGATTTGGTTCGTGAGTTAACAGAATATGTTGAGTCAGCGGCATATGCGAGTCTTGATTGGCAGGGAAATCTCAGTATTACTGTAGACTCTGGTATGCTTGAAGATTTATCTGATAAGGAATTACTTTCAATCATTGAACATGAATCAGAGCATATCAGACAATTTTCTAGAACAAAGGGAGTCCAGTCAACAGATGATCCATATCTATTATTGATTGATGATGATTCTCTTAAGTTCATAAATGATTGGAGAAATTCTGAAAAAGGTCGGGGTCTTAGTGTTGACCATGACAGATTCGATTTTGAGTTAACTGCTGATGCTGCAGCAATTCGTAAATACGGATATAAGAAAATTCAGACTGGACTTAAGAAGACTTTAAATCGAATGATCTCACAAGAACAACTCGAAAATTCTTTTACTGATGTATTTAGAATACTGGATAAGGATTTCAAACGTATCAAAGATATGACTTTGCTTGTTGGTAAATCTGATGAAGATCTTTCTGATGAAGAGGTCAAGAAGGTATTTAAGGATGTTCGTAGTAGACTCGATGTTCTTAGAACGGCATTATTTAAAACAATTCAAGCAATGATCATGAATGCTAAGATTGCAAAGGCCAATATAAAACAGAAGATCAAGAAATTTGTTATGTTACTATCCCAGCTGTTCAAAGAGATAAAAACCCCTTACAGATATTGCTCAAAATTTGTGGAGAAAGAGATGATAAAACGTCTCAATCCTAACGAAAGACGAGAAGCTATACGTTATCTTGCAGATTCTAAATTTAATGAGCTGCTTAAAAAGGCTAATATCGAAGACATGGGATCATTCTGTGAATCTATCGTTGAAGAAAACATGAAGGTTTTACAGGCAAGACTTGATTTTGCTAAAGACTATAATGACTGGTATAGAAAACACAGAGACAGATTCATCAAAGAATATCTGGAATATGAGTTCAATAATATTGGTATTATATGTGAAGGATATCTGGTTGAAAATCTCGTCGAAGCTATATCAGAAGCAGAGTTCTATGATGAATCATATACTGATTCTGATACGATTGAGAAACTCAGAGCAAATGTTAATGAAGAAATTGGAGATAGGTTCAAAGTAACAAATGTTCAGAAATTCTCCAATGGAGATAAATCATTTAAGATAATGGATGACAATATATCAACAATTGTTACTGATCTTGGTGATGGATGTAAAGCTGTTTCTCGTGGAGATAATAAAACTAAGCTTCAATTTGCTAAACTTCCTTATGATGAAGCACTGAGACATCTCGCTAAGGTATATGAAACACCTAATACATTAATGGAAGGCTTCCTTTATGATGTATCACGTTTTGGGTCTAAGAGTATATATCAAGAAGCTGATGAAGATGATGGTAAATCATCTGAAGAGATTCTCGATGAAACTGTTGAAGAAGCATCTAAATCAGAAAGTACTGATACAGAAGAGGCTGATGAGAGTATTGAAGAGTTAACCGACAAGGCTCTCAGTGAAATCAAGGATGACATCGATGATATCAAGGAAGATAATGATACCGAAGAAGCAACTGTTGAAGTTGAGATATCTGATGACGATGAACTTGCTGATTTCGGTACCGATACTTCTGATGTTCAGAATGACTTCGATCCTAAGGACATAGAGATACTCAATAAACTCGTAGCTTCTGAGTCTGATGCTATTAATGATTATTTCGATGCTGCTAAGGATTGTAATGATGAAACACTTAGAAGACTCTATGGTGATATCGGTCATGAGGAACGTTTCCATCTTGAACAGCTTCTCTATGCTAAGTCAACTCTTACTGGAGAGAAGTACGAACCTAAGGATCCTGAAGTAAAGAAGGAATATGAAGAACTTCTTGCTATGGGTATGGATGAAGATACAGCTGCTAACACAGCTATCGATAAAGCCTATACTGCTTCTGGTGATGAATCCACTGAAGAAGAAATTGCTCAGGAAGTTGCTGATGTATACAGAGATATGCTTCGTGAGAACATGATCAATGATATCATCTTTGAGCAATTTGATAAGAAGGAACTTGATGAAACAATGGGTGTCTTTGTTGAGACATACATCTATCAGGAAGAAATGATGAACTCATCTTATGCTTCCAAGGAGATGAAATCAATTCCTAACCCGTTCAAACTCCTTCTCAAAGCATTCACTGGTTTCATCAATATGCTTATGAAGCTTGGTCATTCTCTTAAGGAATCATACACACGGAGTAATATGAAGAGAAAGGCTCGTTATGAATGGATTAAGGCTAACGGTATAGCTGGACTGTTCAAGAGTGGTATACATCTCTACTTCTACAATCCTAAGCTTTCAAAGGTTGATGTAACAGATCCTTGTCGTTACGTAGATCTTCTCTACAGAATGAGTGTTATGATCGGTAAACAGTGTGGTATAACTGTTACTACAAAGCATAAGACTATTAAGGATCCTATTCAGTTCTCTTCTATTGATCAGGCTGTAGGTATTCTCAAGAATGCTATGTTTACAAAAACAAAGGTTGTTGTAACTGATTCCAATAAGGATATCATTGCACGTGACTTCTTTGGATATAATCCTACAAAGATCAATGTTGATGTAAAGCATGGTGATGATGCTCCTACTATAAATGATTCTGATAATGCTTATAACAGTCTTGATATCCTCATCAATGTAACGCAGCAGTATGCTGAAATCTCTAAGGAAGTTCTTGAACAGCTTGACAAGCTTGAAGGTGATGCAACATCTGTATTCTACAAGAACAGAAGTCTCTATAATTCTTCTGTAAAGAATATGAAGCTTGTTGTTAATTACTTTAACAAGTTCATTACTGCTATTGGTCATGATATGAATACCATGCTCAAACTTGATCAGGGTCTCATGGAGATGACTAGACAGAGAGATACTGTTGAGCAGACTGGTGGTAAATGGGAAGGTCCTGACGTAAGAACAACTCAAGGTACTGCTATTTACAACAATCAGGGTGAACACACAAAAGTTAACACTGGTGGTAAACTGACCGATAGAGCTGCAAAGAAAGCTGCCCGTCAGGCAGAGAAAGCTCAAAAGAAGATGGAGAAAAAGTCAGGAAAATAATCTAATATCAAACACATATTATTTATACGATAATAAATAATAAGGAGGTGTTTGATATGCCACAGATTATCTACACAGATGCTATTGTTGGTGGTAATGGTGAATTAGTTGATAATTCTCCAGCTGCCAACTTTGCATCAGCGTCACTTGCTACTATACTTGATAATATCGCTAGAGGTACTATCGAGTGTGGTACAGGTAAACCATACCCAATCAATACCAAGACTTCTCCACAAGAGGAACCACCTTGGGAAGATTCTCCACCTGGTATGCCAGGCTGGAACAAGTACTAATATTTTATGGGGTGCTTCGGCACCCCATAATACTTTATTTATTTAAGGAGGAAAATTAAAATGCTTGTAATAAGAAAATCCACCCGGTTTGCTTTTATAGATGAACCAGATAACCACTATGAGCAGAAAACTATTTATGACATAAATGTTTCATATAAGGGTGTAACTAGTAAAGGTTTTGAATTCGACTACAGAATCGACGGATATTCAAACATTCCATATTTTAAAGCCGAAGAGCTGCTTCATACTGAGAACTACAGATCTATGGATGGAATAGAATTACTCATGCCAGTATACAAAACGGTATATCTTTCACAGAATGAGATAGAAGAAATGTATAAGGATCCATGTGGATTCTATCGCAAGTATATAAAGGACTCTTCAACATGCTATGTTCAGACTATTATGAATGGAGGTGCTGGAAGTGAGCATATCTAAAGAAGAACTTGATAAATATATCGAAGCTTATAACCGTGGGGAAGAACTGATACCCGACGAAACTTTCGACACTCTTCTCGAAGAGTATCTTAAGGAACACGGTGGTGAAGCTGCCCGTCCATATAACAACATGAAACAGACACAGGCAGTGAACAAAATCCTGTGTACACTCTCGAAAACCTACGGAGTCACTTCAGCAATGCGTGAAGGACAACTCACATATGAACAGTGGTTCAACAAAAAGGGTTTCACTGGTGATGAGAAGATTGTTGTACAAGCTAAGTTCGATGGATGTAGTGTTGCATATGATGTCAACGAGAAGAGATACTTTACACGTGGAGATTATGATAATGGAGAATCCGTTGATGTAACAGAACTCTTTGAACAGTATCATGATCCTGAGAATGATGTAGTCAGTGACTTCGATTGGACTAAATATGATGGTGTCAAGTTTGAAGCTATTCTGTGTAAGCAGATGTATAATGGTGTGTTTGATAAATTGTATAAACGTCCTAGAGATGTTGTAGCTGCTACTATCACATCACGTAATATCGATAATGCAATGTGTATATCTCTTATACCATTAAGAGTTATCGATAAAGACGGAGTTCATCGTTTAGCAGATACATATCCCGAGTATTCTAAGACAACTACATCCGGAGACTTTGAAGGTATTCAATCGTTCATCGATGGAATACTTGATGATGGAGCAACATTCACTCTTGATAGAGTTGGTACAACATTTGATATCGATGGTGTTGTTGTATCCGTGCTTAATGAGAATGACGATATCATTGATGAGATAGCTATCAAGATACTTAATAACATTCAGGAGACTAAAATAATCAATATCGAATATCAGTATGGAAAGACTGGTAAGATTACTCCTGTTGGTATTCTTGAACCTGTTAAGTTCGATAATGTAACCGTTGATCATGTTGGTTTATCCACACTCGACAGAGTTGTATCTCTTGATTTAAAGTATAATGATACAGTCAGAGTCGTATATAACATCGTACCATATCTTCTTTCATCGTATCATGATGGAACGTATCCTATTCCTGTTCCCAAGAAGTGTCCTATATGTGGAGCTGAACTCAATTTCAAAACACTTAAGACTGTTAGATGTACTAATCCTAAATGTTCGGGATTAAAGATAGGATATCTTAACAGGTATTGTGAGAAGATGGGTATGGTTGGTATATCTAAAGGAATCATTACTAAACTCTTTGAAGCTGGATTAGTATCAAATATATCTGATCTTTATAAGATCAAAGTAGAAAATCTGTTATGTGTTGAAGGATTCAAAGATAAGTTAGCAAATAACGTTGTCAACGAAATCCAGAAAGCATCTTGCAATGTTAAATTATCCAGATGGCTTGGTGCATTACCATTAAAAGATATCTCTGCTAAAACATGGCAGACAATTATAGATGCTGGATTCAATTATGATGAAATGAAAGCATCCAATGTTTATAGATATCAGATATCTACTGGAAACATTGATACATTCATGGAAGCGTGTGTTCCGTTATATGTTCATGGTATAGGTGAAAGAACTTATGCAATGATCAAAGAGAGTATGGCTACATATTGGGAAGATATCAAAGAGACCATCAAGTACATATCGTTTGATTGTAATACACCCGTTAAGAATATTCCTTCAAAGGGAAGAGTAACATTAACAGGATTCAGAGATTCTGAGTTAATATCGTTATTGACATTAAGAGGATATGATGTTAATGACTTCTCTTCTAAGACTATGGCTTTAGTAATCCCTTATTCAGGATATGTATCTAGTAAGGTTAGTAAAGCAAATAGAATGGGTATACCGATATATTTACCCGAAGAAGCTAAGGAGGCTTTGAAATAATATGCAGAATGAATTCATTAAGAATATGAATATTGCTACCGCGTTATATATCGAGAAAATAGGTAGAGCTTTGTTTAGAATACTGATGTATACTTATTACGGTATTATGCTGGCTGATGATGCTAATGGGTATGAATATCGTAAACTCGGTATGGTATTCAAAGGTGCTGATATGATGCCCCTCGACAGAGAGGCATCATTTAATTCGGTTACTGAATGGGACTGTCAGATATTCGTATACCCAGTATTCAGATGGTTCAGAAGTGATTATCGCAAAAATGTTACTGAGATAAAACTTGACTATCCTTGGTTATACTTCCCGAGTATTCCATGTGGCAATGATTTATTTGATGATATCGACAATCTTGAAGTACCTTTCTGGACATTAAGAACTTATCGCACTAATGATGGTTATCTCGATGGAGTACATGCTGTATGGCCTCATGATGATAAGTTTGAAATGTTTGATAGAGCACTTGCTCCAAAGGGTTTCAATAAGAATGGTTTCCCAACACCTACAATGTTAGATGTTGTAACACGTGAAATGCGTTCGAAAGCGGCACATAGAAGTTATATGACTTCCAAGAATGCACAGAACAGAGCATTATTATGGGAACAGGAGAATGAAAACAATGAGTGATATAACATTTAAACGTGGAATGCGTTTACGCAATAAACTCACTACATCCAAATGGGAAGTATATGATGTTACACCTACAACTGTAAGAATGATATGTGTATATTCACATTCCGATGATGAAGTAGGCAGTGATAGAAGCTTCCCCATATCAGAATTATCTGATGAAAGATTTTGGATGGTCGTGCCCAATGTTTCTCCTGTTAGTAAAGAACAGGAGATATCAGATCACATTCGTGAATTAGTCGGTGATAAAAAACCCAGAATATTAACCGATAAAGATGAGGATTTCATCAGGAAGAATATCAATAAAGAAATGATAATTCCTACTAATAGGAATTGGATATATGATGTTGTAATTCTTGAATTAGTTGAAGGCAATAAAGTTAAAGCATGGCTTATTGATATAAATGAGAAATATCTCAAGTTCACATTAACATGTGATATGTGTCATCTCACATGCACCAAGCTTATTGCTGATAAGGATGAGTATATAAAACTCATAACAAGTCCTGATGAATATTGGGATGAATACATCGACTCTTTTATGAGTAAACATTTTAAAGTAGTGGAGGATAATGAAGATGATGTATAAATCAGAAACAGGGATAGTTAAATATCCCTCAATAACAGGCGACTTCTATGATGATTTACCAGAAGATGATGAGAGACATCTGATACTGCTTCCTGGTTTTGATTTAAACTATTTCGAAGTCGGTAAAGCATATCAGATTACTCTTGATCCTGGTGCATTTGTAAAGAAGTTTGATGGTATATTAAAATCAGCAACACACGAGCTCCTTGTGTTCACATACTATGATACCAGTTCATTATACGACTATAAGATCAGCATAAGAGAATATGTTGAACGTAATGAAGTTCATGAAATAATCAAATACAATAAGGAGTGATAACAATGAGAGCTTGTATGTTTAAAAAAGATATCAAGGACGTTACTATCAACAAAGATAACTTCACAATCTATCAGGCATATGAAATCGAGATATGTCGATTCTCAGGTAGTCATAAGCTTGTTGTGATTGTGATAGATATCGATGATCATAAAATAACATGTCTGTGTCATGATAAATCAGTCGATGAATATTTATCCAATATCATGTTTACTGGTATGACTGGGTATGGTGATATGGAAATAAGAGCAAGAGATATATGGACTGGAGATGTAAAGATAACAGGATCAATTGGTGTTAGGTATTCTGATGATTGGCAGAAAAAGAACTTTGTTGTTGAGGATAGTACTGGATATTTCAACAAAGAGTATTGGGAACAGCATAAGAATGATGAGTACATGGTTTGGTATAGGAATAACATGGGTATGTACGAAAGATTCATAGGTAAGTTTGACTCAATATCAGACAAAAACGAGTTATGTTTCTGGACATACGGCGGTGGAAGAATTCTTGATTTCCCGAAGGATCCTGACACTATGGTTATTATACCTATTGAGGAAATAATCGATTCCGAATTCTTATCATATTCACCACCTATTGATGTATTAAAGGATTAATAATATTGATAAAGGCACTCACACGAGTGCCTTTATTTTTTTTTTTCATAAATATAAATCCGTAATCGATAACATCTTTATACTTTAATTCGTATAAGTAAAGGAGTTTTTATTATGGCTACTAAAAAAGCTGATCTTGTTAATAATGAACTTAAAGACGCTGGTTTAATGGAAATTCTTGCAGCTGATGGTAGTGCTAAAGTATTCACCAAGAATACATTAGTAGACTACTGTTATTCGACAGGTATTGCTGTTATCGATTATGCTCTTGGATATAAAGTAAATGTCAGAGATATTAACGGTAACATCATTAAACAGCGTATATGCACAGGTCTCCAGGCTGGTTCATTCAATGTAATCACTGGACCTACTCAGTCATTCAAGACCACAATGGGAATTCAGATGAGTGGTAACATTGCTGAAGCATACGGTGGAAACATTATCCATCTTGATGCTGAAAACCGTTTATCACTTCAGCGTGTAAAGACGCTCACACGTCTTCCTGATGATTGGTTTGAAGGAGAGTTCCCACGTTACCAGATCAAGAATGGTGCTATCGGTTATGATACACTTCAGGAATACATTACAGAGATCTATGAAAGAAAGATGCGTTATAAGGATCTTCTGTTAAAGGATACTGGTGAAGTAGATGACCACAATCGTCCTATATGGCTTATGCCTCCTACTATCATATTCCTCGACTCACTTTCAGATGTTATCTCAAAGGAATATGATATGAGAGATAAGAAGGAATGGGATAAACAGAAAGAAATGAGAAGTAATACAGATGGTATGCAGAATGCTAAAACTCTCAAGGGAGTTATTAGTGATATTCTTCCTATGATGAAAGAAGCAAACATCATCTTCATTACTATTGCTCATGAGAATGCTAACGTTGCTATGACTGCATTTGCTGGTCCCAAGAAGCAGTTCCAGTATGGTAATAAGGATGTCAAGATCTCTGGCGGTAAGAGTGTTGAGTACAATGCTTCAGCACTTATGACATTCACTGGTGAAATCAAAGATGATTCTCGATATCATGTTGAGACTGATGGTTTCGAAGGAAACACTATTCTTTTTGAACCAACCAAGGTTTCTACTAATGAAAGTGGTAATGCTAAAACTGGATTAGGTTTCAGAATCGTAGTTGATAAGCGTCTCAATGGTGCTGATAATATCAGAACACTCGTGAAGTTCCTTGAAGATAAAGGACGTATCAAGGGAGACAGAAGAGGTTACAAGGTACTGTCTGAGAAAGGTGAAGAGATCTCTGATAAGTTCTCATGGAAGAATATCTATGAAGACTTTGAAAAGGATAAAAAGACATACAGAACATTCCTCATTACAGCTAAACAGGAACTTGAAAAGCTGTTGGCAGATGCTCCAGATGTAGCTGGTACAATCAAACCGTTCAACATCAATAATATACTGGATGATCTTGGTAATGATAATCAGGTAGCATAATAAAAATACAAAAAAAAAACAAAAGAAAGTAAAAATAAAACACGGGGACGAAAGTCCCCGTGTGATATTTGTTTAAAAGTTGAGACGTTCAAGAAACGAATTGATCATTATTGCCTTTATATCCGGATGGAAATCAGTTGCAGTAACTTTAGCCTTGTAATATTCTATCGCCTCATTGTATCTAACCTTGACATCTTCTATGCGATTAAGATGGATAAACTTGTTAATCTCTTCATCTACATAAATGACGTCAGGTGTTTTGGCACAAGTCATCACAAGTTTGAATTCAGGAGCTTCTCTGAGTTTGCCTTTGATGACTAATTCCAGCATGGCTGCCACACCAGCTATGTGCTTAAAATTTTCTATTCCTGCCATGTTAATTCTCCTCACCCTTATAAAATACATAGAAACAGTTTCCAAGTCCTTTGTTCTTGGATCTGCTCCTGTGGGTATATTCGGCATTGCGTCGGATATCTGTCGTACTCCATTCAATGCCTCTGGATGGTTTAGCACATCCACCCCATTCAGTGGCGATTAATTCGTATTCGCCATCCTTTTTGGGACGGAAACAGCAATTGTTGTTGTTTGAAATCCAGAAGTCACCAGTAAGTCTTAGAGCTACTGTAGCATCAAGACCATAGTCTTCTGGATTCACTTCCTCGAAGCCGGGAGCATTGCTGTCAGTGAGGACGAAAGTGATACATGGAGCAAAGTCCCCGTATCGTTTGATGATGTACTCTCCGTTTGATAGGAGTATTGCTCGGCCATCCTCGAACTCGGGCCATCCTCTCTCAAGGACGTTCTTTTCAGGAGCTGTCATATTAAACAGCCTCCTTTCCGGGAACAACGATGTCAACATCGTCATCGAAGGCCATACTGTTTTCACAGTTCTTGGTGACGTCATCACCAAGTCCTATCCACTTTATGGACTCAGCAATGAATCGATCGAGCTGTCTTGTTCCCCGCATACTGCCGTCGATTCTGGGATTGACGTGGATGAAGTCCTCAATTTCACCATTTTCTGCATAGACTGTCTTTTCACAGTATGCGTTGTTGGTGAAATGCACGATTGCCAACATTGCCTGCCCCTTGAGGACGGGGTTAAGCACCTGGCAGTTCTTGAACCGTGTAAGAGATGCGAAAGCATCCTTATAGAATGCTATTACCGACGAGGATCCCATATCACAGTCGCCTTCCTTGTTTCCAGATACCTGGAAAGCGAGTCCTCTGAAGGGAGAGAGATATGTTGTCTTGATAAGATTTTCCTCTTTTGTTTCGGGATCTACCTCGACAAGGTTAAGTGCCATTGTCGGGATGCCTGTGCGTCCCTCGAATGTTATTGTGCCCATACGGATGACGTAATTAATAGTGTTCATAATAATACCTCTTAGCCACACATTGTGTGGGAGCTGACGAAGCTCTGGTTGGTTAATGTTGAATACGAATGATGAATATAGAAACATTTCTATTTCTTTATCCATATTAATAATATATATATTGAAGATCAATATAATCGATATAAAAAAAGAAAACATCCATGATATTTTCTTAATTTTCAAGAGAATAAGTATGAGCGGGGCATATAGCCCCGCTCATTTAATTCATTATTCAAATGGATCTGGAATATATGATTCCATAATTGTGTCGAATAGATTATCTTGTTTAATATAGTATCCTTCTTCAAAATGAGATGGATCTTCTTTAGCTACTTTAGAGAAAGCTTTCTGTTTACTGATAACTTCTTTTAATTCAACAGGTTTTTCTCTACCTCCGCACCAAGCAACATCTATTTGATTAGTGTAAGGAACCCAGTAAGTTGGAGTATATTCATTAGAATGAATATGCCCATGAATATTCATTTGATTATCATTCTTAGCGGGAATATGACAGAACAGAATGTCATTCCAAACGAATGATTGAACACAATGATCTATACCACAAGACTTATAGAAAGCTGGACCAAATAGATCATTATTACCAAGACACATAACTTTCTTACCTGGGATTGAAAGTAATATATCCTTCAATGATTCTTTATCCTGATATTCACCATCTACAAAATCACCAAGATAGATGAGTAAGTCATCATCAGTCATTGTACTATTGACATTCTTAAGAATCTCTTCAAAGTTCTTGTTTCTAGTACATTCAGGATGGTTTTTCTTCTTTCTTTTCCATAAATGAAAATCAGTACAAAGATAAACCTTATGTTTGTTTTTGATAGTTTTGTTAATCAGATTGGATATCTCTTTACTATGATTCTCTGTTGGATCTTTTAATGATTCAACGAGTTTTTCTTCTTTTTGTCTGTTTGTCATTTTCATCACTCCAGTATTTATTACATAATGCATTATTGATAAGCATATTACATACATCATCAATACTCATGTTATGATCTGGTGGATTAACATCTGCTGATGTTCTAAATACATCTATGGAGAATGAAGGCTGTATTAGATTCTCATCGGGTTTGGATAATTCATCGAGTGCCATTTTAATAGATTCCCATGTTTCACCTTCGACAGGTTTCATGAATCTTTCCTGTTGACATCTGAGCGCTTCATCCATTAATATAGCATTAATCCATTTATGCAAGTTTCTGTCGAATCGTGTTGTGTATCCTAGCATGAGTCGTTCCCATAACGGTATACACATATTTGCGATATGTGTACCATCTTCATTATTCATCGTCTCGTTTGTCTCTGTTGATTGTGGTTTCATATTCTTTGACCTCCTCTGTAACATCGATATTATATTTGTCTTTTACATATTCGATCAATGCAGGAATGGGTTCAACGACAGTAACATTCTTTTCATCCATTACAGATATCTCTTCGTTGATCTCCTCATCCTTTGTAGTGATCATCTGATACTTGATGAATGTATTCTTCTTGTAAGCATTCATGATACCATGATATTCATTGAGTTCTTTACTATTGCAATGAATGATGAATCTATGAGGATTCGTTATTTCATTTGCTAAGAATCCTCTAAGTTCTTCTGGAGAATATACAGGATAAGTTTCAAACTCCATTGCAATATCATTAGGAAATGTCTTTATGGTAAAATCATTATTACTGAAGAAGAATACTCTGTCTTCTGGTTCACCATATTTCCAACGTAACCATGGTCCTGCATAATATACATTATTACCAAAATCGGTATATCCATGATAATGTCCGAATACACACAATTTACTTATGCTACCGAGCTTCTCAGCAGAATGAAGTATCTCATATTGTGTAGCTTGACATGGAGCATTTGTATCAGATGATATAGGACCATGACCAACGATCAAATCATATTCATCATTGAATGCTTCGGTATAATCCACATCACCATACATCTGAGGAAGATACAATACTTTCATTCCATTACGAAGAGTCCTAACACAAGTATCCTTTGTGTAGAATACTTCTCCATTAGTAAGCTTTTCTAATAATGGTAAGAATATCTCATACTGTTCATTGTCATGAGTATAAGTACCATGAATGAAATGTACAGGAACATGCTGTTTACCATTTCTACCACAGTTATTGTATACAAGATTCACTAAGAATAATGCAGCAAACTTACTTTCATCAATAGAAAGTTTATGGTCAAACAAATCTCCTACTACCATTATACAATCACAATCTTCAGGATAGTCTTTTATCAATCCTAAGAATTTATCAAGTGACTTAAGAAAATCCATCTTAGGGAGTTTAACTCCCAGATGTAAATCTGCTATATATGCTATCATGTTTATTACTCCTTACATATTAATGAATGATAATACTACGATTAAAACAAAACTAACTATCGCAAATATATAAAAACAATTCTCGGATCTTTCAACCCTTTTCCTGAGATTATTATATTTATCAGGATCAGCTTTAATGAATTCAGCTGTTGAAATTACCATTGATATTCCTGAATATACCATGCCTATGATACATATCATGCATAATATTCTTAAAAGACATAACATAAATGATTCCTCCTTTCAGTATAATAATATGTATATATACAAAAAAGAAAAAGAGGGGTCCTTAATCGGACCCCTTACCATTAATAATAACTGCCGTCTTGTTAGCTATGTACCTTGTGACAAGGTACAGTATAGCTTCAATGACCACGAACATTACTGTTTTATCGTTTATGGGTGTTTTGCATAACATCATACCCAAAACGTTCAGCAACAGGAAGAACCCAACTGTGATGTTGATTATTGCGTTCGCAAGCATGGATATGCCTGCAGATAACAGTATTACTTTTGACATCGACATTCCTCCTCAATTAGTAATCGTGTTGTATATTGCTGAGACTGCTGCTGATATAATAAATACAAATATAGCACAAACGCATCTAAGAATCATTTCTTTTGTAACCTCATGAAATATCAGATTCCAACAAAGCTTAATCAGCAGCATAAATGTTGCTATTCCTGAGAAAAGCATTATTATTATTGCTGCAAATGCTATTGGAATTAAAACCACTTTAAGAATTTCTCTCATGTTAATTACTACCCCTTTCTGTTACAGTTTAATAGATTAGTGTAATCACGCAGCACTAATCTATTTCCCAATAACCGAAGCGTTCTCTCTGTGTGATATGATTTGGAGGGGCTTATTAAGCCCCTCGCTTTTTCATATTGTGTTTGACTTTCTCAGTTCTTCTGTTGCGTTATACATGTCTCTTGACCTATTGTACTTGATATCCATTGGAATCTCATACATGTCGAGGTCGACAGTCTTTTCAACAGGAAGTACGCTGAGGTACTCCTCGAAAGCCGCAAGGGCCTCGGGGTTTTCGCCGAGCTTTTTGTAATCAACATTCTTGGCCAGAGCACCTTCAGGGAGGCTCTTGAAGATGTGATATCTTCTCTCCCTTTCAGCAGCAAGCTTGTCGTTATATGAAAGGCACTTATTGACTCTTACACCTGCCTTGACAGAGAACTCGACATCCCTGTCGATTGAAGCTCCGCGAATCTGGTCTTCGATCAGCTTGTTGAAAATCTTTCCAGGATTGTATATCATATACTTGAAGGTATTGATGATCAGTCTCCTGTGAGGTCTGCTCTTGGAAATAAGGATCTCTTTGTTCATGAGATTATACTCAGTCTCGATGAACTTGAAATAGTCCTTATACTCACAGAGGATCTTAGTAATCTCTGATGATTCGATCTTCACGCTGACCTCATCATCGACCTCAGCTGTATAGGTCTTGGTGACCATTTCCTGCTTGCCGTCTGCTGTGAGAATAGGATTACCTGCTTCGTCCGTAACAGGCTCTTCCTTTTTAAAGGTCTTAGTAACCCTCTTCTTCACCTTCTTGGTATCCTTGAAGTTCTTCCTCTTTTCATTGAGGAATGTATCGAGGAGGAAGTCGATCCTTGTGTAGAAATTGCTGCCTACTTCGCGGAGGTGGTTGAGTTTGATAAATCTGCTAATCACAGACTCATCGAGATTCTTCGGGTCAACATAACCCGAAGTGGTTGATTCAGGAATCTGAATCTTTGCGTTGGTTTCTTTCTTTAACTTCTTTGCCATAAGATCCTCCTTCTTATCTTTCAAAGCGTCGAGGGTTGTCTTTACTGTCTTAGATTTTGCCTTCATATCAGAGTCCTGAGCAGCCTTTGCCATTGCTTTCCTACGGATGCTTCTGATGGAATTCTCCTTCTCAACAGCGAACTCGAGTTCTTCTGCTGATTCGAAGATACTTGTCTTCTTTACGTCCCTTTCAGTGACATCGGGAACATAGAATTCTGGTGACTGATTATATGCCTGACAACCGTAGGCATACATGTCGATTGCACACTGTTCTTTTAAAGCCGCATATTCGTCCATGGTATCAAGGGCGACTTTTTCAGTCACCTGGAAACCATCTATCGATACAAGCGGATGAATCTTCCCCTTTTTCAGGAGAATCTTGCCGATGTTCTGGAAGATCTTCCAGTACACCTGTGAGTTTCTCATGTCGAGAACCTCCTTGGGAAGATATACTGTGTTGTTGTCAGCATCAGCATATTCCTCCGCACCAAGACGAATTCTGATTAACTCATCCTTCGCCTCGATTACACCGCGACGTACGCAGTGTTCAACTGTTGAAACGAAGCGATTGAGTATTCTCTGATCGTCGTCAAGTCCCTCAAGACCAGTTCTGGGTGTTGTTATTTTTTCTTCCATCTTCTTGATTGTTGCCTTTGTGTTTGTGTTGATTTCTTTTGCCATGCTACATTCCTCCTTAAAAGGTAGCGGGGTAATCCCAGTGTTTAGGATTACCCCTATATGTGAATATAACTTATGAGTCATGATTCAACGATGAATCTGTGATCTAATGTCACTTCTATACTGTGATTACAGATCTTATCAAATCCCTCGTTGTGAGAGATACAAATCAATGTAGATTTGCATTCTCTATCGATGAGCTTTATAGCGAGCTCTCTGGTATGATCATCCAGATTACTCGTTATTTCATCTATTATAAAGAGATAATCGGGTCGATATCTCATAGTCAGAACCAGTCTGATTATATTCAATCTCTGTTTCTGTCCACTTGATAAACGGCATCCTTTCTCTCCGATAAATGTATCGAATCCTTTATCGAGTTTGCAGAACCACTCAAACATATTCAATTCCTTGAACAGTTCGATTATTTCATTCTCCGGAATATTATGTTCATTATCAAACACAATATTATTCCAAAGCGTATCTGCTAAACTCTCGGTTTCCTGCCATATATAATAGCAATTATATGATGGCACATTTCCGGTGGTTGGTTTAATTCCACCGGATATGAGATTTGCTAAACTCGACTTTCCACTTCCACTAGACCCATGGATTAATGTTCTACTCTTATATGGGAATTCTATATGTTCTATGACGAACTTTTCATCTTCATTTCCATAATCGAATATGACATTATCTAATACTAATGTATCGACTAATGTCGGTGGAACTACTGTATCCGATCCATCAAGATCCTTGAGATTATTTTCACAACCCTTAATCTCGACAATAATCTCGCATATATCAGATACAAATCCTCTTATTTGCATCATCGTATAATCTGATATGATAATGAAAGCCATCATTTCAATATCATTTCTAGCAATGATTATATTCAGAAATAATGGCAGCATACATAATATGTCCATTATTCTAAAATATGTGATATGAGGAATGTTTACTGCATATGGCAATAAGTCTTGTTGTGCAACAACCAATCTCTTTCTACCA
>Ga0310786_10002491_pt1 | contig 28102 bp, 25 predicted proteins | sample AusTroGonzalo_MG_FD_203881 | JGI IMG/M metagenome (GOLD analysis project Ga0310786, IMG submission 203881) | Bovine rumen microbial communities from tropical cattle in Woodstock, Queensland, Australia - Gonzalo_03 (v2) (version 2) | ecosystem: Host-associated > Mammals > Digestive system >...
AACGGTAAATTCATTGAATATCATATCATCCCATTCAAGGACAGAATTGACACCTGTTTTAAATTCGAAATCTGCAAATCGGCGTGCATAGCCGGCATAGATTTGTGTCCGTGGTTCGACCAACACCGGCATAGAAACGCCGTTTGCTGTTATTGTCGATGCACCTGTGTATGTAATATCTTTACTGATAGATACAGTTTCCTGAACGCGTGGCAATTCTTGTTGATATGAATATGAACGTGTGCCAACAACCTGTTTCGCGCCAGATTGACCAACATATTTTGTATAGCCCTGGGTTGCATAGTCCCCGTAATTTTTCTGGTTTGTATTTGCGTCGGCATTTCGTTGATAGTAAACAGGAACACCTTCATTGGCGGCAAATGCCCCACAATGAAGTAATGCAATCGGCAAAAGTGATATAAAACCCTTTCTCATTCCTTTTATCTCGACATATTATATCACAAATTTAATTTTATAGAAAGCAATTTATCACTTGCCAGAAAATAAAAGGGTTGTAATATAGTTTCACTATGAATCGGCCACACAATGTATATATTCATGTCCCGTTTTGTGTTAAAAAGTGCAACTATTGCGCATTTTTTTCGCGCGCCTGCGCGACGCCAGACTGGGCCAGTTATGAAAATCAGATTGTTTCCGAAATAAAGCATTGGAACATGATGCTTGGCAAGATACCTGTCCCAACGGTTTTCTTTGGTGGCGGGACACCGTCGCTGATGCCACCGCGCGTCTTTGCGCGAATTATGGATGCACTGGGCCAGAATTTTAATGTGGACACCGATGCCGAAATTACCATCGAATCAAATCCTGGGACAATGGATGCGGCACGGCTGGACGAATTTTGTGACATTGGTATGAATCGACTTTCAATCGGTGTACAATCTTTTGACGATGAAAAGTTGAAATTCCTTGGGCGGATTCATTGTGCCGATGATGCGTTGCGCCTTGTTGATAATGCTGTACAGCGCAAAATTCGCGTGTCATGCGATTTTATATATGGATTGCCAGGGGAAAATGTCGATGATGTGATAAAAATGTGTAAAGAAATAAACAACATTGGAATTACACATTGTTCATTGTACGAATTGACGATTGAACCGAATACGCCATTCGGAAAAATGCGAATGAATATGCCAGATAACGAAACAATGGCCGAAATGTATATTGCAATTGGCGATACACTGAATTTACCACGGTACGAGGTTTCTAATTACGCTAAAATTGGTGATGAATGTCGACACAATCAAAATGTATGGGACGGCGAACCATATATCGGAATCGGCCAAGGGGCCGCAGGTCGCATATTTATGAACGATGTGTGGTACGAACAAATGGGTGGCGGCGCATTATTCAATAAACTGGATAACGATTCACGCGCCGTTGAACGTATTATTACTGGGTTGCGTACAAAGCGCGGGGTGCGCATAGATTCAGATATAAAAAAAATAATAAATTTAGAATTTGCAAAATCATCCCCAGATATGATAATGTGTCACAGTGACCGCATATCTGCAACCGATGCAGGAATGTTAGTCTTGGATGATTTAATCGAAAAATTGGTGAATTAAGATGCGACATACTTGGTTAAATATTTTGGGTATTATTGGTGTGTTTTGTGTCACACTGTTTGCAATTTATTATCAAGGGGGTAATAGAATGAATATAGGATTGAACATTGAAAATATTGAATCGTCTGTGAATCCTGGGGATGATTTTTTTGACTATGTGACATTGCGCTGGCGGCGGGCGAACCCAATCCCAGATGATTATACACGGTACGGTGTGTTTAATGTGTTGCATGATACTAATTTGATGCGGGTACGCGAAATCGCAGAAAACGATAACGGGAAAATTGGCATATTATATAAAATTGCGATGAATGCGGAAAAATTAAATGCCGATAAAACCGCCCCTGTGATGCGGTATTTTGATGATATTGACGCAATAAGCAGTAAATCTGAATTACCCGAATATTTGGGAAAAATACATGGATATATTTCATCGTTTTGGTCGGATGGTGTTGCGTTAGATGAACAGGACAGCGAACATTATCTCTATAATATTGGCCAGGGCGGAATCGGTCTGTCGCGTGATTATTATTTTGATGATGATGACCGAACCGTGCAAATACGTAAAAAGTACATTGAATTTATCGCCACCCAGACAAAAAACTTTGGATTACAAACAAACGCGAAACAGCTTTTTGATTTGGAACATCGTATGGCGCAATCATTTCACACAAAAGAGGTCTTGCGTGATCCACATGCAAATTATCACAAAATGTCGCGTAACGATTTTATATCAGAATATACTGGGTTTGATTGGAAAACATACTTTGACGCGCGTGGCGCGGATGCAGCCGAATTTATAAATGTGGCGCAACCAGGTGCCATTCGTGAATCAATCGCAATAATAAATGATACAGACCTTGATTTAATTAAATCATATCTGAAATACCGTGTGATTCTGGCGGCGGATGGTTTCCTTGATGATGCGACATACGACATATCGTTCGACTTTTTTAATCGCGAAATGTCGGGTCAAAAAACAAAAAAGCCACGTTGGAAACGTGCCGTTGGTATATTGGACGGAACAATTGGCGAAGAAATTGGCCGACTGTATGTTGCAAAATATTTTCCCAGGGCGGCAAAACGTCGTATGGAAAAATTGGTCGAAAATCTGCGCCGTGCGTACAAGTTGCGAATTGCGAAATTAGATTGGATGTCCGATGATACCAAAAAAAATGCAATTGAAAAACTGGATGCATTTCGGGCGAAAATCGGGTACCCGAACAAATGGCGTGATTATTCAGATTTGAATATCGACGAAAACGAATCGTTGTTTGAAAATATGATGAATGTTGCCAAATTCGAAGACGATTTTTGGATGAAAAAAATCGGCAAAGCCAAGGACCCAGAAATCTGGTACATGAATGCGCATGAAATAAATGCATACTATGACCCGTCAACGAACGAGATTTGTTTTCCCGCAGGGATATTGCAGTATCCGTTTTTTGATATGAATTCTGATGATGCATTTAACTATGGTGCAATCGGCGCAATTATTGGACATGAAATGACACACGGATTCGATGATATGGGGCGGCACTTTGATAAAGATGGCAATATGCGCGATTGGTGGACCGATACAGATGCGCGTGCGTTTGAAATGCGTGCAAATGTTATGCGAAAATATTTTGATAATATACTGGTTGCGCCCGATGTCCATGCAAACGGTACATTCACACTGGGTGAAAATCTGGCGGACTATGGTGGTTTAACAATTGCATATACCGCGTATAAAAATTTTGGGGATAAATGCGAAACAGTTTATGGGTTTACACCTGATATGCGGTTCTTTATTGCATACGCGGGTGCATGGGCGGGCAATATTCGCCCGGAACAGGTTCTGGTTCAAACCAAGACGGACGAACATTCATTGAATCGTTGGCGAGTCAACGGGATATTGCCACATATTGACGCATGGTACGATGCATTTGGGGTGACCGATACATCAAAACTGTACATCACACCTGAACGGCGTACGCGTTTGTGGTAAATAAAATTTTCGGTGGTGTTTTTTTGAATAAAAAACACTTGCAATATGTATATGATTTTTTCTAGAATCACTGTGAGTAAAGGGAGGATATTATTGTGCAAAACCGCATAGAACCGCCAATTTTGCTGTCACGATTGATGATGTTTGTGTTTGCTGCAACGGTGGTTGTGCTGTTTGTTTTGTTTATGACAATGGAAAAAATGTTTCCGTTGAACCGCCCCCAGGTTTTCTTTATCACGGCCCAGCCTGTTGCAAACACTGTGATTCAGGTCACGGATTTATCACCAACAGATGAAAGTCTGGAAACATATCGGTTGGCATTTATTATGGAATATGTTCGTGCCCGGAACGAGGTTCAGAAAAACACATCCATTATGCGTCAAAAATGGGGCACTGCGAATGGGGTGGTTGCAGCCTGGTCAACGCCAAAGGTTTACGAGGCTTTCAGTCGCACAGGGTTGCCAAATGCGATTTTGCATGATTATCCCGATTTTGAATTTAACTGTCCTGTGCGTTTCAAAGGTACGCCGATGAAGTTAGGAAATCAATATCGGGTCACATTTGAATACTATTGTGAAAATAACGGTGGACAGACCACAAAGAAAGATTATACAATTCTGATAGGCCTTGCCTCAGACGATAATCCAGATGTGCGATGGAACGCGCGCTTGAATAATCCGCTGGGGCTTCGGGTTTCGGAATATGTTATCGACGGTGGCGGGTTGGATCCGTTGGACACGGTATATCAGCAATAGGTACAACCGAATCAAAGGAAAGGAAAGTATGAAAAAAATATTATCATTTGGTTTGATGTTTATGTTGTGTGTCGGTGCGCACGCGGCAAGCCAGTATAACTATGGCGTCCAAAATGCGTGGGATAATCCCAATGCAAATATGACAATGGGCAGTTTAAAGCCCGGCTATGCTAAACTGGCCTGGGAAACAGGCACCGTTTTGCCGGTTAAATTGCGTAATGGTATGGTTACGATGGTGAATTTGCCCGTGGGTGAGCAAATAGAAGATGCAGTTGTCGGCAATACTGGATTTTTCTCGATTGATGCAACCCAGGGCGGTCGTACATTGTACATAACACCTGCATCCGATAATATGGGGTCGGATACGAATATGATTGTGACGGGCAAATCGGGTAATGTTTATACTTTTTATCTGCGCAGTGAACCGTCAAATGCGTCGGAAATCACATATTCCCAGGTTGATGTCGTGCTGGACAACAATGCGCGTTTACCAATGAATGCTGGGGCGGGCACGACGGCAACCGCATCGGGTGGTATGAATTCTATATTCAAAAAAGCGCCAACCCAGTCGACGACATTGGGTGTTGATGGCGAAGATTATGGCTGGATTAAAACAATGAAAATTGATCCGTCGGAATTCCGTTTTGATCTGGATATATTTGTGCCGAATCCCGATGACTATGTAATTGCGCCCGAACGCGTATGGCGCGACCGTGTGTTTACATATATCGATTTTGGTGACAAAGTTATTTCTATGACCCAGCGTCCGGTTGTGTCATTGTTGGTCGAAGGTGGCGAATCGCCCGTCGGTTTTCGCACCGATGGCCAAGATGGGCGTTTACTGATAGTAGAGGCGGTTGGCGATATGGTTCTGCGCAGTGGCCAACGCATCGTTTGTATTAAAAAACGTTCAAAACCGTTCTTGATTGCTGATACTGCAAGTGTTATGGCATTGGCCGAGGCAAATGTCGCACAAAGTATGATGTCGGGTCAGTCATTAAATAATATTGTATACAGCGCCGACCAAACCGCAATCAATTCGGGTTATGGTTCATTGACGGGTTCGCCGACATACATTGGTAATGCACCGATGACCCAGACCGCACCAATGCAGATGCAAACGCAGCCTGGGGCGATGATAATGAATACATATACTGTGCCGTCGGGTGGAAATGGTACAACGATAAATATGTTGCCGACTGAACGGAATACTGCGGGCGCGTATTTACCGCAATCAAATATACCGCTTATCAGCAGTAATCAGTCTGGTGTCGCCGTTGAATTGCGTTCTGATACCAATGTCAAAGCATTGGACGATTATTGGGCGGATTTGTTGGCGCGCTTCAGTGGTAACGATGGCAAAGGTTTGCTGAATAAATATAAAGACAGTGTTTTCTATGCTGTCGATGAACAGGGCGTTGGCGAATTGGGTTCGGCGTCATCGGCGGCGCGTCTGTATCGTTTGCGTATTGGTCCTATGCCTGATATCGACACAGCCCAGCGTCTGTGTGACCAATTGTTAAAGTTCAGCGGTGCCAGTTGCCAGGTCGTACGGATACAGTAATAAATTTGTGGAAAAAGGCGTTTTGTTATGAGTGTTGGTCAACAATTTTCAGACTTTCGTAAAACAACTCCGCGCTATGTTCAATGGGTGTTGTTATTTGCGGCGCTGTTGGTGGTGCTGGTGTTGCTGATATTGTTGCGCGGTTCCAAAAAGGCGCCAAAGATAGTTGTCGGTGGAAACGGTCCATTGCCGATAACGCCTGAATTGATTATCACCCCAAACAAACCAATCGATTGGTCGGATACATTTGTCGGTGAAGAACGCAGCGAGGAAATCAAAATATCGGCAAATCAACGTGGCCAGGTGACCAGTGTGACTGTGCATGTCGAAGGCGATGCAAACGCGGCCAGTGGTGTTTCTGCAACGAATACATGTGAAAATGACCAGACAATTATTGGACCCGACGCTGCGTGTGTTATCACGATGACATTTCGACCGACAAATGCGATGGAAAATACAGGGGTAAATGTCGCAATACATTGGAATGCAATCGATAATGATATACCGATGGATGCCCAGAACGCAATAACTGCGATTATTGGCGCGCGTGAAAAGCCGATACAAAAACAAGAACAAATTGCTGCGCCAATTTCCGATTTATCTGCGACCGATTACAGTGTGGACGATGGTGCGTTTTATTATGATGACGATGATTTCAATGCGGGAAATTCGTTCAGTGACGATTTGTACGATATCGCACCGCCAATGGATTTTGCGGCATCCGAACCTGTGCGCGATTATGGTGCAAATCGCGGTGATGTGCGTACGGCGGGGTTTGGCAATGCATGTTCGGATTTTGCGTTTCCTGCATATAACACGGCGGGCATACAAAGTGGTTGGATAAAACCTGAATCGGGCGCGTATTACTATCATCCATTCAGTGATGTAAATTGTGATACTCGGGCGGGGGTGTATAATCCTGAAACAGGATATATTATGGACATCAACAATCCAACGCACAAAATTGGTTCAGATTCGGAACACATCCGTTTAAGCATAACCGAACGCGTGCCAGTGTTGGGGGGCGGTTCGTCGCGTCGCCATGTTGTGAAAGCGCAACAGTTGACCGATGCAGATTTAGATGCGCTGGTGGCGGCAAAGTTGCAAAATACAATGCCGGGCCAGCATGTGCCTCTGAAAACAAAACGCCCTGAAAGAGAGGAATTTGCTGGGTATGGTATTGGCGAGGCCGTATATTCATCGCAACCGTACGACCGCACATTTGTATTGCGGCAATATAAACCGATTCCGGCAACAATTGTTTCAGATGTCCAGGCCGATGCAGAAATGTTACAAAGCGGATTGCCCGTTCGTGCAACCGTTGACCGTAATGTCTATTCTGATAATGGCCGTACGATTATTATTCCAACGGGTACATTGTTGCTGGGGCGCGTCGTTGGTCAATTACCTGGGCCATATAAAGCGGTCGGTCGTATGCAGATTGAATGGTACCAATTTATTCGTCCCGATGGTGTAGAGTTCAGTTTTAATGGCAAGAACCCGTTCTCGGCAGATTCCCAGGGTCGCAAAGGTGTCCCGGGACACGGTAATACCGATTACCTGCAACAGTTTGTTATGCCGATGTTGACGGCGATTGTGCCGGCGGCGGTGAACCTGATTGCACCAATATCGGACGCATTCGTGAACCAGATTGACCTTGATAATAACACGGTTGTGCAAACGGGAACCGTGCGTTCATCGGAATTGGCAAAAAATGAAATTATTACTGCATGGAATAATGTCGCGACAAAGTTATTGGTTGATATGATGGATAATACAACGCCGCCGTTTTCAATCGCCGCCGGGACACGTATTACCGTATTTTCACCCGTTGATTTGGTGGTGACATGTGGTGACAAGTCAGAAGGGGATACACGCAAATGCGCAATAGCACCAATCGCTAAGGCATCACGCGGTTCTATTGATACAGAGACAGAGGGCAAAAAATTACAAATGACAGACAATGATGCGGAGCTGTATGGTCAGGTTCGGTCTATGATGATGTCTAAATTATCTGAATATTGTACGGATTCAGACGGTGGCGGTAAAATGGCCAACAAAAACAGCAACTGGAAAAACTCAGGTTACAGTTTTGAAACGATTGATTTCTATTGTCGGTCGTTGGGCACCTATGATGCAATCAATAACGCAAAACAGGCGGCTGTATTTCAAAATCAACAACAACAGATGGCACAAAATACTCCACAGGGGTCTGTTGAATATAATCAACAAGTATTAGGGCTGGAATACAATGCGGATGGAACAACGATAAAAAATCCATTCAAAAACGATACACCAAAAACAACCACACCTGCGCCAGTGGCATCGACGTCGGTTGTGACATGCGATGGCGGTGCAAACCCCGATGTAAATGGGTGCTGTCCGGGTGAAACATATACTGATATGGGCGAACAGGGCTTCAATTGCTGTCCGGATGCTGGGGGTGACTGTTTCCCGCCGATTCAGTTATGATGAACGCAATGTTTAACACGACCGCCATCATGGCGGTTTTTTTATAAAACCAAAAGGATTAAAAATGACATAAAATTTTGCTTTATATGGCCGAATAAGTGTTGGCGATGCGAGTGGAATGCATCGCTAATTATTTACAAAATATTATAAAACCGATTCGGATAACAAAAGACAAAAATCCTGAACGAATCGTATTTTCTGGGATGAATTCAATTATCGGTTGTAATATTTTGCTTGGTCAACTTATTAAACTATACATTTCTTATAATCAACATCGTAACAAAAGGAAAAACAATGACACAAATTGATACAAATTATACACCTGGTAAATTTCAAAACGCAGAACAAATGTGGTTTTGGTTTTTATATTCAAAATCTGTACGCAATGACATCGGGCGTCAAAATGGCCGCAATGCCACGCGCCGTGTCTGCGAATTAGTCGATGTAGAAACAATGATAACAAAACTTTACCTGTGCGGTAAATTAAACGCGGAACAATTATCGATAATCAAAGAATATGGCGATCGTCACCGTGCGCCACATTTATATGTATGGCGCGAAAATCATGCCGCCACAGTGTGGGAATCGGCAATGAAAGTAATTGATGCCGCCGCCCGCGAAAAAGGCTGGATAGAATAAACAAAAACACAAAAGCCAAGGGAACGGAATTATGATTATTATTGCGTTTGCACCAAAAACTTCAAAGGTTTTATCGAATATATTTTGTCGGCGATTCAAACACTGTGCAGTAATCGTGCGTCACGGCAATGAATTTTTGATGTATCAATTTATTGCGCATCGACACACAGAACAAATTGCACTGCGCCAGCGCGATATTGCGATACTGGCGGCACACGGGTGGTGTTTTGTGTACATCCCGCGTGACATTAAATATCAATTTAACCCGAATGCGGCATGGACATGTGTCGGAATGTCTAAATGCGCGCTGGGGCTGCATGCACCATGGATTCAAACACCATACGCATTATATAAATATATATACGAATAAAAAAATCCCCACCCAAATCTGGTGGGGAATGTTTTACTTTTTTTCTAATTGGCGCTTGATTACATATGTCTGGAATATGCCGAAAACATTCGACACCGTCCAATACAGCACCAGCCCCGCCGGCATCCACGCAAACATCACAGTGAATATAATCGGCAACCATTTCATAGTGCGCGCCGTTGCCGCCGCGACATCGTTTTTATTATCGCTTTGTTTTTTATTATGTGCCGATTGCATATATTGTTGTATCCACATTGTCGCCCCCATCAGAATCGGCAATATAAAATATGGATCCATCGCGGCTAAATCGCTTATCCACAGGAAATGTGCATTCCGCATATTCACCGAAACCAACAAAGCCTTGTACAGCGCAAAGAAAATCGGAATCTGGATCAGCATTGGCAAACATCCCGACATCGGTGATGTCTTGTGTGTTTTATAAAGGTTCATCATCTCCATCTGCAGACGCATTTTATCGTTCGCATACAGTTTTTGGATGCGTTGCATTTCCGGCTGCATACGTTGCATCGCAATAGATGATGTGTACGATTTTCGCGTCAATGGCCACATCAGCAATCGCAACAATATTGTCAATAATATAATCGCCAAACCATAGTTCATAACAAACGAATTCAGAATATTTAATATCCACAGCAACGGTCGTGCAAAGAACCAGAACCAACCATAGTCAACAGCTTCATCGATGCCTGATACTGTCATTGATGCAGTATCCAGTATGCGCTGTTCGCGTGGCCCTGCAAATATTGTGGTGGTAAAGATTCCCGTATCGTTCGGCGCAACGGTCTGGGGTGCGGCGACATTTTCGGTCATGTATTTATTTTCACCAATCGATTTCGCCCGCATAGTCTGGTCTGGTGATTTCATATCGGCCACCGCCAACCAATACTGGTCAGAAAACCCGATAAATCCATTTGTTGTCGAATACGCATAAGATTTTTTATTTAATTTGTGCCAATCAACATAATTTATACGCGAATTTGTATTCGTTATCGCCCCAGTCGCAACGCCTGCCGAATTTTTTTCACCCCTGCGTACCATTCTGACCCACGGTGAAAATGCTATATCATGTTTGGTTTTATTTTCAATTTTATCGGTGACGGTGACCAGATAGCCGTCAATATTGACTTTGCGGGTAAAGATTACGCCATCAGAATTTTTCCATACCATTTCACCATCTGTATCGCGCCAAACCGTCGTGACATCGGGGGCGGTTGTGCCGATTGCGTTTACGCCAACCTCTATAAAATCACCATCTGAATTAAACAGCATCACAGGCCCAGAATCGGCGTTTGATGTCGCCGGGTATTCGTTCAGTGCAATCTTTGAAATGCGCAGTCCGCGAACATCGACATTTATTTTGTCCGATGTTATTGTATGCGATGGCACATTTGAAACATCGGCCATAACTATCGCATTATCTGCATCATTCGGCCCAGGCACAGTTTTGGGCGCGGTCCACATACTGATCAGCCACCACGATGCCAAAAATAAAATCACCCACCACAGAAACCCCGCCAACCGTGATTTTGGCTTTGCGGCCGCCGTCTGATTTGCGTTCCACATATTAAAACCCGAATTATTATCTAAATATTTTACCATGAATTTACCCCCTGAGATTATTTAAACATCTGCGGCGCGCCCGATACCAATTCCAGATGTACAGCAACACACCAACGGTTATGAACGCATCGGCGACATTGAATGCCGGCCAGTGCAGTCCACCAATATGAACGTCCAGAAAATCAATAACTGCGCCAAAGCGAATACGGTCAACCAAGTTTCCAATTGCCCCACCCACAATCAGTACCAACGGCGCACGTTCGTACGACTTTGCGCGCATGATTAAATAGTACAATATAAATGCGATAATTATTGCCGTTGCAATCACCATAACCATTGGCGCATTATCGCCCAGCGCGCGAAACAGTGAAAACGCCGTCCCTGGGTTCCATGTGAATACTATATTAAAGAAATTCGTCACATGCGCCATTAAATATGGCACAGGCACAACCGACCACGCCGGTCCCCAAACAAACGCCGACCCAGTAATCAAATATAACAATATACCTTTGGCAATTTGATCCAGTACAACGACACCAAAAATCCCCAGAAATATTTTTAATAATCGTTTCATATTATATCCTTTTGCATACCACATAAATATAGCAACCCAGACAGATAAAATCAAACACAAAAACATCCAAAATTTAAATTGAAATTTTTTATTTGTCACCTGTCATGATTATGGTATAATAGTTATGCCGATGGGATTTCCATTGGCGGGGTGTCAAGACCTCTCTGGTGATGTCAGACATTTTGTTTGACAAAAGCTCCAACCCAAAAGTGGTTGGAGGGCTGCGAATAATGTGGGCGCGTGCGCTCATCAAAATAAGCACACAATTTCATCAGATTGTCTTGAACCTCCAACCACTTGAAATAATTTCAGTGGTTTTTTCATTAGTGGTTAGTGAGGCAAAATGAAAGAAATATTTTTTATTTGTTTGATTTTATTATCCATGCCATTTGCACGGGCGGACGAAGTCGCGATATCCGACGACATGAATAAGCAAATGCAAATCGCATCATTGAAACGCGAAATATCCGAACTGGAAATACAATTATCTGAATGTAAACGTAAAAACAAAAATTGGAAAACCGCAACCTGGGTTGGTGCGGCGGGGACCGTCGCGACTGGTGCTGCAGCGATAGTCCAGGGCGTAAAGTTAAATAAATTAAAAAATGAAAAAGCGAACGAGAAAAAATCAGATGAAAAATAAGATAATAATTTTTATCGGGATTCTTTTGTCGTTTGGTGCATACGCAGAAACCGATTATATCGATATGCAAATAATGGAATTAGAACAACGTCGCGACGCATTGAAAAACGAAATCGCAGAATGCGAGAAAAATACAAAAGGCTACAAGATAGCAGGCATATCGACAATTGCAGCGACAGGCATCGGTGTATACGGAAATATTGCACTGCACAACGAAATTAAAAAAATCGAACAATCGAAAAATGGTGGTGGTGGATTCGTCGGGGGTGGTGGTGGACCACAAGCGGATACGCGTCCACCCGAACAAAAAGCGAATGATGAATGTCAAATGTTCTGTGCTGATATGCCAGATGATGCCATCGCTATGGGATGTGAATGCTGATTCAAAACAAACAACAAAAGCAAAAGGAGAAAAAATGAAAAAAACTTTGTTGTCATTAATCGCAGTATCGGCGGTTGTCGGTTCTGCATTTGGTGTGCCAAGTCCGGCAGACCGTAAAGCCCTGTGTGAAAAACACCCAGATAAATATGTATGGGTCGAAAAGACCCAGGCCTGCGTACCAATCAATCCATGTAAAAGCGATAATGCTGCAATTAAAAATGTTTATTGTATTGGAGCTAACGATAATGTTACATTGCCCAAAGATCAATTAGACCTGGTATTGGAGCGATATGCAGAAAAAGTATTAAAAACCACTTTGTTAAGCAAGCAGTTTTTGGAAGATGGCGAGATTGCAATTGTGACTTCAGATGGAGGATATGCTGTGATTAATATAGAGGATTATACAGATTATAGTGATCCTAACCACAGATATAGATATGGTTTGGCAACCGCGGTGGCAGCCTGGGCATATGGTTATGAATTAGAGATAGCAGATTTTCAAAAAATAAGCGAAGATGAATTGTACTTGCATACGGATCGTATAGTAGGTAATCTGAGTCAGACAGAATGTGAAGATATTAGGGACTTCGCATCTTTGATAGGTAATTATATTTTTGATAGTGAATACAGTGAAGGTAATTGTTTGATTAAAAACACTATGGACTTTAGAAAATAAAAACGGTTGCGCCTGCAACCGTTTTTACTAACCACCCGTCACCGCACAGCGGTGCCGCAGCAGGCTAACCCTAACCACTATCCACTATCCACTATCCACTAACCACTATCCACTAATCACTAACACTAACCACTATTCAATTATTCGCATCTGTAATTGCGTTGTCTAATTCGGCATAGTTTTCACTGCGCATCTCGTCCAGCATATTTGACACAGTTGAATCTGAAATCCCAAGTTGCCCCAATACACCACGCGCCAGCATCAGTGATGATTCGATTGTTTCGGGCCATGCCTCTTGGACACCCTGTTTTAACAATGCGCGCGTTTCTGACAAATTGCGCGCACGTGCGAAAACTTTGACACGTGGTGCAATACTGCGGACACTTAAAACCGTATTACGCGCGGTGCCGGCATTATCCAGTGCGACAACAACGGCGCGTACGCGTCGCGACGCCAATCCGAAATCGCGCAAAACTGTCGAATTCGTTGTGTCGCCATAGAACACATTATATCCGCTTTCGCGCCCCAGCATAACCGCACTGACATTCAAATCCAACGCAACATACGGAATTTTTCGCGACCCAAGGATATAGGCGATAATTTGACCAACGCGTCCAAATCCACATATTACAACCTCTGGGTTTATTTCGTTGTTGCCACCGTTTATCTTGCGATTGCGCGACTTTGCAAACATATGTGTTGAACGCACAATTCGGTCATTCAGCGCCAGCAAGAACGGCGTCGTGACCATAGACAATATAACAATCGCCGTCAGCAACTCTTGATCTGGCCCAGGCACCGCAGATATGCCACTGGTTTTCATCGTTTGAAACATCAACAGTGCGAATTCGCCACCCTGGCTCAGTACTAATGCAATCAATCGTGCGTCTTGGAATGGTACGTGGCGCACCCGCGCGACAATAAACATCGCAGCAAATTTTATAAATACTAATCCAAACATACCGCCAACAACAATGTACCATTTGTCCAACAAAATATCTATGTTCAACCCCATACCCAAAAACACAAAGAACAAAGATAAAAACAGTAATGCATACGGACTTATTTCTGCGCGGATTTGATGATTGTAAATAGTTTCCGACATCAACATACCCGCCAAAAACGCGCCAAGGCCAACCGGCAATCCCATTAAATTCATCACTACCGCCCACAGTGCGATATTCAACATTACAACCAATAAAAATGCTTCGCGTGATTTCAATTTTGATACTGCGCGCATAACAGGGTTTAATATAAACCGCCCAACAACAACCACGCCCAGCACCAATGTGACCGATGTCACAACAACATCAATAATCGTCGCACCAAGGTTAAATGAACGCCCCGCAAACACAGGCAACATCGCCAGCAACGGAATCGACAATAAATCCTGGAACAACAGAATCGAAAATGCCTGGTGCCCCATATCGGTATTTAATTGATTTCGATCGGTCAGTAATTGCAAATCTTCCGATGTGCTGGACATCGCGAACAACAGTGATATTGTTATCGCACCAACAATGGACCAATTCGTCAGTCCAACCAGAATTGGAAACAACATTACTGCAACCATTAAAACCTGGGCGGCACCGAAACCAAAAATATTGCGTCGCATCTGCCACAGGCGTTTCATATTTATTTCCAGTCCGATATTGAACCATAAAAATAAAATACCCAAATCACCCAAAAAGGTCATTGTTTCATCAACCTGGAACAAATCAAGGACGAATGGTCCCGCAATAACACCTGCGATTAAAAACGCAACCAACGCGCCGACGCGCATAGTGCGTAATAAAAAGACCAATAAAAAAACAATTGCAAAAAATATTAAAACAGACAGTGACATATTCTCCCTCTCTAACTAACATTCGTATTATAGCAAAAAAACATACGGCCTATGCAACCAGTTTTTTTGATATTTCCAAAAATTTTTCTGGACTTATATTTTCGGCGCGTTCTGTACCCGATAAACCAAACACACCCCAATCAACATCGCGCATAATTCCACGAATCATCTTGCGTCGCATACCAAACAGTCGCGCGGTCAGATTTTCAATATTTGATATATTTTCAATGTTTTTAATTTTGTCGTGGTTTGGAATAATTTGTACAACCGCGCTTTCAACGCGGGGACGCGGCACGAACGCGGTTGACGGTACACCAAACAAAATTTTTGCGTCCGCCACCAGCGATGTTAAAACAGACAATCGTCCATATTCCTGGTCACCCGGATGCGCGATGATTCGCATCGCAACTTCGCGTTGAAACATCAATGTCAATGATTTAATCGGCACACCGCGTGCAATATTGTGCAACCAATTTATCAACAGTTCTGTCCCAACATTATAGGGCAGGTTAGCGCACACCGAAAATGCACCACCCGCCGTATGTTCCATATCAACGCGCAACGCGTCATCAAATATGACTTTCAATCGCCCATTCGACGCATCGACGATTTTTGATAAAATCGGTTCGGTCGTTTTATCTTTTTCAATAGCAATCACACGTGATGCACCCGCCAACAGTAATGCCCGCGTCAGTCCGCCTGGGCCCGGACCAATTTCGATAACGGGAAATTTTTCTATATCTGGGACACTGCGCGCGATACGCCCCGTCAGATTTAAATCGAATAAAAAATTCTGGCCAAATTGCTTTTTCGGTTCAAGGCCGCTTTCGCGCATCATCTCGGATACGGGCGGCAAAGATGAAATTATGTCCATCATATTGTGCGTCGCCCCCCAAATGCCAATGACAAAGTCCCATCATCAATATAGTCTAAATCGCCACCCAATGGCACACCCGACGCCAGTTCGGTAAACTGCAGATTATTACCACCGATTACCGAAATAATATATTGTTGGGTTGTTTTACCTTCGACAGTATTCGGCAGTGCAAAAATCACTTCGCGAATATTTTCATCACGAATTCGTTGCGCCAGATTTTTGATGTTCAAATCATCTGGGGTTATACCCGATATGCCCGACAACAATCCACCAAGAATATGATAGCGTCCATTGAACACCCCCGATTTTTCCAGTGTCCAAACATCCGACAAATCACGCACAATGCAAATCATCTCATTCGCACGCGCCATATCGCGACAGTATTCGCATCGATCAAATGCGCGGTCGGTCAAAATACCACAAATTGGGCATGCATGAATATTTTCGTTTGCGTCGCGTAACGCATCGATAATCTTTTCTATACGTCCGTTTTTATCCTGTAACAAGTCAATGACAATACGGCGCGCCGCACGATTTCCAACACGTGGCAACTTTGCAAAAATTTTAATAAGTTTTTCTATTTTTGGATTCATCGCCAAACATTACGCCAATCAATGAAACACATAGCAATCAATACCAGCACCCATTGCACGATTTTTCAGATTTTGCACCGCTGATTCAGAAAGCCCCGTCACGCGTACGCGATACAGTCCCGAACCATTCGGTTCCAAATGCGCATTTGCACCAAGAGTGTTTCTTATGCGTGTCACCATTGCGTTTGCCGAATCAACCGATGAAAACGCACCAAATTGCACACCAACACCACCCAGTGTCGGCGCATCTGTTGCATATTTTTGCACAATCGGCGAACTGACTGGTGCAGGCACAGTCTGAACACTGGACGGGGTGTTGCTGGTTGTGACATATGTCACAGGCACCGCGTTTGTCCCAGACATTTCAAATCCACGGTCCAGCATACGCGCCGATACCGCGAAACGCACATCTTTGTTTTCGGCACCCAATACCACCGATATTAAATGATGCCCATTGCGTTGCGCTGTTGCGACCAGTGAGTATTTCGATTTATTTGTAAACCCAGTTTTCATACCGTCACAGCCAGGATATGTTTCCAGCAATCGATTGCCATTTGTATATGTCTTGCCATTATAGACCCATGTTTTGATGCCAAAGTATTTCCAATATTGCGGAAAATGCTTGTAAACCGCCATAGACAGCAACGCAATATCACGCGCCGTCGACAGATGGTCATCATCCGGCAGCCCCGATGAATTTTCAAAGTTTGTCCCATTCAGTCCGATTTCACGTGCAACGCGGGTCATCAATGACGCAAAGGTGTTTTCTTTGCCACCCTTTAAATTTTCGGCCAAAACGCGTGCAACATCATTCGCACTGTATACCGCCAGCGCGATTATTGCATCTTCGACCCGAATTTTTGAACCCGCCGCCAGCCCCAGTTTCACAGGTGCCGCCGCCGCCGCATTCTGGGACACAATTAAATAGTCATCCAAATGCAACCGCCCGTGTTCCAACGCATCGAATGTCAGATAAAGCGTCATAATTTTAGTCAATGATGCGGGGTAATTCGGTACATTCGCATTTTCCGATATTAAAACCCGACCCGAATTCATATCGGCGACCAACGCCGCACGATAATCTGCCGCGTGCGCAAACGCGCATAAAACCAACAATGGTAACGCAAATAAAATTTTTTTGATTTTCATAGTTTTAATCCTAGTAAAAAATTATGAACCACGTCAACAGTAAAATATTTTTTATGAAAAAATTGTGCATCGTGTCCAAATATAAAAAGAATAAAATCCAGCACTTGTTTTATGATTTTTTTATGTGTATGATATATATTACAAGATAACAAAGGTGATAAAAATGAAGACTGCAATAACGCCGACACGTAATGAAAATTTCAGTGAATGGTATCAAAATGTAATTGTTGCCGCCGATTTGGCGGAAAACGCGCCTGTGCGCGGTTGTATGACGATAAAGCCCTATGGTTGGGCGATATGGGAACTGATGCGCGACGAAATGGATAAACGCATCAAAGCCGCAGGCGTTTTGAATGCTAATTTTCCATTGCTGATTCCAATAGAGTTTTTTAATAAAGAAGCTGAACATGTCGCCGGCTTTGCAAAAGAGGCCGCGGTCGTCACACACTATCGTTTGAAAATGATTGATGGAAAATTACAGCCCGATCCCGAATCCAAATTGACCGAGCCATATATTATTCGTCCGACATCGGAAACGATTATCGGCGAAGCGATGGCGCGCTGGGTCCAGTCGTATCGTGATTTGCCGTTAAAGTTGAACCAGTGGGTAAATGTCATGCGATGGGAAATGCGGCCGCGTATGTTCTTGCGCACATCTGAATTTAATTGGCAAGAAGGTCACAATGTGTTCGCAACGCATGACGAGGCAAACGCAGATGCGCGCAAAATGCACCGTGTCTATGGCGACTATATGCGCGATGTCTTGGCGATTCCGTGCATTATGGGTGAAAAAACACCCGAAGAACGATTCGCAGGCGCCGACCACACATATACAGTTGAACAAATTATGCAGGATGGCAAAGCATTACAGGCCGGGACATCGCACGATTTGGGCCAGCATTTTGCAAAATCGTTTGGCATTCAATACCTTGGTACAAATGGCAAATTAAATTATGCATGGACGACATCGTGGGGTACATCAACGCGTATGATGGGCGGACTGATTATGACACACAGCGATGATGACGGCCTTGTTTTACCGCCTGTCGTTGCCCCGTACCAGGTTGTAATTATTCCAATTACCCGTGGTGACGAAGATATGTCGGCGATGAACGAATTTGTCGCGAATCTGGAAATGCAACTGCGTGACAAAGGTGTACGCGTGCATGTTGATAATTCAGATATGCGCGCGCCCGATAAAATGTGGAAATGGATTAAACGCGGCGTGCCATTACGGGTCGAGGTTGGTCAGCGCGAAGTCGAAACAGGCACAGTCACAATAACGCGCCGCGATATCGGCAAAGCGTCGCGCGAAACGATATCGGTTGCGGACTTTGGCGATGTTGTATCGGAAAAACTGGACGTGATTCAGCGCGATATGTTCGTCGCCGCCGCACAGCGGAACAAAGCATTAATTCACGATGTGAAAAATCTGGCGGAACTGGAATCGGCACTGGCAAACGGCAAAATCGGATTTTTCCGCATTAAATACAGCGAAACCACAAACCCGGAATTCGATACACTGATTGAAAAATATAAAATATCGCGTCGCTGCTTGGATGATTCCGACCCGAATTTTGTATTTGTTGCAAAGTCGTATTAAAATAAGACTTTGACATAAGCAGGCCCAAAACAGAGAATACATAAACGGGTGACATTTACCCGTTTATCTTTGCCATAAATTCATCGTGAATTTTTTGTTCGTCGTCCGATACAGGAAATTGGCGATACGGAAAATCGCCACCAATTTTCGGATGCGCCAAAAATGCATCGTGCTGTTTCGCGACTATTTCGGAAATTTCGGGCGCAGGCGCAGTGTTTTCCAGTTCTAAATAAACTTTGGCCAAAATTTCAGAGTCAATCAACGCACCATGTGCATCGGCGCGCGCCGTCAGCGATATGCCATACCACTTTGCCAATGCGTCCAAAGTATAACTTTTCGGACCGAAAACACGATTGCGCGCGATGACAAGGGTGTCTTGCTGTTGTGCGCGGGGTATTTGTGGCAACCCCAGCATTTCCAGTTCGTGATTTACAAACGGAAAGTCAAAATCCAATCCATTATGTGCGACAATTATTGAATCGCCCACAAATTCCAAGAATTTTGGTGCGACCACCGACATCTTTGGTTTGTCGTCCAAAAACGCATTTGATATTTTATGCACCATATATGTTTCTGGCGGTATAATTTTACCTTCGGGATTTATATATTCGTGGAAAGTACGATCGGTCAATTTTCCGTCGACAATTTCGACGGCGCCGATTTCTATGCATCGGTCACCCCGCAAGTATTCAAAGCCTGTGGTTTCAATATCAAAACAAATTACGCGTGTCATGTTAAAATAACCTTTCCCAAATTAAATTTTATGGTATTATAATAGAACAATGAATGTAATGCCAGAAAATCTTAACCCCGAACAAAGAAAAGCAGTCGAAACGACCGACGGACCGATTTTGGTGCTGTCGGGCGCAGGAACGGGGAAAACGCGCGTACTGGTTACGCGTGTAGCGCACATATTGGCGAACCGCTTGGCCACCCCGTGGCAGATTTTGGCGTTGACCTTTACCAACAAAGCCGCAAATGAAATGAAAAACCGCATTGGTGAAATGTTGTCTGCGATGGACACTGGGTTTGTGGTTCGTGATTTGTGGTGCGGGACGTTTCATTCGATATGCCTGCGGATTTTGCGTGCGAATGCGTCGCGAATTGGTTTGCCATCCGACTTTATAATCTATGGCGAAGATGAACAGAAAAACGTACTGAAAAATGTCTTTGTTGCGATGGGTGCCGATTCCAAAGAATTCGATGCCGCCGATTGGGTGGAAAAGATTTCAAATATCAAAGATATGGGGCGGGGCGACAATCCAAATATTGGTGCGCGAACGCGACAAATATTGGATAACTATAATGCGGAATTAAAGCGTATTGGCGCGGTTGACTTTGGTGATATTATACTTTATGTGCTTGAACTGTTCGAATTGCACCGCGATGTATTAGAAAAGTATCAACACCAGTTTAAATACATAATGGTTGACGAGTTCCAGGATACAAACAACGCGCAAATGCAGTTATTAAAATTATTGACCCGCGGTGTGGCGTGCCCGAACATTTGCTGTGTTGGCGATGATGACCAGTCGATTTATTCGTGGCGCGGGGCCGAGATAAAAAACATCCTTGATTTCGAAAAAAATTTTCCGGGTGCACAAATTATACGACTTGAAACAAACTATCGCAGCACAGGCAACATATTGGGCGCGGCGAATTCATTGATACGGCATAATAACGGACGATTGGGCAAAGACCTGCGGCCGGCGAATGAAAAGTCCATTGGTGAACCCGTGTATGTTTTGACTGTGCCGTCGAATTATGACGAAGCGCGCCTTGTTGCAGATACGATTTTGCGCTATGCGAATGGGCGGTATTCCGATTATGCGGTTCTGATTCGCACTGGGTCATTGTCGCGCGGATTCGAAGAGGCATTCGCAAATGCGCGCATTCCGTATCGTTTGGTTGGCGCAACAAAGTTCTATGACCGATTGGAAATTCGTGATGTAATTGCGTATGTGCGGTTGCTGGTGCATCCGAATGACGATATATCATTCGCGCGCGTTATTGCACGACCACGGCGCGGTTTTGGTCCGTCGGCAATTGCAAAGATGCGCGCCATTGGCGGTGGTCTGATGAATGGATTACGCACTGCGAACTTTGGCGGGAAACAGGGCATCGCCGCAAAAGATTTCCTTGACGCATTTGATTTCGATTGGCGCAGTATGTCGCCCGCGGATGCAGTAAAAACATTACTGGAACGCACGGGTTATATGCGCTATTGGCGTGAATCCAAAGACCCGGACGCAGATGAACGCATATCAAACATTCGTGATTTAATATCAAATGTCGTGGCAACATATGATTCATTGGCGGAATTTCTGGAACATGCTGCATTAATGACAACCGACGATAACGATAATGAAATAAACACGGACAGTGCGGCGGTGAACATAATGACCATTCACGCGGCAAAAGGATTGGAATTTGATACAGTATTTCTGCCCGCGTGGGAAGATGGCATTTTCCCAAATGACAAAGCCATCAAAGAAGGCGGAATGGAAGAAGAGCGTCGCCTTGCCTATGTTGCGTTGACGCGGGCGCGCCGTCGTGCGATTATTACGAACACTATGTCGCGAATGCTGTTCGGTTCGCGCCAGTATTATTCGCCTGCGCGATTTATTGCAGAAATGGACGGGCGATATCTGGATTTTGGCGGTCGTGCACCGCGGTACAGCGCACCTGCATATCAAACAATGCCGACGCAACCCGAAAAACCAAAAATAAAAAACATTGTTGGTAAATTGGTTGAACATGCGGAACTGGGGCGGGGCGTAGTCATCGAAACGCACGATGACATTTTAACAATTGCGTTCAACCGTTCGGGCATCCAAAAAGTCGCACGCAATTTTATCAAATTTGTTGACCATGTGTCATAGTATTCAGTTATTACCCCGCATTCTGTGCGGCGGCGGCCGCGGCTTGCGGGTCCCAGCCCGCTGGTGGGGTCGATGTGACCGTGCCCGACAATACGCCGCCCGTACCACAGTCGATGTAAAACATCCCCTTGGCCGATATATAGAAATTAAACAGTGCATCGGTGGCATCAGACGGAACACCCGCCGACAAAACTACTTTAGCAAAACATCAAAATACAAGGCAACAAAATAATAAAAATATTGAAACGGTGGGCAATGTTTGGTATTCTGTATATAACATTACAAAACCAAGGGAATAAATATTATGGCAATCAAAGTTCGTGATTTCGAAGTACGTCTGACGCGTAACAAAGATGAACGTCGTATGGTTCGCAATTTGCGCTATGATGTGTTCGTCACAGAAGAGGGCGCATCCGCCACCGCGGAACAGCACGAATTACACGAAGAATTTGATGAATTTGATAAATATGCCGAATATATGGCGGTGTTTCATAATGGAAAAATTGTCGGCACTTATCGCATTATCGATAAAAAGGCGGCGGATAAAATGGGCGGTTTCTATACCGAAACCGAATTTAATATATCAAAGATAAAAAAGGCATCTGATAATATCGCCGAAATGTCGCGTGCATGCGTGGCGGCAGAATATCGGGAAAACGCGCTGGTTATGCGTATGCTGTGGGCGGGACTCAGTGAATATGTCTTGCGGCGTCGTATTGCGGTTTTGTTCGGTGTCGCATCATGGGTTGGACAAAAGCCTGTGGAATCGGCCCAGGCAATATCGTATCTTTACTATAACCACTTGTCACCGATGCGCCTGCGTGCGCGTGTGATACCAGAAAACTTTGCGGATGGCGCCGACCCACGTATGTCGAAAATGAACATATTGCCCCGTGCGTTTGTTGATGAAGATATTGCAAAAAAGCAAATGACGCCACTTATCAAAGGATATTTGCGTATGGGCGCAACATTTGGTTCGGGGGTGTTTATTGACAAGCCTTTTAATACATACGATGTGTTCGTTATGATGCAGACGAAAAATATGGACGCCGCGTACCAGAAACATTTCTATGGCCGTGAAAACGCACTGGAACATTTGGATGTGAAAAAGCGGCCAATGCAAACACTGGGCAAGATTATGTTGCTGCCTATAACGGGACCACTGAATATGCTGGGTGCGTTCTTTGAATTTTTGCTGCGTGAAGATGCGGCGGACGCCGAATTCATAGATGACAGCACTGAAACGGACGAGGATAAGTGATAATGGCGACGGTTCGTAAACAAAATATTTTTAATACAATAACCGGCACACTGCGTTTTGCCGCGTTTTGGGTTATGGTCGTGGTCCAGTTGCCAATCATCATATTGCTGCCATCGCGCAGCCGCTGGGCGGTGAAGTATATGGCGGTGTTTATGAAAATATTGCTGGTCCTTGCAAATATTAAAATTGTCCGCCATGGCCAGATATCAAAGAAACGTCCATTGTTGGTTGCAGGAAATCATATATCTGTATTTGAAATCGCAACATATCCTGTGATGTTCGGGGGCAGTTTTATTTCAAAAAACGATGTCCGTCGCTGGCCACTGGTTGGATATATTGCAAATAAATTTGGTGTGGTTTTTGTTGATCGTCGTCCATCACATGCCGCCGACGCATTGGCCCAGGTCCAGCGCGCAATATCGTCAATATCGTACCCATTGTACATTTTCCCCGAAGGTACCACGACGAATGGCGCGTATGTCAAAGAATTTAAAAGCAGTCTGTTCAATGTCGCCGAAGGTACTGATGTGACGGTGCAACCGGTTGTTGTCCAGTATTGTTTTCATGACGGTACACCAATTGGTGAAAATGATTTGGCGGAACACTTTGCATACTTTGATAATGCAAAGCAGACACAAGGTCCAAAATGTTCGCGCGAACGCAGCGCATTTGGTCAAATCTTTCATATAATGGTTTTGGGTGGTTTTACTGTAAATGTGTATATGTTGCCGCCGCCGCCATTGGCGGGAATGGACAGAAAACAAATGGCAAGCACTATGCACAAAATTATTTCAGATAAATATACAGAAATCCAAAAAAGGTAATAAATATCACAATAATTTATCTGTTGCCATTGGATGTGTTTAGTGCTATGATTTTCGCGCATAACAAAAAAGGAATGTATTATGTTATTACAAGGTAAAAAAATTTTAATTACTGGCGTTGCGAACGATTGGTCTATGGCATGGGCAATCGCGCGTCGCGCGCATGAAAACGGTGCAGAAATTGCGATGCCGTATGCGATGCCTGCGCTGGAAAAGCGTGTGCGTCCATTGGCGGAATCTATCAACGCCAAATTTGTCCAGGAATGCAATGTTCAAAATGATGAACAAATGGATTCGCTGTTTGCAAATATCGAACGCGAATGGGGACGCATCGATGGTATGCTGCACGCGATTGCGTTTTCAGATAAAAACGAATTGATGGGGCGCTATGTTGATACAACCCGCGAAAATTTCAAGAACACAATGGATATTTCCGTATATTCGTTGGTTGATTTGACGCGTCGCGCATCAAAGTTGATGACCAATGGTGGCTCGATCGTCACACTGACATATTTTGGCGGGGAAAAGTCTGTGCCAAATTATAATGTTATGGGCGTTGCAAAATCGGCATTGGATTCATCGGTGCGTTATCTGGCATCTGACCTTGGACGCGATAAAATACGAATCAACGCAATCAGCGCGGGCCCAATTCTGACCCTTGCGTCCAGTGGGGTTGGCGGAATTAAAACAATGCTGCGATTGAATGCAGAACAAACGCCATTGCGCCGTAATATGACATTGGACGATGTGTCCGGTGCAGCGCTGTATCTGTTCAGCGATTTATCATCGGCTGTGACTGGCGAAGTCCACCATGTCGACTGTGGATATTCTACAACTGGTATGATGCCGAATGAATTAAAAGATACATTGTTAAAGGCGATGGATAACCAGTAAAATAAAACCCGTAATAAAAATACGCCCCAAAGATTCAATCTTTGGGGCGTATTTTTATCGGTTAGGGTGGTCGTGTGGCATAAACTTTGCAAATTCTGCCAATGTCAGCCCTGTCGCATCCAGCACGCACGCCAATGTATAGGTCGACGGCCAGTGGGGCTGGCCATATTTATTGACGCGCTTGCTTTTGTTAAATGTCGTGGAATCCAGCCCCGCCAATCGCGCCAAGCCTGAGCACGAAACGTGCCGCCAATTTGCGACATTTACTATGCCTGCCCAAAGTTCTTTGTGTGTCATTTTTCCCTCCATAAAAGTTTTTTTTGATTGTACGACACCACAGTAAACTATTTTGGGAATATTGTCAAACGGTTCTAGTAAAACAAGAATTCGACATTGAAAAACCAATGATTTTGTATTTGGTTGCCCCGTCGCCCCGATTCGAATTTTTACCCGAATCCGATCCAAATCCGACCACTGTCCAAATTATATCACAAAAACACGAAAAACAAATAATATCTTTTTCCGTTGTATTATTTTTCTGGATTTTCTATAATGTCGGTATGGCAAAGGTGGCGGATCTTTTTATTCGGGCGGAACACGCAGATTTAATGAAAAAACTGAATGCGTGGGATGTCGCATATCATCAAAATGATGCGCCGATTGTTGATGATGCGACATATGATGCCGCGAAAAAACGCGCGTTAGAGATTGAATCGGAATATCCAGATTTGGCGAAAGATGGCGCGTCGACACATGTTGGTGCGGCACCATCGACCAAGTTCAAAACATATCCGCATTCGGTGCCAATGCTGTCTATTTCTGATGTGTTTGATGCAGCCGAGGTTGCAGATTGGTTCAACAAATTATCGAACAAAGATTTGTTTATTGAATTAAAGGTTGACGGGGTATCCTATGCCGCGCGTTATGAACATGGTGTTTTGGTGCGCGCACTGACACGTGGCAGTGGTGTCAGTGGTGAAGATATTACCGAAAACATAAAAACGATTTCTGATATCCCGCAAAAGTTATCGGGTGAATTTCCCGATGTGATAGAGGTTCGTGGCGAAGTATATATGTTGCGCGATGATTTTATTGCACTGAATGCCGCCGCAGAACAATCGGGGGATAAAGTTTTTGCAAATCCCCGTAATGCCGCGGCAGGCAGCCTGCGCCAGTTGAATCCAAAAATCACTGCATCACGGCGATTATCGGCGTTTGGATATACATATGGCGAGATTTCAAATCGCACATGGAAAACTCAATCAGAATATTTCGATAAATTGGAATCGTGGGGATTCAAGACTACGCGCAAATGGGCACGCCATGCGAATAATATGGATGAAATCCAGGCGATGTATAACGATATAATTCTGACGCGTGCAGACATACCATTTGATATCGATGGATTGGTTATCAAAGTAAACGATGTGGCGACCCAGGAACGTATGGGCGCGCGCGCCAACAGTCCCCGATGGGAAGTTGCATATAAATTCCCTGCAGCGCGTGCTGTGACGGCACTGAATGGAATCACTGTCCAGGTTGGACGGACGGGCGTCTTGACCCCAGTGGCAGAATTGGAACCAATAAACATTGGTGGCGTGGTTGTGTCGCGCGCGACCCTGCATAATGCCGATGAAATTGCACGATTGGATGTTCGCGTCGGTGACAAAGTCACGGTCCAGCGCGCAGGTGATGTTATTCCCCAGATTATCGGTGTTGCCGAACGTGGCGCGGATACTGTGCCATTTAATTTTCCGAAAAAATGCCCAGTCTGTGGTGGCGATGTTGTGCGGTCCGATGGTGCGGTTGCGTATCGATGTGTGAATACATTGGGATGTCCTGCGCAAAGGATTGGTGAACTGGAACACTTTGTATCGCGCCCTGGATTTGACATTGATGGTATCGGCACAAAACAGTTGGAATTGTTTACCGAACGGGGCTGGATTAAATCACCGGCGGATATTTTTACTTTGATTGCGTTGCATGGCGATGAATTGCGCAGAATGGACGGATTTGGTGATAAATCGGTTGCGAATTTGAAAAGTGCGATTGAAAATGCACGTACAATAGAACTTGCGCGATTTTTAACCGCAATTGGCATTCCCGATGTTGGTAAAACGACCGCAAAATTATTGGCGAAAAATTTTGGCACCATTGATGCGGTTCGCAACGCAACATTTGATGATTTAATTGCAATTGACGGCATTGGCGATGTTATGGCGCGGGAAATTGTGTCGTTCTTTCAAAACGCGCGCAATATCGCGGTTATCGACGAATTGTTAAAATATGTTGATGTAAAATCGGCGGATAAAAAGACATTGAATACTGTGATTTCGGGCAAGAAAATTGTCCTGACGGGAACATTGATGAATTATGGACGCGATGCTGCACGTGAAATCTTGGAAAGTATGGGTGCGCGTGTGCAATCATCGGTATCACCAAAGACGGATATAGTTATCGCAGGCACAGATGCGGGTTCAAAACTGACGCGTGCCAATGAACTTGGCATAACAATATGGGACGAATCTGATTTTGAACGTGAAATAAAAAACGCAGGTATAAACAATGACGGAACGCAAAGATAATAAAAGGAAAAACACCGACGATAAACGGCCTTGGTCGTTTAAATGGCGTGTAATTGTTTGGTGTTTTAATTTGTTCCTTGTGGCGGTTGTTGGTGTCGCAGTTTATGTCGGTGTGATTTATTTTCGTATGCCATCACTGGATGCGATTTTAAACGAGACGCGTGCACCGGCGATAGTATTTATGGATATGAATGGTAACGAAATTCGGTCGTCTAATAAAATAATGGGGACGCCGGTGTCGGTTGAAACATTACCGCCGCACGTGTGGCAGTCGATTGTCGCAATCGAAGATAAACGATTTTTTACGCACGGCCCGTTTGATATGCGTGCGATGTTTCGGGCGGTCATATTGAATA
>Ga0310786_10002493_pt1 | contig 28091 bp, 22 predicted proteins | sample AusTroGonzalo_MG_FD_203881 | JGI IMG/M metagenome (GOLD analysis project Ga0310786, IMG submission 203881) | Bovine rumen microbial communities from tropical cattle in Woodstock, Queensland, Australia - Gonzalo_03 (v2) (version 2) | ecosystem: Host-associated > Mammals > Digestive system >...
TCAAATTTTAGCTTTATCAACTATTTTATTTACTACATCATAATAATCATTTCACGTAACATCATTATACCATGACAAAAAATATCTAGTTATTTCAAATTCTATTCACGTACTAATTTTCAATCACTCAGGGATTTTATCTTCAGGATACATATTAATAATTCTTTTATAATTTTTCAATTTATTAAATAATACAGAATTAAAATCTCTAAAATTAATTCAATCTCTAAACATTTTTTCCATAGTAAGAATCAATATACTATATCATTTATTTATTCATCATAAATTATGAACAAAATCAAATATTTTTCTTAACTCCTCACGAGTAAATTTTCAACAAAGTTGTGGATATAATGAAGTTAAAGAATTATATAACATTAATTCAATGTTTGTATTTTTCACAGCAACAACATCAAATCAATCACCCAACAATTTCAAAGCATCTTGATTAATTGATTCTCAATCAAAACATTTTGAAAATTCATGATAAGAATAACTATTATTTACACAAAATTTTATTAAATTAGATAAATAATCATCAATATCAAAAAGTGGCAACTTACAAATATCAGAAATTATACTAATTTTGTCAGATTCAGATAATCTAAGACCAATTACTTGCTCAATATATTTCAAATATCAATTATGATTATCTTCACCAAACTGGACAAATTCAGGTAATCCGATACTGCACAAATATAATTTTTGATAAATTCTCAAATTATTAAGATTAATAGGTCAAAAATAATTAAAAATAGATACAAGATTCTCAGTATTAGCACAACAAAGTAGGTTATAAATAGAACACAATTCAGTCATTTTTATTTCCGGATATTTTTCAAATATTAGCTCTAAATTATTATATTGGGCATCTGACAAAATTTTTAGAATAGAGATTTCACCATCAACAAAATTCAAATTTTTAACAAATTCATCAAAATCAACAAATCAAAAATGATCAACAAAAGATCTTAAATTATCAGTCTTAGCTGAATCAAGTAGGTCTCAAATAGAGCATAATTCATTTATTTTTATATTCGGATATTTTTCAAAAATTAGTTCTAAATTAGCATATTGAGCGGCTGATAAAACTTCTGAAATAGATATTTCTTCAACAACATCATTATCAACAAAATTCAAATTTTTAACAAATTCATCAAAATCAACAGATCAAAAATGATCAACAAAAGATTTAAAACTAAGAACATTAGTACAACCAAGTATATTACAAATAGAACACAATTCAGTAACTTTTATATTCGGATATTTTTCAAAAATTTTTTCTAAGTTACTATATTGCGCAGTTGATAGAACTTCTGAAATAGATATACCATTATCATCAACAAAATTTAAGTCTTCAATTGTTATACTAGAAAAATGTTGAAAAATAAGTCAAAGACTACTAGGTATTGCACCTGAAACAATAGATGTTAATGAAATAAGACCATCAAAATCAATATCAGAAAACTTTTCAAGAATTAAAGAAATATTTTTTTCATCTCGACTTTTAAAAATTCAAAAATCAATATTTATAAGTTTATCAAAACTTATGTTAAAATTATCAAATATTAATTTTAAATTATTTATTTTTGCACCTAGAAGTAAATCAGATAATAAACATAAATTATCAATAGAAATATTAGGAAATTTATTACATATGAAATCTAAATTACTAAATTTAATATATTCAAGATGTTCACCAATTTTTTTAATATCATCTCAAGAATATCACCTATAATACAAAAATAAAACATTTAGCTCAGCAAGTCCTTTTCAATATACATTATATGCAGAAACAATTTCATCAAAAACCATTTTTAAATCATATAATTTATCATCAACTTTTATTCATAATTCATTAGATATTTCAGACAAATGTGGCAAAATCAAAGAGTAACGACCATGCAAATAAAGATCTCAAAGCTTACAAAAACCATCTGCTGAAGATATTCAAATAAACTTCAAAGATAATATAATATTTTTAATATCTGTAGATGTACTATTTATCCATCCAGATAAATTTAATAAATCATCAGCATCAATAATTCAACAATCTAAAAACACTTTTAAAATATCAGAATTTCAACATAATAAATTTTTTAATTTAACAAAATCTTTAGGATTCGAAACTCAAGCATCTAAAAGCAATTTTAAATTATTCATTAAAGTTTCAACATTGAAATAAGAAAAATTATCTTTTAATTCAAGTAAATCAACAGGATCTTTAACTCAAGCATCCAAAAAAATTTTTAATTTTTCACTATTATAATGCTCCATAATATACACCGCATTCGAAAGAACAACAGGATCATTAACTCAAGCATCCAAAAATAATTTTAAATTATCAATATATTCTTCTTTATTTGTAATAACATACCAAATTAATTTTCCCAAAGATTCTTTTGGAAAATTCAAAGATAACAACAAATTGATGCTATCTGAAATATCTGATTTTAATTTTGGTAAAGTTGTATCATCCTTCAATAAATCTTTTATTAACTCAGATTTATATGTTGAAAGATCAATTGAATCACCATCATAAGAAAACAATGCATTAACCAAATCAACGATCAAAAAATCATATCAATCTGGGAAAATTTTCCAATCAGAAAATAGTTTTTTTAATGAAGCACAGACCTCATTATACTTTTTATAATTTAGATACAATCAATGAAACTCAAGACCTGGAACAATTAAACTCAATTTATTTTTTAATTCATCAATATTAGATATATCAACAGATTCATCATTCAACACTCACTTTATTTCATCCTTTTTTTCATCAGTAATTTTTCATATAATATTAAAATAATTTAAAAATCTTTCTGATTGTCCCTTTAAAATCTCCCTACTCTTCTTTTTAATTACCATCTTAAATCATAAGAATATAAACACTTAAATTATAATCAAAAAAAGCCTTCCTGTCAAATTTAGAAAGACTTTTTAAGCAAAATTTAAAGTATTTAATTATTTCACTTCTTGCATTTCTCGGAATTCCAAAATATCTCATTCTTCAATTTTCTTTCCGACCTTTACTTTCATTCCACATTCATCTCATTCTACTATTTCTTTTACCTCGTCTTTATTTTTGTGCAATGATAATATTTCTCAATTTGCAACAATTTCATCTCATCTCAAAATTCTAAATTTACACTTATTCTTAGCTTTTCACTCAATAACTTTTCATCCGACAGTCATCTCTTTTCATTTCGTATAGAAAATTCACATAACATTCAATTTTCAAATTACAACCTCAACCTCTTCATATTTTATCATTCATTGAGTCAATTCAATAAGATAATCAGTCAATTCATATATAATATCAAAATTCTTTATCTCAACTTTCATTTGCTCAGCTTTTTTCTTTAATGTAGCATTTACTCCAATATTGAATCAAAGCAACAATGCTTTTGAAGCTTGAGCCAATGAAATATCAGAATCTGAGAAGAATCAAACATCACTATGAATTACTTTAATAACTACATTTTCAGGTACTTTAACTCATTCTACAGCTTGTTTCAAAGCAGCCAAACTACTTGATCAATCAGATTTCAAAATCAATCTCAATTCAGTTTTTTCTCACTCTTCAGCATTTGCAGACAATTTTGCAATGAAATCTTGAACTGCAGATTGTGTATTTTTACTAGATTCTTGTTGTTCAATTAATGAAACTTTGTGCTCAGCTTCATGCTCATTCTTTACTACTTCAACCATTCTACCAGCTTCAGGCAAATCAGTAATTCAAAGTATCTGAACTGGATCTCATCATTTTGCGACTCTAATCAATTTTCAAGTCCAATCTTGCATCCTTCTAACTCTACCATAAGTATTATAAGCAACAATTACATCTCAAACTTTCAAAGTTCAAGTCAAAACAATAATACTACTTACAACTCATTGTTTTGGATCTTTATTTGCATCCAATACAACTCAAATAGCAGACCTATCAGGATTATATTTCAATTCCAACATCTCAGCTTGTAATAAAATTGCTTCCAGAAGTTGTGGAATTCATTGTCATGTATGACTTGAAATAGGAATAATTGGAGTTTCTCATCCCCAATCTTCAGGAGTAATACCATTTGCAGCCAAATCAGTTTTGATTTGCTCAATATTTTTTCATGGTTTATCAATTTTTGTGATAGCAATAATAATTGGAACTCCAGCAGATTTTGCATGGTTAATCGATTCAATTGTCTGAGGCATGACACTATCATCAGCAGCAACAACGATTACAGCAATATTTGTCAATTTAGCTCATCTAGCCCTCAAATCAGTAAATAATTCATGACCAGGAGTATCGATAAATGTTATTTTCTTTCAATTACATTCAACAACTGATGCTCAAATAGATTGAGTAATTCATCAAGCTTCTTTGTTTGCAACACTCGTTCTTCTCAAGTAATCAAGTAATGATGTCTTTCCATGATCAACATGTCCCATAACTGTGACAACAGGAGCTCTTTCTTCCAAATGATGAGCCTCCTTATCCATATCAAGTAATGATTGTAAATCTCATGTAATGAAACTTTCAACATCCAATTGTTTATTTTCTTCTTGTTGTACAGTTACTCAGAATTCACTAGCAATCAAAGATGCTGTATCAAAATCCAAACTTGCTGTAATTCAAAGCATCAATTTATTTTGCATCAAAACTTTCATCAATTCTGGCAAAGGAACTCACATCTTTTCTGAGAATTCTTTTACAGTTATCTTTTGATCAATTACTATTTCTTGTTTCTTTTTCAAAGTACCAGAAGTACTAGCTACTTTTGGCTTTCTAACAATTTGTAGTTGTTCAACTACTGACTCTTCATCACGAGAATCAAGAAATTGTGCTCCTTTTTCAAAGGAGCTGTCCGACTTGTCGGACTGAGGATTTTTTTCCACATAAACCCTCTTATTTTCACCAAAACTTACATTTCATCATAAATGCTTATTTTCATATTTATCTTTTCATCTTCATTTTCATTTTTCTTTATTATATGTTCATTTTTCAGCTTTATCATATCTTGGTCTATCATATGTAATTTGTTTTGGAGCTGGTCATCCACTATGCTGAATAAGATCATCAAATGAAACTCAAATATTGTCAGGTTTCTTTTCTTCATGACCATATTCTTTTTGAATATATGCCTGTACTTCTGCCTCTTCATCTTCTGTCAAATCTATAATTTCCTCATCTTCGTCATCATCAGCGACAACAGGAGTTGAAGGAGTCATAGAAAATCACAATCATGCCAAAAATCATCCACCAGACAACTCATCAGCTTTTAAAGCAGTAGCTTTTTCTGCAGATTTTTTTTCTGTCTTTCAAGGTAGAGTAACTTTTACAGCTTTAGTTTTTCAATCATTTGAAATTTTTCAATTTTTTTCCAAAAGTTTCTTGATTTTTACAAGATTTGCATCAGAAACTGTAGCTGTTTTAGCTGTCATTTCTTTTCACATAACCTTTTCAAAATACCTAGAAAAAGTCTGCTTAGAAACTCACAATTCTTTTATTACATCATCAATACGAGGCATATGATAGTACAAATAATAAATAGATGATTTTTCAAAATACGAAAAATTCGTCCGAATCATCGTAATAATATTTATTTCTATTTCAAGTAAAAATAAAAAATATACGCAAAAATTTGCAAAAAAATATTTTTTTGAATATAATAAACATTAGTTATTTTATAATTTTTAAAAACGCAGTGAAAAACCCAATAAAAAAACTAAAATACATAATAACAAAAAAAAATGCTAAAACCATATGTCAATGAAATAATTTTGAACAAACAGAAATTAATGAAGAAAATTTTGATATAAATCAAGAAAATAAAATTAACGACACAATAGAAAAACTTGAAAACATGACTAAAGAATCAAAAATAAAAAATATTTTCAAAAACCATTTTTCATTCAAATTAACAGATGAAAGAAAAACTAATATAGCAGAGAACATTATAAACGATTCACATATTGATAAATTATATTGGAGTCAACTTATAATATCATGTATGCTAGCAACATTATGATTATTGATGAATTCAATTCCAGTTGTAATTTGATCAATGCTCGTCTCCCCAATCTTAACACCAATAAAAACATTTGCCTTTGCAATAATAACAGGGAAAAAGCATCTATATATAAATAGTTTAAAAATTTTATTATTTAGCATATTGATAGCAATTCCTTCAAGTTTCTTAATATGCTATTTAGTCCCATTTTCAAGTATCACTGAACAAGTATTATTGAGGACAAGTCCTACTGTAGTAGATTGAATTGTAGCAATTTTATCTTGAATAATAGCGTTTCTATTTCTTTGAGATGAAAAAATGGAGGAAAGTATTGTTTGAATAGCAATTGCAGTATCATTGATGCCACCTCTAGCCGCAGTTTGAATTTGATTACACTTCATGAATCGACCAGTCGCTCAATGAAGTTTCCTTTTGTTTGTAACAAACTTAGTATGAATATTAATAGTTTGAATACTAATATTTTATGTATTTTGATTTAGATCAACAAACAAAAATTGAAAAAAAAGAACAAATGTAACAATAATAATGTTAATAATTTTCGTTTGATTAATTACTGTACCATTGCGAAAATCAATGACACAAATAGCTGAAACACAAAAAATAAATAATAAAATTACACAAATTTCAAATAATTATTTCAATAGTCTAAATGACGAAATCGTAATCAATGAATTATCATTCCGTAATGTATCAGATGATACTGTCCGTATAGTATCAAAATTAGATGTCCCAACGGAATTTTCATTCACAAATTCATACAAAGATGAACTAACAAAGAGACTTTCAGAATCATTATGAAAATCCGTAGAATTAGACTTAGACATAATTGAAATTTCTAGTGTTTACATAGAAAAATGAGAAGACACAGAAAAAGCACTACTAGAAAATATAAATAAATATCTACAATCAAACAATATTATAATGGTTGATAACAAAAATTTATTATCTGGTAGTAACTTTTTATTCCTAAATTTATATACTGATGCATACATAGATAAAGAAAATATAAAAGATAATATCCTAGATATTATTGAACCAGAATTTTCATGAGCAAAATTAGTTTTACAATGGCAAGATAGTTTACAAAAACAAGAAGAAGAAATTATAGAAAGGTCACAAGCAGAAATTGATTTAGAAAAACAATTTTCATTAATGTTTCAATGATGAGAAATATCATATTTTAATTTAGATTATTTGGAAAGAGTACAAGACGAAGAATACGAAAAATATGCTAAATTAACAATAGAATTCAAAAGCACATTCCCAGCATACAAAACAAAACAAATTCTTTCATGATGGAAAGAAGTAGTAAAAGAATATCTTTGAATGGATGTTGTAATGAAAGTGAAATTTGAAGAAATAAATTTGATGGAAATATAAAAAATGTCATCAAAAATTTGACAAATTAAAAATAATATATATAATAATGCTATACAACAATAATCTTTTATATTTTAATCAAAAAAATGGAAGAACAAAAAAAAATGGAAGAACAAAAAGAACAAGAAGAATGAAAAAAAGGGATAAATAGAATAACAAACCGAATAAAAGCAACTAGTAGAGCACTTGTAGTCACATTAATTCTAAATACAGCAAGTTTTTTATGAACACCATTAAACAAAAATAATCGTTTAGATACAGAATGAAAAACAACAACAGAACGAATTATACAAAATTGGAAAGAGCTTTTATCATGAAATGAAATAACGTTTGAAGTGAATGAAGATGGAAGTATTATTGAAAAAATAGTACATCCATGAGACTTAAAAATAAAAAAAGAATTACCAGAAGAATCAAGAACAAAAACAGTTACAGTTCATTACGAAGTAGCTCCTAAATTTGAAGATTCAGAATCTATAGATGCCGAAAAATACGAAGCAATAAGAGATAGCATAGAATTAGAATTAAATAAATCATTAAAGGAAACATTAATATGATTCGATTTTGTAAAACAAAATTATGAATGAGAAATTGGTAATACAAAATATACAATAGTTATAAATGGAATTGAATGACATGCATCACCAGAATGATATAAATTTTGAGATGAAAGCCTAAAACCTTGACATTACGAAAATGAAAATAAAAATGCAGCAGAACGAAGAGCAAAAGATGCAGAACCAATTATAAAAGAAGCATTTTTAAAATTCATATCAGAAAACCCTGAATTATCATCCCAAATAGACACATCAAGTATTACAATTACTTGATCAGAATTACAAATCACACAAGAAGAATATGACAAATTAGATAGTTTACGTACAGAACTATGATATAAAGACATAGTAACAATGATAGAAGATAATAATAGTTGAAAAGTAACAGATGCTGATGCTGCAAAATTAATAAACGAAATAATAAATTCAAAAAGAAATGTAATAATAACTTATACAATAAAATGACATCCAAATGACATATTTGTTATACCAATTTTAATCTTCCCAATACCAATTTTTAAAAGAAAGAAAAAATGAACAGAATGATGAGAAATAAATGTAATTAATGAAGGAGAATGATGAGAAACAAATGTAATTGATGAAGGAGAATGATGAGAAACAAATGTAATTGATGAAGGAGAATGATGAGAAACAAATGTAATTGATGAAGGAGAATGATGAGAAACAAATGTAATTGATGAAGGAGAATGATGAAATTGATGAGGATGAACAAAAATAGACGATGATGATAATTGGCCACCAAAATATAAAAAAAGAAAAGATACAGATAGAAGGCCATTGATGTATGATGAACAAATATCAAGCCCATGGAGACAACAAACCTGACACCAAAGAAAACAACCTCGTAAAGATAGGGCTCATAATTACAGTAGTGCAAGGCAATTAAGAAATTATGAAAGAAGAGATTGAAAATGATCAAAAATGTCAACACCTAATAAAAATAATTCAACTGGTAGAAGAAACTGAAGTAGAAAGTAAAATTTTATAGAAAAATAAACTATAAAACAACAACTGAAAAAATCTCCCAAATGGGAGATTTTTTTCTTGTTTTTGAAATTTATATCACTATTTTCAATTTTGTTTAGTTTTCTTATTTTTTACGATGAAAAAATTTTTTGATAAAATCTGGATTTTTATTAAATGAATTTTGATGTGAACTTGTGATGTGATTCCATGAGTAAGTGGATGAACGATTGCATTTATTACTTGAATTTATGATAAATTAATTGATTCATTATATGGATTTAATTTGAAGACTTTGAAATTAGTATTTAAATGAAAATTTAAAGAAGCTCGAAATTCTATAAATTGATGATTTTTGGTAGCTTTGTTTCTATGAATATTAGTTGCAGTACTAACATTAGCAAAGTTAATTAGTTTTTTGCTATCAAATTATCCATCATATGTATGGGCTTTCTTTTTCTGATTAGTTATTTCTTCTGTAATAATATTAGTCAAATCACTGAAAAATGGATTTAAATGGAGCTATTTATTGTGGCTTTTAGTTTGAGCAGCAATTTGATTTGTATTAACTTCATTGCCAATAATGAATTTATGAAATGGAAATTTAACCTTATTTGTTTCATGAGCGATAGCTATTATGGCTATGATTTTGCCATGAATTAGTGGATCATATATATTATTGATTTTATGACAGTATCAAAATGTATTGGGATATGTAGTAGAATTAACTTCTCGTAATTGGTCAACAATAGTGCCATTGATTATATTTGCTTTGTGATGTATGGTTTGATTAATATTATTCTCAAAGTTATTGCATTGGGTAAAAGAAAAATGGCATGATCAAATGGTATTAGTTTTGACATGATTTATTATTTGATCTTTGCAAAAATTGTGGCCATGGAAAGAGACAGTGGAAACTTATTTGGATAGTCATTGAGCAGAACAACCATTAGTTCAAAATAATATTTGGCCATCTTGGTCAATGAATGTTGTTTATTGCATTATTTTAGCATTGGTTTGATTTTTTGTTGTATGGTTGATTGATAGATTATCAAAAAGAGTGGCTAAATAATGATTTATTTTTTTAATTTTTCCATGTGAGCATCTTTTACAGTTTGAGCTTTTGCCTTGATTGTTAATGAAAAAGAAGAGGTACTTTTGGTAAAGAGGAAAGATAATGGTATGTGGAATCTTCCTTGATGAGGAATGAATTCTTTGGAATCACCATGGGAATGTGTAGTGAGAGAAGTAAAAGAAGAAACAAAATTAGATGTAAAGGTAAATAAATTAGTATGATTATACTCAAAACTTGATATAGATGATTTCGTTTTTTGCTTTTTGTGCGATATAGTTTGATGAACTATTTGAGAAACTGATGAATGATCTGAATTTTGATGGTTTTGATCTAAAAATTTACCAGACAATATTATTGATAGACATAAGGATAGAATAATAAATTTTTTTAATGATAAAAATAAATTAGTTATGAACAAATCATAAAATATCTTTATTTATATATTTTTTTTGATGAAGAATGTAGTTTTACTTGAAAATGTCCGTTCTGCTTATAATGTATGAAATATTATTCGTACTGCAGATTCTCTTGGGCGAGATGTTTGGATGTCTGGATATACACCATGGCCAGATGAACAGCCAAAAGTAAAAAAGACATCTCTTGGTGCAGAAGAAAATGTATGATTGAAGAGGTTTGATGATGCTTTACAGGCTATAGATTTTGCTAGAGAAAATAATTTTGATGTATTAGCGTGAGAAATAACTCCTGACGCTATAGATTTAGCTAAATATGAAAAGAGTTGAAAAAATATTATGTTAATTTTGTGAAATGAGGTTGATGGAGTTCAACAAAAAACTTTGGAAACAGTAGATGCGGTAGTTTATATTCCAATGCAATGAATAAAAGAATCAATGAATGTAGGTCAGAGTAGTGCTATTTTTATGCGAGAGTTGAGAAAATTTTAGTTTATTATTTAAATTGTTTCTTTATGAAAAGTGAAAATAATGGCGTTTTAACTTTTAAAAGATTTATTTCACCATTGAGATGAAAGTTTTCTTATTTTTTGAAATTAGCATTGGTACGATCTGTCGATACAATTTTTTGAATTTTGACCGTTGAAGTTTTTAAGATAGCAGTGACAGCAATACAAAATAGTAATTATACATCTATAAAAATATATATTTTTGTTTATTTGACTATTTTAATTATTTATTTTATATTTTGATTAATTACAAGGGGGCATTCTCAATGATGAGTTTGGTATGATTGGAAAAAGTTGTTTTATAACCAAGAACTCCCACATTTTTTTAGGTTAAATAATACATATGTTGAGAAAATTTGAACATGAAAAATGCAATATATAATTGATAAATGACTTGAGAGCTGGAATGTTTTATTGTGAAATTCAGCACAAATTGTTTCATTGTTAATTACTTTTATTTATTCTATTATTCAAATATACAATGCAATGTGATTAAAATTTGTTTGTTGATTTATTTTACTTTTTATATTACTATATTTAATAGTAAAATTTGCTAATAAACATGCTGTTCTTATTAGACAAAAGAGAATCGATTTGGAAAGTGAGTTTAGTAGACATTTTATAAAAATGGTAATGTCGAAAATGGAAATTTTGCAAAACAATAGAGAATGAGCAGAAATACAAAAAACAAATGATATTTTAAGTGAATCATCCATTATTCAAAAAAAATATGCATATTATTTACGAATGATGTCTTGGTCAGCTAAAATATATTCTCGGATTCTCAATATTTTTATTTTATTTTATTGATTTTACATAGTAAAAAATTGATGAAATTTAACAATATTTGTATGATTAATAGCTTGCTCGGCACTTTTTTCTAGTGCAGTAAATGATTTTATTAATTATTATAAGACATTTAATAATCAGTTTGTAAATGTTGAAAAATTACGAAATACATTTGATAATATACCTAAAATAAAGAATGATTATAAAGATATTGCATTTAAATATAAAAAATGAGAAATTGAAATTGAAAATTTAACATTTTGATATAATGATAGTAAAAATATTTTTGAAAATTTTTCATTACATTTACAATGATGATTAAAAATTGCACTTGTTTGAGAATCATGATCATGAAAAACAACCTTGATAAAATTGATTGCATGATATATGACACCAAACAATTGAAATATATTTGTAGATTGACAAGATATTCATAAAGTGAACTTATTCGATTATTATAATCATATTTGATTTTTAACTCAGGATCCATCAGTATTTGATGGAACTATTTATGATAATTTAGTCTATGCACTCAGAGAACAGCCAAGCGATGCTAAATTTAAAAAGATTATAAAAGCTGCTAAATGTGAATTTATTTATGATTTTACTGACTGACTTCAGACAGAGATTTGAGAGAGGTGAATTAGGTTGTCGTGAGGACAGAAACAGAGATTAGCAATAGCAAAAATAATGCTGAAAAATCCAAATATAATATTATTGGATGAGCCGACTTCAGCATTAGATAGTTTCAATGAAGAAGAAATTTCTCAGGCATTAAATAACTTATTCAAATGAAAAACTGTAATTATTGTAGCACATAGATTGCAGACAGTAAAATCAGCAGATAGAATATTATTATTTGAAAATGGAAAAGTAGTAGAGGATTGAACTCATCAATCATTAATAAAGAAGGATTGAAAATATAAGAGAATGCTTGATTTACAGTCTGGATTTTAAATTAACAATATAAATATTATTTTATTTAAAAAAAATTAAAAAAGGAATTTATGTTATTGTATTGGAAAAGAATAAAACAGTTCTAATCCGAAAGAAATTCGTTATTAAATAAGCCAAAAAAGCCCCGACATTTTTGTTCGGGGCTAATTTGCAATTTTAAAACTTTATTATCACTTTTAAACAATATCAACATTACGTATCATCTCAACTCTCACATCATAAGATCTGAATATTTTACAATTCATAAATCTATTAATAATTACATATGCTGCACATACTGTTCTCATTTCACATATTCAATATGATGTATTATATTTTATCCTTGAAAAAACTGTCACAAATTCTGCACATATAACATAATCATATGATCTAAAACTCTCTCATACATTTATTCACAATATACATAACAATATAACAAACAATTAAAGAAAAAACTCATTTCTACTTGAATTAAACTATAATTTCACTAATCTAAGTAAAAGTAAATTTTACCTAATAATTTTTTGTTATGGAAAAAAAATTAAAAAAATGAACCAACTGTAACTACATTATCGAAGTTACATATACAGACGAAGACTATGACAAAGCAAAAAATCACATGATTGAAATTTTTTGAAAAGACGTAAAAATTCCATGATTTAGACCTGGACAAGCACCAAAGCACTTAATAATGGAAAAATTAAACCCAGAATATGTAGAAATGTGAATTTACGAAAAATTAATAAATGAATGACTAAAAGCCATTTTAGATGAATATAAAGACATAAAATTCATCTGAGAACCATACGGTTTAGATAAAGATGATGAAAAAAAGACCATCAGCGTAAAATTAGACGTATATCCAGAAGTAGAAGTAAAAGACGATAAATGGAAAAAGAATAAGATGAAAAAAATCGAATCAAAAGCTACTGACAAAGAAGTAGATGAAGCTTTGATAAATTTGAAAAAGAATTACGCAGACTACCAAGATACAGACAAAATCGAAAAAGATACTGTTTCAAAGATAGCATTAGATTTCTTGGATAAAGATTGAAATGAAATAGAAAAAGGAACTGTATATTTATGAGAGCCTGAATTTACAGACAAAGATTTCGCTAAATTCTATGATCAATTCATCGGAAAAGAAAAATGAAAGGATTTTGAAATAACATACAAAGAAAAAGATTTACCTCCAACATTCCAAAAAAGAAAATCTGAAAAAGAGCCAAAGAAAATTAAAATCACAGTTAAAGATATCAAAAAAGTAGTATTACCAGAATTTACTGAAGAAAAAATACAAAAGCTATTCCCAGATCAAAAAGACGTAAAGAATGAAAAAGAATTAAAAGCATACATCAAATGAGAAATCGAGAAACAAAAGTACGAAAGTGAACTAATCAAAGCAGTAGAAGAGTATATCAACGATATTAGAGGAAAGAATATGTCTATATCAATTCCACAAACATTAATTCAAGAAGAATTTAAATCAAGAATTAAGAGTTTAGAAGATAGATTAGGATGAGAAAATGGAGTAAAACAATATTTCGAACAACTATGAGATGAAAAAGCAAGACAATTTGTAGAAGATATTACAAAAGCTGCTCAAGATAGTTTAGAGAAATTCTTTATATTACAACAAATCGCAAAAGAATTAGAATTGGATATTGATTGGAGTAAAGGAGAACATCTTGATGTAGAAAAAAAACTTTATGAAAAAATCATGTGATTGTAAGATAATTTGAAAATAATTAAATAACAAGAAATCCCGAATCAAAATGATCGGGATTTTTTAGCCATCAGGATTGTAAAATAACAAGATGAATACAATGTATCCCAAAAGAAGAGAACCGATTAGTTTACAGATCAAATCCATGGGTACATGACAAAGAGACAATACAGTTATAGTAACCATAACGGCCACCATAACACCAGGGAGACTCAAAAAAATCAAAAAATTTTCAATAAGAGCATCCCATAATTTGATAATGAATTTACTACTCATAACGATTTTGTATTAGTTTACAAAAAAATTTATAAAAAAACATCAAAAAAAGTCAAACAAAAAAACTCAATTAACATTATAAAACGAATATTTAATCACTTCAAAACAAAAAAAAGTAAACAAACTTACAAGTAATAAACTTTAAGAAATATTCTAAAATTATTTGACATTTTTAATAATATACATATATATACTAATATACAGAAACAGATTACCGAAGTATAACAAAAATAAAATCTTATGGAAAACCTAAAAATAAGTAAAAACACAATTAATTATTTCCGACAAATGGGAATTGATTGTATCAACAACGCCTTCAGTGTTGTTTACCTCAACGGTAGTATGAGAAGTGTTACCGCAGCCATCAATAAAATTCTGAAAGATAATAAAGGATCACGAGTTTTATGTATGGCCACATCAACAATTAAAATATTTGATAAAAAAGAGGCAATCATGGATGCATGCGTCATCTTTGATTTATCAAAGATGGATGAGGAAACGGTTGAAAACAAAAACACAAAAAAGAAAAAAGTAAAAATAACTGAGCTTACCAGACAATTTTGTGAGATAAACGAAATTGAATGCATTAATTACAGTGAAGGCTGTATTTTCTTCTTTGGAAGAGAGGAACCAGTTAATTATGCAATTTCCCTAATAGACATAGCCAATAAAGGCATTAGTACTACACACATAACAACAGTAAGAGTTAATGAAGAATTTGTAAACACATGTATCATCTATGATGAGGAATATAACTCAGAGGAGTATAACTCAAATATTGATGTACAAATCAGCAAATCTATTAATCTCTACTGCAACAATCACAACGTTACTATAAGCAATAACGGTGAAGGATTGGTTTGCATGACTGGTAGCATGCGACATGTCGCTGCTACAATCTCAAAAATAATTGAAGCCAACAAAGGCTCCAAAGTCAAAGACTTGCAAACAAAAAAAATAAGCAATGGAACAGACCAGGAAACTAGAAGAGATATTGCCATTATTGAAGCAAAAGTAAGATTCAGTTACTGATGCAAAAAACAAATTAATAAGAACACGATGCTGAGATTTTATCAGCATCTATTTTTAAATTATCAAAAACAAATATATCTTTTTATTCAATCCAATATTTATACAAATTTTCTTCTCATAGACAACTTGCAATATCAATCACTTCCTCGATTTTTACATTTTTGATTTTTTCCAAAATATCATCCAAAGATCTAATTTTTCAATACAACAAATATTGATTTCAAACAAAATTTGCCATTTCATCACTTGATTCAATTCACATTTGATACTGACCAATATTAAATCAAATAGCTTTATCAAATTCCTCTGTAGTAACATCTCATGTTGCTATTTTTTTCAATTCTCACATAATTTTTTCTACTCAAAATTCAAATCTCTCTTTTTCCAATCATGCAGTAATTAAAAATACTCAATCATGAGGAGACTTATGATGAGAGGCTCTAATATAATAACACAATCACTGTTTCTCTCTAATATTCTGAAACAATCTAGAAGACATATTTCATCAAAGTATAGTAGATAATATAGATGCAGCATATCTCCTATCATCATTTCAATCAAATCATTTAGCAGAAATAATTATATGATTTTGAGCAGTTCACTTCACATATTTTCATTCTTTTTCTTTTGGTAAAATTCACAAAAAATCAGGCTTTTCTATTTTCTTTTTCTCTGGCAAATCAGCAAATATAGTAGAGATTTGATCTTCAATAGCCTTTTGATTAATAATCCTTCATGCAATAACAATAATCAAATTATCTTTTGTATACAAATCTAACTTATGCTTTATCAAATCATCTCTAGTAAAATTTTTAATATTTTCAACAGGTCATAAAGTACTCCAACCATAACTATTATCTCAATAAAAAAATTCCTGCCATTTATCAACAACTAAAGCTGTTGGCTGATCATCATACATCTTAACCTCTTGAATCACAACTCATTTTTCTCTTTCCATTTCAGCTTCTTGAAATTGCACATTCATAATCATATCTCATAACACATCCAATCATTTTTCTACAAAATCTGGAGCCGATTTCACATAATATCAAGCATGAGTATCTCATGTAAAAGCATTAAACTCTCATCAAAAAGAATCAACAGCTTCAGCGACTTCCTTCGGAGTTTTATATTTTTTTCATCATTTAAAAAAATTATGTTCCAAAAAATGACTAATTCAATTATTTTTTCTGGTCTCATAAATACTTCATGCTCTAGCTAAAATCAACATTGTTGTCGAATTTGAGTCTTCCATAGGAACAAATATACAATCAATTCATGCCAATTTCTTTATTTCATATTTCATTTATAAAAATAATCAATATAAAACAAAAAAGTATTTTATTAAATTCATAAATTAAAACAAGTTAAATTATGTCACGACTAACAGAAAATATATGAAATAACAAATTTCATTATAATCAAACAAAAAATCAACAATTACGAATCGCAGATTTGATTGAATGAACAACAAATGATTTGGAAATTTGAAAGGAGACAGTTTTTCGTGAAATGAAAAATTGAAAAATAGTAGAATATAAATGATTAAAAAATTTTATTCTTATAGAAAATCAAAATCAATCAATATACATTTTTGATAATCACAACCATGCACTGAAATACCGATATAATGAATATAAAAAATGAAATATTCCATTTTGATTTGATTTAATCCATATAGATCAGCATACAGATATGAATCCAAGCGAATTTGAATTAGATTTAGAAAACCCAAACTTCAATGTTTACAATGTATGAAATTTCATCCAACCAGGATTAAAATCTTGATTAATAAATCATGTCGAACAAATCAATACTGAATATAAATTATTAAATTATACGACAGACGAAAACAATTTAATTCTAGACATCGACTTAGATTTTCGAGCTCCAGAGATGAGTATAGAAAAGTACGAAGAATCAATCATTAAGGTAAAAAACTTAATTTCAAAGAGTAGAGTAACAACAATTGCAACTTCTCCATATTTTCTAGATCAAGACACTGCTATTAAAATCTGCAAAGACTTATTAAAATAAAGCAAAACCGAGATCCTCTCAAAAAAGTCTCCAAAAACTTGACAAATAAAAATTTTTGGTTATAATAAAAAATAAATAATTTTAACTTTTAATTTATAAAAATGGCATTAAACAATATTTGAAGTACAAAAGAAGATATAAAAGAATCTTCAGAAAAAAGCTTAGAACAAATCCTAAACGATTTAAAAAGCAAAATCGAAGAATATAAATATAAAGAACTTCCAGATACTGGACGATTAAAAGAACTAATTAATAATGAAGAACACTATAATAATTATATCAATTCATTTTGCGCTTCATTATTAAACGCTAAAAACCACCTTAATGCTAAAAGTCTATACAGTAAAACTACTTTTGATTATGCGGACAAAGAAAGATTATACTTTACATATTTACACGGTGTTCCTAACTTTATTTACGATGAATTAAAAGATCTATTAAACCCTTTAATCGAATATCATATTAATCACAAAAAGACAATACTAAGTAAAAATTTTTTATACAATGTCGCAACAACTCATGAAAGTATTATTAACAACCGAGAAAAATCATTAATATACGATGATAACTTTACTACAAACACTAAAAATGCCGATTTCATGGCAAAATTCATCGAAAACAACGATTTTCAAGGATTATCAGATTATATTGATAATTATATTCAAAAAATAATAGATGATTACGAAAAAGAAATAAATAATTTAAAAGAAACATCAAAATTCTACATATTTGAAAAAGATGAAAAGCAAGGAATAACAACAATTTTTAGCAAAAATAATAGAAAAACATTCTATATACAAGATGATCACAGAATATATCCAGCAGCAGAACGTGACAAAGTTGATATGGACGCCTATTCTTCAGCACTTAAAGATCCAACAAAATTCCCAGAATTTAAAGAATGGGATATAATAACTAAAGAAGAAACGACAGAACAAACAAACGAAGGTATAAAAGATGCTCTTGAAAAATCTCCTGAAGAAAAATTAGAAGAAATTCTAAATGATTTAAGATGAAAAATCGATTGATATAAAAAAATTCCAATCGATTTTAAAAGCATGATTTCACCATATAGAGAAAAGCTATACACAAGTGAATCACAAAGAATGACAGATGAAGATATTGTGCAAAATATCGAAAAAGTTTCAGAATCATTTTATTGAACAATACTAAAATCTATATGAGAAGAAAAATGAGAACAAAAAAATATATGACCAAACACATATAAATCTATTAAAAAAGATCCAGAAATAAGAGAAAAAGTAGAAGAATTAATTAGACCACTAGTAATATACCACACGGAAAATATAAAAACAGAACTAAAAAAAGATTTTATAATAAATACAATACTTTACAATTGATCAATACTTAATACAAATGACGAACAATATTACGAGTCATTAATTTGTTGAGAAGAAAAAATCTCTAACGAAAAAAAAGTTTTAAGAATAGATTATATAGCAAAATATATAAACGATAACGATTATGACTGACTTTCTGAATACATAAAAGAATATGTAGAAAAAATAAAAGAAAAATACGAAAAAGAATTATCAGAAAAAGATGAGAAAATAAATGAAGCAACCAAGACATATATATTAGATGAAAATGATAATAGTATAACAATTGTAACGTGAACATGAATGATTTACAAAATAACAAAAAAAGGTACTGTAATACCCATGTGAGAAGATAAATATTACATAAAAAGATATAGAGATCTAAAGACACTTAAAGAATTTGATGGTACAAATTGGTAAAAAATGAAATAAATTAAGTCCGAACAAACCAATCGGACTTTTTTTACTAAAAAAATAAATTTAAATAAAAGATATACAAAAAAATCACATTTTTTGATAAATAACAAAATTACAGTTTCCACAAAAGAAAACTCCAAGCCAAAAAAAAGTCTCCAAAAACTTGACAAATAAAAATTTTGGGTTATAATATAAGTGTCATTATTAATATTTTAGTTCATAAAACATTTAATGACACAAACATTTTGTAGAGCTAAAAACAAAAGTTGTTTGAAGTTTAGTGTAGTAGCTTTGAGCATCTTAGTAGCGGGTACAGCTTTAGGAAACCGGGTTTCTGCAGCAGAGGTACACCCTACAATCTCTACACAAAATCCTGTTATATCAGATTGATTAAAAGATGTTGCATCATGACTTCGATCAAATCTTGTTGCTTTCATCAAAGAATGATTAGAAGACAGTACATCACAAAACAAGTACGACTTTCGATCGAAATCTAAAAATGAAACAAAAGATGAAGTAATTATCTTGAATGCTGATTCTGAATATTTCATAGATATGAAGAATCATCCTGATAGATATTATGTTGAGACCCTGAGCGAAAAACAGATTATCAACAATTCAAACAAGTTCTATCCAGAAAATTACATTCGTCTAAATGAAGTAGCAAAAATGATCGTAAATGCATATCGCTACAAAGTTTGATTCAACCTATCTTGAGATTACTGATTAACAGATAAAACATACTTTGACAAAATCATGCCAAAGTATTATAATACTGCTTATGAGATGTGATTGTTTGAATGAATTGAAAATTTGGAAGATTTTGAAAGATTTATTACTTATAAAGATTTAAACAAAATCCTACAAAATTTCAAATCTCAATATCCAGATTTAGTAAACTTATACTATATGGATATCCAAGATTCCAACACTAATTTAAAAAGATGAGAAGTTGCAAGAACAATCTTTAGAACAATGATGATTGACTCTGATAGATCGTATTCATTTGGGGATATCGCCTATAATGAATATGGAGCAGATGTACAATTATTAGCTGATAACTGAATCATTGCTTCAGACGACAGATTTTATCCAGAAGCCGATGTATCTCGTAAAGATTTCATACTCTGGCTTGTAAAAACTCATTTAGAACATTCAAGTGAACATGTAGAAAATCATGCTTTAGAACAAAGTCTTGCTGATATAGACTATGATGCTGAGTATGCTCCATACATATCACTTGCATACAACAAATGATGGATAGATTACTTGGTAGAAAGGATAAGATGACAGGACTACTTAAGTCCAAATTCAAAAGTCACGCAGCATGAAGCCTGTTTCATCATTTCAAAATTAACATGAATTACATTCGATTATGACATCATTAGTGCTGATAAAAAGTACATAACTAGGTGAGAAGTTGCCCAGTTATTAAACAAGGTTTATAAGTTACAACCAACTGAAACAAAAACAGTTTCAAGTACACAATATCAAAATGATAGTCACATATGAAGATTAATCGAAAACATCAAAAGCTTCGCAAATTGATGAAAAAAAGTTGCATTTATATCATAAGCACAATAGTATTATATAAAAAGCGAGTCTACTAATGATTCGCTTTTTAGTTTAAATCATAAAATCTCAAAAAGGCAATATAATTCACCCCCCCCCAACAGATTTTGCCAAATCTTTTTTACTTTCTTTCATTTGTTTTCAGGATTGATATTGTTACTCTACTTTTGTTTTAGTACTAATTTATGAAATATGAAAAGAAAAGCTTTTACCATTATAGAACTCATAGTTACTATGGCAATTATGGGTACTCTTTCTGCTACTATTCTCCCAAGAATTGGAGGTGCTAGAGAAGAAGCTAAAAACACTATGTCTAAAGTTGATAAAAGTAGAGAACTCGCTAGTTACGTTGGTTTCGATGGTTATACTTTTAGTTCTGACTCTGCTTGAGGTGGAGGTGGAAATAGTATTGTACACGATTTATGAAATGGTCTAATAGTAACTCATTATCCAGAAGCAAATGTTTCGTACACATTAAATTGAAATGAAAATTTTACAGCGGGACTAATCACTATCACAGATTGAACTAAAACTTATACGATTATGGATCGTAATCTATGAGCGACAAGTACAGGTATAGATTCAAGTGATTCATACTGATACTATTTCCAATGGTGAAATAATTATTGATTTCCAAGTGATCCAAATGCATCAATAGCAACAAGTAACACACAAGTAGATGCAAGTGGATACTGACCATGAAATTATTATTCAAGTAGTACATTTATTACAGGTTGGGTGGATCGAAGTAGTGTAAGAAACGATAATCTCCGATGATGAGTATCAGGGACATATGAAGCGATGCAATGACCATGTCCAGAGTGATATCATGTACCAAGTAGTGGAGAATGGCTTGGATTATCGACTATGTTGTGATATGATGGAATTATTAATAGTGATGCATCAAAACAGGCAGGGAATATCTTAAGAAATGAATTATATTTCCCTTTCGCTGGTTACCGCCTCAAGTCGTCCGCTGGTGTGAACTATCAGGGTACAATCGCGAACTATTGGTCGTCTACCGCGTATAGTGCTGCTTACGCATACACCCCAAGCTTCATTTCAGATTGGCTCCGCCCTCAGGGTAAAAGCTACCGCTCCGACGGTTTCTCTGTGCGTTGTTTTAAAAACTAAAAGAATCAAATAATTAGAAAAAGCAGACCTGAAATGGTTTGCTTTTTTTAATTTAAATCATAAAAAATATAGCACTATTCACTAATTTCTACAATTCTACTATCTCAATTTTTCTGAATTGTAATTTTCACATAATTTGAAATATCTAAACTATCAATAAATTTTGGCCACTCAATAGCGATATATTCATGCTTTGAAATTTGATCATTTATTCACTTTTCCCAAACATCATTTTCATTTTCTATCCTATACATATCTACATGTAACAATTTTCAACCATACGAATTTATATAAGCATAAGTAGGACTCTGAACTATATTTTCATCGATTCATAAACCATTTGCAAATCATTTAGTAAGCAAAGTTTTCCCAGCTCACAAATCTCCAAACAACAATAAAATCTTATATTTTTTTGATAACTCTTGACCTAAGTTAAACATTTCTTCAGGAGTATTTATAATCATAATAATAAATTAACAATTTAAAATTCTAGTATCACCAACTAACGACTATAGACAGGTGATTATCAATTAATGACTATCCTATTTATTCTTGATTTTAATTCAACAAAAGATACGATGATTTTCGTTTAAATAGCAACAATTCACATGAAAAAATTTTATTTGATAGATTGATCTGGATTTTTGTACAGAGCATATTATGCCTTTCCTGATATGCCAGACAAAGACTGACACAACATAAATACAGTATATGGCTTTTTTCGTATGCTTTTGAAAATATTTTTTGATAAACCAGATTACTTTGTAATCGCGCGAGATGCTCCAACAAAAACACACAGACACGAAGCATACCCAGAATACAAAGCAAACAGAGCTAAAGCTCCAGATGATTTCAAAATACAAATCCCAATCGTACAAGACATAGCAAGTAAATTATGAATACCAAATCTAGTTTTACCTTGATATGAAGCTGATGATATTATAGCATCAATAGTTACAAAGTTTAAACAAGATAATTCAATCACTTGTAATGTATTTTCAGCAGACAAAGACCTGAAACAGCTTTTGGATGAAAATGTAATTTTCACAGATCCAAGTAAATGAATAACATACAAAACAAATGATTTTATCCAAGAATTTTGATTTGAACCAAAATATATTTTAGACTACTTAGCTCTAATTTGAGATAATGCTGATAATATCAAATGAGTACCAGGAATTTGACCAAAATGAGCTAGTGACTTAATTCAAAAATACAACACAATCGAAAATATTTACTATAATTTAGCAGAGATTTCAGCAAGTACTAGAACGAAATTAGAACAATGAAAAGAATACGCAGAGAATGCAAAGAAATTAATTACTTTAGAGATTTCTCCAGAGATAAATGAATATGATATAGATAAATTCAATTTAGATATTGATTTCAATAAATACAAAAAAGTACTAGTAGAAGAAAACAATTTCTGATCAATGGAAAAAGTCATCACAGAACTAAAAAATAAATTTCAAATGCCACAACAAACTAGCTTATTTTAATATTATTTCTGAAAAATCTTTGCTAAAAAGAGTAGAGGAGCAGAAACAATTCTCTGCCATGTTGGCTTTACCCACAAAAATGCAGGATAATCCTTGAAAATTGTATTCATAAATTTGAAAAATTTATTATTTTTATTTTTTGGTTCAAATGGATATTTAAAGAAATCTATTATAAACTTAATCATCACAATACAAATTAAATACTAATCAACTTTTGCTTCAACATAATAATCCTTATAATAATTTACAGCTTTTCTAAACAATAAATCAATCTTATCAGGATCTGCTAAATCAACTTTTGAAATATTTACTTTCAAAGATATAAAACGACTATATCATTCTCTTTTAAATCTTCTCAACAATTCGGGGATTTTCATCTCTCATTCTCATGGAAATAAGTGAGTATTTTTTGAATTAGCATCCGACAAATAAAGATTTGAAACATAAGGAACAAAACGATCAACTCTCCTCAAAAAATCACTTTCAAACAAATCCAAATCCATTCAAGCGATATCCAATCACAAATTACATCCATATTTTTTTATAATCTCAACAATATTATTAAAACGATACTTAGGAATTACAGAAAATGGAGGAAAATAAGAATTTGAAGGGTTTATAATTGAAAACTTAATATCTTTATTTTTAGATTTATATAATTCAATATTATCCCTAATAAAATAATATGTTTTATAATCAAAAAACTTTGGTGCATTAATACAAAGAGTATCAACATTTAAAGCTTCACAAAGATCTAAAGCTTTATCCATTTCTTTTTTATTTAATTTTGGAGATGTTTGAATTACTTTAATAGGAAAATCATATTTATCAACTAATTTTCTCACATATCTAATATTCCATGTATCAAAATTTTTCCAAATTGCCAAATCTAATCAATCAAATCAAGCATCTTTAGCAGTCTGAAAAATAAGATCAAGTCAAAATCAAGTCAAAGTATCTGTACTCAATAAAAATTTTACGTCTCAACCTCTTTTTTTTATCATTTTTGTTTTTATAAAACTAAATACTACAATTAATAGCAATTACTTATAATAGTATAATTAAATATTTTAATTTTGCAAATTTTTTGATATTATTTACTTAAAATTTTTTATCAAAAATCATTTGTGATCAGATCATGGAGTTCTAACTTGAATAATATCATCAACACTGGTATTTTCATCAATAAATATCTGATCGATATGAGATGAAATAATTCAAAATCAATCCAAACTCCACGTAAACAAACGAGCGAAATTCTTCGTCATATTTTTCATTCAAATCAAACCATTTTCTAAATAAGGATAATAATATGATCGTGGTGATAAATTAAAATCTCATATCACCAAAATCTTATCATTTTCTCAATAGGTCTTACCTGCAAAATCTCATATTAATTCCTGTATTTGATTATTTCTCATCCTAAATAAATCAAAAGATACCGGAGCTGCTGTATGTACTAAATAAATATAATAATCAACTCAACTATAATTTAAAGAAAAATAAGAATACCTCCACTTTCACCATTCAATTTCTTCAGTTAAATTTTTGATAGGATATTTGCTAAATACCACATTCCCATAATACTTATCTGAATATTCTACACGAGAAGAATAGGGATATTTTTCATTTAAAACATCTCACATATTTTGGTTAAAATCATCAGTATATTCGACCATCAAAACCATATCTGCATCATTTTCCAAAACCCATTGCTTCAATTCATCATAATTTTTTGTCTTAAAAAGAATATTCGAATACAAAATATCTAATCACTGCTTTTCACCAGAATCTCACTGGAATCACTCTCATGTATAAAATGCTCAATATTTCCTAGAATAAAGAAAAAATACTAAACCAAACAAAAGAATAAATAACGGAAAAACTTTTTGAAAATATTTCTTTTTCCTAAACACAAAAGATAATACGAACAAAATTCATGAAGCAGCACAAATATATGGCAAAAAGCTTATAGCCAACTCACAAATATAAAATTGTGGGAAAAAGAAAACAAACAATAATCAAAGTACAATCAACGAAAACAAAATAATCAAAAACATTTCAAAAAAAATATTATAAAATAATTTAATTAAATTATAAAAAATCAAAAAAAATTTTCAATAACAACTTGAAAACATAGAGCCTTTCAGTAGTATAGGATTGTTAATTTTATTTAACTTATGTTTTTTGTTATGAAAAAATTACTACCAATTTTCGCACTTAGCTTGTTATTACTTTGTGGATGTACCACAGTAAAAGATATGTGTACTACATCTGACTGTTTACCAGATGATTGGGAACAAGGAACTCAAACAAATGAGAATCAAACTGAGATAAACGATGTACTAAAAAATATTATCATGGAAAAAAATCAATGCTGAGACGATAGCCAACTTTTCGTAGATATTGCCATATTATGAATTGCAGACCAACTAAAACCAAATTGAACTGCAGAATATTTTTTAGTAGCTGATTGACAATGATTTTATATTGATAAAAGAGGAAACCTAAATAATAGCTGTTGATTCTGAGGTATTCCAACAACGATAGATCTTTCACAAGATAAAAATTGAGAATACCATTTAGAATGGTATAAAATAGCTGAAGATTGAACAGAATATGATAGTTCAACAAAAAGGATGTTTTCTGACCAAGCATACGAAAACCGGAAAAATAAAAAATATACATACATAAATGATAAATCATTATTAGAACAAGCAGAGGAGTTCTTCAATACAAAAATCATCCCAGATGAAAAACAAGAATTTGAATGTAAATTCTGTGACAAACTCCGATATTATAATTACACTCCAGAAGATGATGAAAAATTAAAAGAAACTAATGAATTACACTTCAATTATATATCAGAAAATAATTGAGAAAATACTATCTATTTCTGATCTGATTGAAGTTTTGAAGCTAAATGATCACGAGATGCTTGAAAATGAATACGAGTTTTCTGACAAAATGAAAATACAGTAATCGTTTTGAACGAAAATTCCGACCATGTATACAATAGATACATCATCACAAATGTAGATGAAAATAATCTAAACACAATCCTTGAAATAATCCAAAAAAAATAAAAAAAACGGACAAATGTCCGTTTTTTTTAAAATTAAATTACAACATTATTTTTTAGATTTTTTAACTTTTTTAGTTTTTTTAACATTCTCAACCTTTTCAGTTTTTTTAGCTTTCTCAACTTTTTCAATTTTTTCAACTTTAACCAAACTTTCATCATACATATTTGATAATAAACGATAATACTTTGCTAAGATAATGTTAGTCATTGCAGAAGTCCAAATCAAACCAACAACTAAACATAAAAGTCACAAAATATTTATCAATAAAATATATAAATCAACCCATATAATTTCCCAAAAATGTCATTTTGTAATATTCCAACTATATTGCAAAGCAGCAATTGGTCAATATCACTTATCAATTATAGCATAAACAAAAAATTTAAATCTAACAACAAACAATATTGAAATAATAATTAATATCCAAAAAGTTATCCAAAAAGCTACTTTTCAAAGACTTCCAAAAGCAGATAACAATAAAAGACATACAGTAATTACCAAATACATAATCAATGTTCAAAGAAATAGTTTCCAAATTCTTCTTCAAGTAATTTCATCAAAAAAATTATCAACTTTTTGATACAATCAATTAGCAATATTCAGTGAAAATCACAACAATCATATACCTAAAACTAAATCAGCGAAATTTCCAAATAAATTTAACGATTTTCAATCTCATAAATTAAATCACAAAAAATATGATAATCAAAAATCAACAACTCACATAACAGCACAAATTCATACAATTATCAAATAAATCACTAAAAATTTACCAGCATATTTTTCCTTCCATGCCAAATTCCAAGACCAATTTTTTAATGCCTTTAAATAAACACGATCTCAATTTCTAATAAGATCTTTATCCTGAATAGATTCAGGCTTAACGCTAGTCTTTTTTGGACTAACCTTTCTTTTTGTTTCCAACTTCTTCATTTTTTGTAAAATTAATAAGATAAAAAAAATTATAAATAACTTATATTAAATAACTTATATATTATACAAAAAATGTTTTGTTTTGTCAAATTTTTAAAGACTATTTATAAAAAACACCTTGAAAACACCATAATATACATTATACAATACACATTCAAAACATCAAATTAATAAACATGAAATTCCATATTCTCACATTCTGATGCCAAATGAACTATGCAGACTCTGCAAGAATCAAAACAGTCCTATTAAACTGCTGATTTTCGTACACAGAAAATATCAAAGATGCTGATATAATCATCCTCGATACTTGTTCTGTCAGACAAAAAGCAGAAGACAAAATAACAGGACTAATCAAATGATTCAATAA
>Ga0310786_10002494_pt1 | contig 28083 bp, 27 predicted proteins | sample AusTroGonzalo_MG_FD_203881 | JGI IMG/M metagenome (GOLD analysis project Ga0310786, IMG submission 203881) | Bovine rumen microbial communities from tropical cattle in Woodstock, Queensland, Australia - Gonzalo_03 (v2) (version 2) | ecosystem: Host-associated > Mammals > Digestive system >...
ATTATAATAAGGTGTTGAAGTCCAGCGTCTATAGCAACATAGAACAGGAAACCTATGAGGATGCCGCTGCTTACTTGGCCGACCTTTATTATATTAGGCATGACTATGAGGGAGCGCTGCATGTGGCGGTACCCCTGATGCATCAGTTTGAGGAGCAGGGCTGTCTGTCGGATGACGCCATGATCCTGCTGCTGACCTCGATAGGTCGCTGTCAGATGAAACTGAACCGTATCGGTGAGGCGTCGGTGACCTTTGAGAAGGCTTATCAGCGTAACCTGCAGGCCATCAAGGCTGACTCCACACGCTCGTCGCTGAGAAATGCCGTTATTCATACGGCAAATATCGGTATCCGTTTCCTCAACTCAAAATCGTTTTCCGATGCGAATATGTGGCTGGACCGTACAGAGGCACTACTGAATCAGTTGGCTGTGCGTTTCCACGGAGAGGATAAGTTTGTGACGGAATACAAGGCCCGCCTCAATATCTATCGTGCCTATGCACTCGAGAGTCTGGGACGAAGCGAAGAGGCTGCTGCCGAATATGAGGCCTTCCTGGGGTCGGTCTATGCTCAGTGTGACGATGGACGCTCGGATGCCTGCGAATATCTGATTGCAGCACATCGCTATGATGAGGCTGCTGACATCCTGAGTGACCTTGACAGAATGATGGGTAAATGGGGCTATGACCTCACACTCGATTGCCTGCAGAGCTATTTCCTGCCTAAGTTCCGCGCCAATGTCGGAGCTGGTCGTCACGACTCGGCTTATGCTGTGGCTGCCCAGATCTGTGAGGCGCTGGATTCGGCCATCTTCTGGCAGAAGCATAGCGATGCCGCCGAGTTGGCCACCATCTATGACACACAGCAGAAAGAGACCACCATCGCACGTCAGCAGGCGGACATCAAGCAGGGACACCTGTTGGCTTTGGGTATCGCGCTGGGACTCCTGTCGTTGTTCCTGATATTCTATATCCTCTATCGCCGCAACACCATGCATCGCCTGGCCGATAAGAATACTGAACTGAAACTGGCCAATGAACGTGCACAGGAGTCGTCGGAGATGAAGTCTGAATTTATCAAACAAATCTCCCATGAGATTCGCACACCGCTGAATATCCTTTCTGGCTTTACACAGGTGCTCACCTCGACGGGGATGGATATCGACGAGGCAACACGTCGCGACATCAATCGTCAGATTACGGAGAACACCGACCGTATTACGGGATTGGTGAACAAGATGTTGGAACTGAGTGATGCCGGCAGTAAGATCGTGATTGAGCAGAATGACGAGGTGTCGCCCCTGCAGATTGCTACGCAGGCTGCCAACGATGCGGGTATCATCGAGGCGAAGCGCATCGTCTTTGACCTTCATGCAAGTGCTGACGCCAAGACGCTGATTATGCGTACGAACTTGCAGCAGGCCGTACGTGCGCTGTCACTACTGCTCGACAATGCGCAGAAGTTTACGAAGCAGGGTAGCGTTAAGTTGGATGTCTCGCTTCAGACGCTCCCCACGAGTCGCAAGGTGCTCTTCGCAGTGGAAGACTCAGGTGTTGGTGTGCCTCCCGAAGAGGCTGAACATATCTTTGAGGAGTTCGTTCAGTTGGATAATTACTACAACGGCACGGGTATCGGACTCACCATTGCTCGTTCGATTGCCCGTAGGCTGGGCGGCGATATCGTGCTTGACACGAGTTATACTGGCGGTGCACGCTTCGTGATGACGCTGGATGTGCCAAACAAATAAAGAAAATGGGGTTAGTGAAATGCTAACCCCATTATTTTTTTTAGTAAGCGTGTGAGTCGTTGGCAATCTCGGCCTGGTCAATCTTCTTGCTGTCAATCTTGCGCCAGGCATAGACGATATAGGCAAGGACAAACGGTACAAGGAGTGATACAAAGAACATCGTGTTGAGGGTGAAGTAACTGCTGCACGAGTTCTCTAATGTTAACGATGACTGCAGGTCGGCTGTTGAGGGATAGTATGCCGTGTGGTTCCATGCTGACAGGAGCAGCAGGGGCGTGACGGTGAGGACGGTGCCGATGCCAGCAAACCAAATACCGCATTTGCAGTCGCGGAACAAATCGCTGGCGATACCCCAAAGAACAAGCACCACACCGATGAGCAATACAATGGTGAGATACCACATGTCAATGGCATTATGCAGATACTTATATGGCTCAATGAAGATCAGTCCGCTGTCGTCCCAAGCATAACCGTCTTTCGTGAGCAGGTGGACCAGATAGACCACAAAGAGCAGGACGAAGATGCCGGCATTGATCATCAGATGCTTGTGACTGCGCTGCAGGATGGCTTCGTCGGCCACATTATTGCGCAGATAGAGGAGACCCAAGGTGCGAGCCAAGAAAAGTACGGCCAGTCCGAGGACGAGTACCCACGGGTTGAGCAGAGCGTCAAGACCGTGAGAGGCATTGGCCCAACGACTGATGACTGGCGTCAGGGCATAGATGTCGATGAGGTTGTTCTTCTCGACGATGAAGTTGCTGCCCTCGAAGAAGGTGGCGACGGCACCACCCAGGAGCAATGGGCCCACAATGCCGTTGAACACCAGGAAGCACTGGAAGGTTGTGGCGCCGAGGAAGTTGCCGAGTTTGTTCTGGAACTCATAGCTGACGGCCTGAAGCACAAACGAGAAGAGAATGAGCATCCACAGCCAATAGGCTCCGCCAAACGATGTCGAATAGAACAGAGGATAGGAGGCGAAGAATGCTCCGCCGAAGGTGACCAGCGTGGTAAACGTGAACTCCCACTTGCGACCTGTGCTGTTGATAAGCAGGCGCCGCTCTTGGGCTGTCTCGCCCAGTGAGAAGATGATGGAGTTGGCTCCCTGGACAAACAGCAGGAAGACCAGAAGTGCTCCTAACAGGGAAACGATGAAGCACCAGTAGTGTTGCAAAAAAGTATAGGTCATAGTTCGGGTCCTTTCTTGATTTGTTTGATGAGGATGCTAATCTCAACAGCCAACATCGTAGTGAAGAGAATGAGGAAAAGGAAGAAGGTGATCATGACGCTGGATGACTGCAGGTCGCTGACTGCTGCCCAGGTGGGGAGCATGTCTTGAATCGTCCAAGGCTGACGACCAAACTCTGCCACTAGCCATCCGCTCTCTGAGGCAATATATGCCAGTGGTACCATGAGGACAGCTGTCCAGCACAGCCAGTTGGGGATGGCGTCGGCAGGCGTGGTCTGGTCGGAAGCTGTTTCTGGAAGCAGGCCGAAGGCAGAGAGCAGACGGCGGAAGACCATCGAGATAAAGGGGATGTCGAAGATGAGGATAAAGACAAGGCCAAAGAAGAGAATGAAGAGACATCCTAAACCGACCATAGCCCTGAAGGCCCAGAAGTTGATGGGGACAGAGGGCACGAGGTCGTTTCTGTCCTTGACATAGCCATATCCAAAGTATTCGTAGTTTCTATTGAGTGTTGCGAGCAGGGCATCGAGTGTAGCCTCGTCGGCATTTTCTGCCTTGGCCTTGCGATAGTCGGCCAATGCCTGGATGGCTAGTTTGCCACGCTGAATCTTCTCTTCGGCAGAGGGCTCTACCTTACCGTCGGCAGTGATATAGCCATTAAGCAGGTTGTCGATGCCGGGCACGTAGCCGTCAAGGGTATTTGTGGCCATCAGCGACAGACCATAAGGTATTTCGATACCCTCTACAATCTTCAGGCCCATCTCGTTGCCACCTTCATAGAGTGCTTCCATTGCAGCCAACTTCATGGGTTGCACCTTGGCGATAGTCTGTCCGCTCTTGTGGCCTGTAGCACCAGCACCAAGGGCTGCGAAGAGTCCCACGACGACGGCAATCTTGATGCTCTGGACAGCCAGACAGATGTGACGCTTCTGGAGCAGATACCAACAGCTGACGGCAATAACGAAGACGGCACCGATAATCCATGATGATATGACAGTGTGGAAGAACTTGTCGATGGCAAAGGGAGAAAGGGCCACGTCGAAGAACGATGTCATCTCGTTGCGCATGGTGTCGGGATTAAACGTACAGCCCACGGGATATTGCATCCAGGCATTTGCCACGAGAATCCACCATGCCGAGATGGTGGCGCCAAGACCGGTGAGCCAGGTGGAGGTCAAATGGAATCCGGCAGAGACTTTCTTCCATCCGAAGAACATCACAGCCACGAAGGTGCTCTCCATAAAGAAGGCTACGATGCCCTCAACAGCCAGTGGGGCTCCAAAGATGTCGCCCACAAACCAGGAGTAGTTGCTCCAGTTGGTGCCAAACTCAAACTCGAGGATAATGCCTGTGGCCACACCCATGGCGAAGTTGACGCCAAAGAGGCGCTGCCAGAACTGGGCCGTCTTCTTCCAGAAGTCCGTGCGTTTCTTGTAGTAGAGTGTCTCTGCAATGCCCATGATTACCGCCAAACCGAGGGTTAACGGTACGAAGAGCCAGTGGTAGATGGCTGTGAGTGCGAATTGCGCTCTCGACCAGTCAATGGTACCAGCATCAATGCTTAATAATAGGTTAGTCATTTTGCTTTAGGGTTTTATTGTTGTTATTAGATTGTCTGTGGTTTTCTGGTGGCTATAGTTATATAGTTCCTATCCTCTATCCTGGCGCTCGCTCAATGAGTTCGTTGGCCACAAAATCTGACTTATTTTCATCGCTGGCGTGCTCGTCGATATAGTTGGGAAAGAAGAAAATTTTCAGGATAGCAAAGATGATGAAGAGCTTGATGAGAATGACGGCCCAGAGGGTTTTCCCCAATGTCATATTGCGGAATCCTTCATAGTATAGGTCGTAGGCTCGGTGCCAGAAACCATTTTTAGTCATAGGCAGAACAGAAAAAATGTTTTCAAGGGCAAAGATAGTAAAAAATTTATTAACGACCAAACATGTGTAGACTTTTTTTTGGCTATTTCGTAGAAAACCAGTATCTTTGCACGCAATTTATATATATATTAATAAGGTAACTATGAAGAAAGGTTTGATAGCTGCGGCGGTAGTGGTCATCTTTGCGATGGCAGCCGTGGTTGTGTATTTGTTGATGGATAACAGAAGTCTGGAACAGGAGAAACTGGAGATGCAGGAACTGGCTGAACTGGACAAGCAGGAAATGGAAAATGACTACGAGCGCTTGTCACTGCAGTATAGTGAGATGATGACGCAGATTAACAACGACTCTATCATCGCACAGCTGACTCAGGAGCAGATGCGCACTCAGCAGTTGCTTCAGGAACTGAAGAACGTGAAGGCGAGTGATGCGCGTGAGATTGCCCGACTGAAGAAAGAGTTGGCAACGGTACGCGAGGTTCTGCGCTCATATATCCGTCAGGTGGATTCGCTGAACCAGGTGAACATGAGTCTGATGGCAGAAAACGATCGTGTGAAGGATGCTCTGGCACAGTCAAACCAGGCCAATGAGGGCTTGCGTCAGGAGAAACAGAACCTGACAGAGAAGGTAGCCATTGCTGCACAACTCGATGCAACGGGCATTCAGATGCAGCTGCTGAACAAGCGTCAGAAGACTGCCAAAAAGATTAAGGACTGCAAGACGATTCAGGTGAATTTCACCATCTCTCGCAACGTGACAGCCGAGAATGGCAACCGCACACTCTACGTACGTATTCAGACACCTGCCGGTCAGGTGCTTACCGCAGGCTCGTTCCCCTATGAGAACCGCCAGCTGGAATACTCGATGAAGAAAGTAGTGGAATATGCCGGCGAAGAGGTGGGCGTACAGACCTTCTGGCAGGTGGGCGAATACTTGGAGGCTGGTCAGTATCGCGTCAGCATCTTTGCTGATGGTAATATGATTGGATCGAAAACGTTTACCTTTAATTAAGATATGAAAAAGTTTATTTCTTTTGGCCTCCTGCTTCTTGCTGTTGGCATACAGGATATCGGAGCACAGCAGTTGCTATGCTTGGATAGCTGTAGGGCGATGGCTTTGCGCAACAACAAGCAGATGACTGTTTCGCAACTGAAACAAGAGGTGGCTGCTAACCTGAGAAAATCGGCACGTACGAAGTATCTGCCTCATGTCAGTGCTATCGGTTCGTATCAATATACCAGTGAAGAGGTATCGCTGCTGAACAATGAACAGAAAGCAACGCTGAGCAACCTGGGCACCAATCTGGCAGGCAATCTGGGGGGATTGACCACAGGAGTGAACAATTTTATGAGTCAGATGGGAACGATGCTGGCTCAATTAGGTGTGCCTGCTGCCTCTATCCAACAGATGGCAGGAAACCTGCAGCAAAATATGCAGCAGGGTATTACAAATGCTGCCGGAATGCTGGATACCGAGGGACAGAAAATTGTGGATGCTTTTCGTACGGACACCAGAAATATCTTTGCAGGGTCGATACTGGTCACACAGCCTGTCTTTATGGGTGGTGGCATCGTGGCGCTGAATAAGTTGGCTGATCTCAACGAGGAATTTGCGTCTAATTCGGCTTCAGCTCGTCGCCAGGCAGTGGTCTATGCCACCGATCAGGCTTATTGGCAGGTGGTGTCGCTGAAGCATAAACAGCGTCTGGCTGAGAGTTATCTGGCACTGATAAAGAAGTTTGATGGTGATGTCCAGAAGATGATTGCCGAGGGCGTGGCTACCAAGAGCGACGGACTGAGTGTCAGCGTAAAGGTGAACGAGGCCGAGATGACTTTGCAGCGCGTGAACGACGGACTGGTGCTGTCGAAGATGCTGCTTTGTCAGATGATTGGCTTGCCTATGAACGACCAGATTACCTTGGCGGACGAGGATACCAAGGACCTGGCAGTGGTGACGCTGCAGCCTCAGTTGGATGTGGATCGTGCCATCGAGAACCGTCCGGAGCTGAAAATGCTGGGTAACACCGTAGATATGACCAAGCAGGCCACCAATATACTGAAAGCAGCTAACCTGCCTCAGGTGGCATTGATGGGTGGCTATGCTGTGAGCAATCCTAATGTGCTGAATGGCTTCGAGAAGAAGTTCGGCGGATTCTGGAATGTAGGCTTACTGGTGCGTGTACCCCTGTGGAACTGGGGCGATGTGGCCTATAAGGTGCGTGCCTCAAAGGGAGCAACAGCTATTGCTCATCTGGAACTGGCTGATGCCAGAGAGAAGATTGAGTTGCAAGTCAATCAGAATACGTTTAAGGTGGACGAGGCTAACAGACGTCTGACCTTGGCGCAGACGGGCATCGAGAAGGCTGAAGAGAACCTGCGAACAGCAAATCTGGGATTCAGCGAGGGCGTAATCTCGCCATCGGTAGTGATGGAGGCTCAGACAGCATGGCTGCAGGCTCAGTCGCAACTGATCGATGCACAGATTGCTGTGAAGCTCAGTCATGTAGAGCTGCAGAAGGCTTTGGGTTCACTGGAATAGATAGTTAACTTAGAAAAAAGATAAATGAGATATGAGTAATCAAGCAAAAAAACAGCATCATAACATTCTGTATGCCATCATGGGCTTCGCAGGTGTTGTTATTGTAGTGGCACTGATTGGATTCTTTGTCTTGGGACGTGATCCGGAGTTGATTCAAGGTCAGGTCGAGGTTTCGGAATACCGAGTGTCAAGTAAGGTGCCCGGACGTATTCTGGAACTGCGTGTCAAGGAGGGTGACTTTGTGAAAGCCGGTGATACGCTTGCTATCCTTGACTGTCCTGAAGTGAAGGCAAAGATGCAACAGGCACAGGGTGCCGAGGGCGCTGCTGCTGCCTTGGATAAAATGGCACAGAATGGTGCACGCAAGGAACAGGTGCAGGGTGCTTTCCAGTTGCTGCAGCAGGCAAAGGCTGGCTTGGAGATTGCTGAGAAATCGTATAATCGTGTGCAGCGTTTGTTTGACGAGGGCGTGATGAGTGCCCAGAAACGTGATGAGGCTTACGCGATGTACAAGGCATCGGAGGCTCAGATGAAGGCTGCCGAGAGCCAGTATAATATGGCAGTGAACGGTGCCCGACAGGAAGAGAAACAGGCTGCACAGGCTCAGCTGGACCGTGCCAAAGGTGCTGTCCAGGAGGTGAATGCCTATATCGATGAGACTGTCCAGGTGGCTCAGATGGATGGTGAGGTGAGTAGCATCTACCCCAAGGTGGGAGAACTAGTGGGAACGGGTAGTCCCATCATGACCATCTCGATGATGAACGATTTGTGGGGCACTTTCAATGTGCGCGAGGATCAGCTCAACGACATCCAGATGGGGGCAGAGATTACGGCCTATGTGCCTGCCTTTGATAAGGAGATTAAGATGAAGGTCTATCACATGAAGGACCAGGGCTCATATGCTGTTTGGAAGGCTACCAAGGCTAATGGCCAGTATGACCTGAAGACCTTTGAGGTGAAAGCACGCCCCGTGGAGAAGTTTGAGGGTCTGAGACCTGGAATGTCACTGATTATCAAGTGATAGGTGAGAAGCGAGAAATGATAATTGAAAAGAAAATAATTACTTCCGCAATAAGGTGAAAGTATTAAGGCTCATATATCAGGTTGGACTGCGAGAACTGAGCATCCTTACGCGCAACCGTCTCTATGCCTCTTGTATGGTGGTCTTCCCTTTGTTGGTGATGGTGTTCTTTACCTCACTGATGAACGATGGACTACCTACGGAGATGCCGGTGGGCGTGGTGGATTTGGATAACACGTCGACGTCGCGCTCTTTGGTGCAGCGTCTTGATGCGTTCCAGATGTCGCGAGTCGTGGCGCACTATCCCAGTGTGACAGAGGCGCGCCGTGCCATCCAGCAGAATGATATCTATGCATTCTTCTATATTCCCAAAGGGACAACCAGTGACCTGATGGCTAGTCGTCAGCCCAAGGTGTCGTTCTACTATTCGTATACGACATTGGCTTCAGGTGCCCTGCTGATGAAGGATCTCAAGACCATTTCCACGTTGGGATCGGCAGCGGTGGGACAGGCCACCATGCGGGCCAAAGGCTTTACTGATGCTCAGATACAGACATTCCTGCAACCCATCAAGATTGACCTCCACCAGATTGCCAACCCCTGGACCAGCTATAACTCGTATCTCTCAACGATGCTGGTACCGGGTGTGATTATGCTGTTCATCTTTCTGATATCGGCCTATTCGCTGGGTACGGAGCTGAAGTTCGGCACGTCGAAGGACTGGCTCGAAAAGGCGGATAACCGCATCAACGTGGCGCTGGTAGGTAAGTTCCTGCCACAAACGCTCATCTGGCTGGCACTGGTCTATGGCTATGAGTACTACGTGTTCTATGTGTTGCAGTTCCCGCATCTGGGTAGTCCGTGGATGCTCATCCTCCTGGGTTTGATGCAGGTGCTGGCGGCGCAGGGCTTTGGTATCTTCAGCTTTGGTCTGATGCCTTCGTTGCGCATGTCGATGAGTGTCTGCTCGCTATGGGCTGTACTGAGTCTCTCGATGGTAGGCTCTGCCTTCCCGGTGATGGGTATGGATGGCGCACTGCAGGCTCTCTCGTGGCTGTTCCCCCTGCGTCATTATTATATGGTTTACCAGATTAGCGTGTTCAATGGCTTCCCGCTGCTCGAGGCGTGGTTCCATTTTGCCGCATTGGCAGCCTTTACGTTGTTGCCTTGGCTGGTAGTAAGGAAAATCAAGAATGCAATGCTGACTTATGTCTACATACCGTAATAGTTATAGAAGAAGGATTGATGACACCATGTTTATATGGCGTCAGGAGCTGGTACAGCTGTTCAAGGATGAGGGTGTACTCATCTTCTTTATCATCGTGCCGCTTATCTATCCGCTGCTATACTCCTGGATTTATAATAACGAGACGGTGCATGAGGTCCCTGTGGCAGTAGTCGATGACTCGCACACGAGTCTCTCACGCCAGTTTATCCGCATGTGTGATGCCTCGCCCGATGTGCGAGTGGCTTACTATGCTCAGGATCTGGATGAGGCGAAATCGTTGGTAAGTCGTCAGCTGGTCAGGGGTATCTATTATGTTCCCAGCGAGTTTGAGACGAAGGTGAACCGCATGGAGCAAGGCACTATCAGTGTGTATTGCGACATGAGTCTGATGCTGACCTATAAGGCTATCTTCCAAACGGCACAGTTGGTGTCGATGCAGATGGGCGCTGAGATTCAGACGAAACTTGGACAGCACTATACAAAGCGCGACGAGGTGATTGCAGCGCGTCCGCTGGCCTACGACGAGGTGCCTATCTTCAATCCGGCAGGTGGCTACGGTTCATTTGTGTTGCCGGGTGTGCTGATGCTCATCCTGCAGCAAACGTTGGTGTTGGGTATCGGCATGGCAGCTGGTACAGCACGTGAGCGTAACCGTTATCATCAGCTGATTCCTATCAGTCGTCCGTATCAGAACGTGTTCCGTATCGTTTTGGGTAAGGCGCTTTGCTACTTCATGGTCTACGCCCTGATGGGTGCTTGGCTGGTTATCGTCGTGCCACGCCTCTTCCATTTCCCGCAGTTGGCCACGTGGGAGCCTTTGCTTTGGCTCATGCTGCCCTATACCTTGGCATGTATCTTCTTTGGCATGGTGGTGTCGTGTATCGTGAAGTATCGCGAAAACGTCATGCTTCTCATGGTCTTTGTCTCTGTACCGTTGCTGTTTATGACGGGTGTCAGTTGGCCTCAGTCTAATATTCCTGGCTTCTGGCAGGGCGTGTCGTGGGTGTTCCCATCAACCTTTGGCGTGAGAGCTTATGTGCGCCTGAACTCGATGGGTGCCGTTCTTGGCGATGTCCAATTGGAGATTATGTTGCTGTGGCTCCACACGTTCCTTTATTTCTGGTTGGCCTGCGTGGTTTATGGTTATCAGATTTATCTGACCAGATACGATGCTTTCTGGCGCTATCGTGAAATGAAAGAACGTAGAAAAGCTAGACTCAAGAAATAGATTTTTATAATAGGAAAAAGGTCTTACTTAGTATATTAAGACCTTTTTTCATGCCGAGATTAAATAAAATCACGTCGTGAAAAATTAAAATCACGACGTGATTATTTATTTTCACGTCGTGATTTTAGCAAAAGAAAGGGGAAATAGTCTGTTTTCTTTAATGCCTCAGATGTGGAACTTTAGTTGGTTCCCACGATTTTCGTCTTGGGTTGTTCCTTGTTTCGACGGTTGACTACAGTTACAACAGCCTGTGCAAGGTTCAGGAAGGCCTGACCTGTCATGGTGTCAACCTGTGTCGCTGCAGGTGTGCCTTCGTCGCCATTCTCGCAGATACTTTGTACCAAAGGTATCTGTGCCAAGAGGGGAACGTTCATCTCCTGAGCCAGTTGCTTACAGCCTTCCTTACCGAAGATATAGTATTTGTTCTCGGGCAACTCGGCAGGCGTAAACCATGCCATATTCTCAATGAGGCCGAGGATGGGCACGTTGACCTTGTCGTTACGATACATATCGATGCCTTTGCGGGCATCGGCCAAGGCCACCTGCTGAGGTGTTGATACGATGACAGCACCTGTGATGCTCAGTGTTTGGAGCAAGGTCAGGTGGATGTCGCTGGTGCCTGGAGGTGTGTCCAGAATGAAGTAGTCAAGTTCTCCCCAGTCGGCATCAGCAATAAGCTGCTTCAGGGCACTGGTAGCCATGCCACCACGCCAAAGCGTTGCTGTGTCGGGATTAACAAAGAAGCCGATGCTGAGTAGCTTGACACCATATTGCTCTACGGGTTCAATGAGGTCGCGGCCATCTTTATTGACAGCATAGGGACGGGCATCCTCAACATGGAACATCTTGGGAACGGAAGGACCAAAGATGTCGGTATCGAGCAGTCCAACCTTATATCCTAAGCGAGCCAAAGCGATGGCCAGATTGGCTGCTACGGTACTTTTGCCAACACCGCCCTTGCCACTGCTGACAGCGATGATATTCTTAACATCTGGTAGCAGTTTCTCTACCTCAGGACGGGGCTTTGACTTGAATTCTGTCTCGATGGTTACCTCCACGTCCTGTCCACAGTGGTATTTGATAGCGGCCTCCGCAGCCTTGACGGTAGATTTCAGAAATGGGTCGGTGTCGCGTGGGAATACTAAGATGACCTTAACTTTTTGTCCGTTGATACTAGGCGTGTCGGCAATCATCTCGCTTTCCACTAAGTTCTTTTTCGTGCCGGCATACGTTACCGTTGCCAGCGCATCCATAATGAGTTTGGGGTATAATGTCATTTTTATCTTGTTTTCGTATGTTCTATTTTAGTTCTGTTCAGTGATTTGTGCCAGCTTCTTCCATGATTTGTCGTTTAGATAGTTGTTCTTGGCACCGCGTGGCACTACAACACGGCAGGCGCTGGAAACAACTCCTTTGAATGTGCTGCTGGTGATAGTTGGCGGGAGAGGAGAGCCTACGGCAATCTCTGTCAATGCAGCGCATTTTGCAAAGGCATTACCACCAATCTTTTTAAGGGCAGCAGGAAGTTCCACTCGCATGAGTCCGCTGCATTCGCGGAATGCCGAACTACCAATTGACGTGCAGGCTGCCGGAATGATAATGTCTGTGAGTGAGAGACATTTCTCGAAGGCATTGTCGCCGATGCTCCCAACTGCGATAGGCAGTGTGATATTCGATAGCATCAGGCATTGCTCGAAGGCATTGTCGCCAATACTCTTGATAGAGACGGGGAGGATTACCACACGCAGTGAACGACAATAGCGGAAGATGTCGTCTTCTAACTTCTCAACGAAGCCCTGGATAAAGACGCTGTCAAGTGAGATACAGTTCTCGAAGGTATCGCTGCCTAATTGCTTGGTGAGTTTGGGAATAAACAGTGATTTGAGACTGGTGCAGTTCTCAAAAGCGTGGTCGTAGATACGTGTCAGTGACTCGGGCATCTCAATTTTCTCGAGTGAACGACAATTGAAGAAGGCACGTGCGCCAATGGCCTTTACTGTACTGGGTGTCGTGAAAGCAGTCAAACTGGTACATCCAGAAAAGGTTTCAGAACCGATGGCCTGAAGATTGCCATTCAGGGTGACGTGGGTTAAATTCACGCAGTCCTGGAATGCGGCATTGCCAAGACGATTAATCATCTCAACGTTGATAGAGGTCAGATGGCTGCAGCCTTTGAAAGCTTCGCTTCCAATACGCATGGCGGTCACCATAGTGATGCTGTCAAGGCTGGAGCAGTTTTCAAAAGCATTATTACCTATTTCCGAGATGGCATCGGACATCTTGATGGATTCAAGAGCCGTACAGTTGATAAAGGCATCGTTGCCAATGGCAGTAACCGACTGTGGTAGTTCAACGTTTTTGAGTTTCTGGCATCCTGAGAATACATTGTCGTTGATGCGCTTGATTTCTGTTCCCTCAATGTTTATTTCTTCCAGGGCTTTGCAGTTGTTGAATGCATAAGCGTCTATCAGTGTGACAGTCTCGGGGAGCTTGACTTCGCTTAACGACACACAACCATCGAAAGCATGGTTTTCTATGGCCTTTAGATGAGATGAGAGTGTCAGATTCTCTAGGCTGACGCAGTTGTTAAAGGCATAGTCTCCGATTTGTTCGGTGGCATCTGACATCGTTACTTCTTTCAGATTGATGCAGCCACTGAAACAGCTACGGCTAATCTCTGTCAGAGTGTTCGGCAGGATGATGCGCTCTATGGTCTTGCAGTTTAGGAACATGGCTGCTGGCAGAACGTTAGCGCGGGTGCGAACCACACCTTTACTCTCAATAATCTCGGCTTCAGACAGGTCGAGGGAGGTGAGAAGCTGTTCAGAGGATTTCTTGGCTTTTACCCTGCTGGTGAGCGTCTGAATGATTTTGAGATCGTTGACATTCAGAGGACCGCAGATTTTCAAATCTGTCATGGAATAGCGGATGCTGTCGGGTAATTGCGCTCCCAATTGCCCTTCGGATTCAACGGTGACAGTTAGCTGCTGGGCAGCAGCAAATAGGGGAAGCACGGTGAGCATGGTGAAAACAAAGAGTCTTTTCACCATTCCCTTGATTGAATCAACGTTCTTCATATCATTCACAATTATTGGTTCTTTTATGCTCAACACTTATTTTGCAGTCTCCAACGAACTGCGTTTCGTGCGGTGATAACTGCGGTAGTCGTCCAACTCTATCTCGACGTCAGGCTCTTCTAATTGGCCTTCGTGGGGCAGATGGAACTTGATGTATTTGATGTTCAAACCACGTGCCAACCACATGGATTCGTAGTATGTCTGTATGGAGGCTGCCTCGGCATAGGCTTGGTCTTGTTCTTTGTAGAGGTCACTCGTCTTGAGCTCTACGGGCAACTGGTTGCGCTCCACCATATAGCATGTATAGGTGAAAAGGAAATTAGAATCGGTCTTTAAGTGGATGATGCCATTGTCTGTCAGGAAACGGCGGTAACGCTCCATGAAATAGGTGCTCGACAGACGCTTGCGCGGGTTCTTCATCTGCGGGTCGCTGAAGGTGAGCCATATCTCCTGAACCTCGCCAGGAGCAAAGAAACGGTCGATAATCTCGATGTTTGTGCGTAGGAATGCTACGTTTTTCAGACCTTCTTGTAGTGCCTGGGTGGCGCCAGTCCACATGCGTGCTCCTTTGATGTCAACACCAATGAAGTTCAGATGGGGATAACGCTTTGCTAATCCTACGGTATATTCTCCCTTGCCGCAGCCCAGTTCCAAAACGATAGGGTTGCTGTTCTTGAAATATTGCTCATTCCAATGACCGCGCATGTCAAACGGTACGTCACTCACCACCGAAAAGGGATACTGAAAGACGTTCTCATAGGTTTCCATGTCGGCAAACTTGGCCAGTTTTCCTTTACTCATACTAAAATGTTTTCCTTATAGATATGCAAAAGTACGAATATTATTCGAGAATCCCAAATTTCAGAACAAAAAAAGATGCTCCAATGATGTGGAGCATCTGAAAGAAGGTTTATCTTTAGATAAAACAATCAATAGGTCAAAAGGTCGCTTAGCCTAAAAGCTGTAGCACCTTTTCCGTGTTCTTTCTGCGTGTGGCCTCCTGAATAAGGAATAGGTCGACAAGCCACCAAATACCACATCCACCGCAAGTCAGCAGTTTTGCGATACCAACGCCTACGTCTCCAATGTAGAAGCGACTGATTCCATTGATGGCAATTAATCCTTCACAGATAGAAATGATTAAGGCTGTCGTTGGATCCTTTAGATCGCTAAATGCCAGAATGGCAGTGGAATGCTCCATTTCCAATAGTCTGCTCTTAATCGTCGGAATATATTCCGGAGAGAGCTTTGATGAATACATCATCAAAAGTTGATCAGCATCTTTTGTCTCCATAATTCGTATGATGATTAAATGTTTAAAATGTTTCTTATGACGAACCAACTTGGAGCGAGGATAATCATGGTGATGACTAGCACACGTCCTTCAATAACGCGCTTCCAACGCTCCTTTGTTTCCCCACTAAGGAGTAATTCTTCAATGCCGAGAAGAATGAGGTAGGGAAGAAGAATGACGAGAAGATAATTATAGTGGAATGCCTCGGCAAAATGTCCATGCAAGAAAGCATGAAGAAAGCGTTGCATGCCGCATCCAGGACAACTTAAGCCGGTAACGGCATGAAACGCACATTTTGGTGCCAACGTAGTGTCTGTGGGATTGAAGATATAGAGTAATCCCAAAACAATGGCGGCAATGGCCAGACTAATTATAATCTTCTTTCTTCTCAACCTTTTTCTTATTCAATCACGACAGTAGTCCAACCGTGCTTGTCCTCAATCTCGCCATACTGAATACCACGCAGGGTGTCATAGAGCTTCTTTGATACAGGGCCGGGCTGGTCGCCAAACGAATAGCGCTTGCCAGTGTCAAGGTCGTCAATATATGAGATTGGTGAGATAACAGCTGCTGTTCCACATGCACCTGCTTCCTCGAAGGTCTCGAGTTCCTCCTCGGGAATCTGGCGACGTTCCACCTTCATGCCCAAATCCTCGGCAACCTGCATCAATGAGCGGTTGGTGATAGAGGGCAGGATGGAAGTTGACTTCGGTGTAACGTAGGTGTTGTTCTTGATGCCAAAGAAGTTGGCAGCACCACACTCGTCCATATACTTCTTCTCTTTCGCGTCGAGGTAGAACTCACAGGCATAGCCTTTCTCGTGAGCCAAATTGTTGGCAAAAAGGCTGGCAGCATAGTTACCGCCCACCTTGTATTTACCTGTACCGAGAGGGGCACTACGGTCATAGTCGCGGATGATGACGTAGGGGTTGGTCGAGAAACCGCCCTTGAAGTACGGACCTACGGGAGTGACGAAAATCATAAACAGATATTCCTTGGCAGGATGTACGCCAACCTGTGCGCTGGTGCCAATGAGCAGCGGACGGATATAGAGGGTGGCACCACTTTCATAAGTGGGAATCCACTCCTGATTCAGGCGAACCACCTTGTTGACCATCTCTGTGAACAACTCTGTGGGTACCTCGGGCATCATGATGCCGCGGCAGGTGCTCTGCAAACGCTCAGCATTATCCTTTACACGGAATGTACGCACTTTGCCGTCCTTGCAACGATAGGCTTTCAGGCCTTCGAATGCTTCCTGTCCGTAATGCAGACAGGTGGCAGCCATGTGTAATTTGAGATACTCATCTGAACACACTTCTATCTCGCCCCATTTTCCATCGCGATAATAGCAGCGAACATTGTAGTCGGTCGGTCTGTAGCCGAAGGAGAGATTCTTCCAGTCTAATTCTTTCATATTCTTTGTTGTATCTGTTGTTTGATAAATCTCGGCAAAGATAAGCAAATTTCTGCTATCTCACAAGTTTTTCTAACGATTTTCTAATATTTTCTTGATTTCACTATCAGTTTTCTCAAGTTTCTCCTTGCACTGACTGATGAGTTGCTGTGCCAGCGTCAGTTTTTCTGCCAACTCGTCAATGCTGTAGTCGCCGGCTTCCATCTTTCGGACAATGTCTTCCAGTTGCTTTAATGATTCTTCGTAGGTCATTTTGTGATAGATATGATTGTGCCTTGTTCAAGGCGGGTTTCTATTTCTGTTCCAGGCTTGATGTTGTCGGCACTTCTTAGCACACGGCCTTGGTGTAGGGTGATGCTATAGCCGCGCTTCAGAAGCAGGGCGGGGTCAAGAGCCTTGACACGATGTTGCAGCATATGTAGCTGATGGTGCTGCTTCTCAATGGTCAGGATAAGAGCTGACTGTATACGATTTGCCAAAGTGTCGAGCCTGGCTTCCTGGCGGGTCTTGACCAATGAGAAAAGTGAGGGGATGCGTTCTGCTAGGTGTGCCAGTCGCAGATGTTCTGTTTCCATCTTGATGGTGGCATAGCGTGTAATCCGCTCTTGGTAGTTGTCTATGCGTTGCATGGTGGCATCAAGATGGCTAATGAGGAATTGTGCTGCTGCGGTGGGTGTTTTCACCCGTTGATGACTCACCATGTCTAGTACCGATTCGTCGCGGTCATGGCCAATGCCAGTGATGATGGGCAAAGGGAATTGTGCCACATTTTCTGCCAATGCTAATGTGTCGAAACCAGAGAGGTCGGCTGTAGCACCGCCACCTCGTATGATTACCACGCAGTCAAAGTTGTCAATGTCATGGTAGATACAGTTCAAAGCCTCAATGATGCTCTGCTCCACCTGCTCACCCTGCATTGTGGCGGGATAGAGTTGCGTGCGGAATTCGTATGGCGAGTCGGCCAACTGATTGACAAAATCACCATAGCCGGCTGCTGTCTGGCTGGACACGACGGCAATGTTGAGACAAAAGAGTGGGAATTGTAGCTCTCTCTGTAGATCAAAAACACCTTCTTCTTGTAATTGCCGGATAATCTCTTGACGTCTTTTGGTCATATCGCCCAAGGTGTAGGTGGGGTCGATGTCGGTGACGATCCATGAAAAACCATAGGTCTCATGAAACTGCGGATAGACTTTGAGACGCGTTTTTAGTCCAGCATGCAGAGGCTGACCGGTTGTCTTTTCAAAATACGGTCCTAACATGGCCCATGTGTTCTGCCAGCATTTAGCCTGTGCTCGTGCTATAGGGGTATTGCTGTGTTCGTCTTTCTGAATCAGTTCCATATAGCAGTGCCCTCTGTTCACTCGGCACTCTGCCAATTCGGCCTCGACCCAGTATTCATCATCCAGGGTCTGCTCAATGGTTTGGCGCACCAGAGCATTGAGCTCGTAAAGGCTGAATGTGGTAGTGTTCATAGGTTCTGATGTGAGGTGTATGCTTTCCAGAAATCCGGGATGCCATAGCCAAAGATATTGGTCGGCTCATTATATTGGCTGGCGCTTTCGCGTACCAATTGAATAATCTCTCGTGCGTTTTTGTTGGGGAGGGCCTGCCAAAGGCATGCGACTAATCCCGAAACGATGGGCGTAGAGAATGATGTGCCCATGTCGTGAACCAGTGTGCCTCGGCCTGAGATCAGTGCAGCGGGGGCACCCTGTGCCATGATGTCTGGTTTAATGCGGCCGTCTTGAGATGGACCTATGCTGGAGAATGAGGCCAATCGCTTGTCTCTGTCAATGGCTCCCACGGTGATGATGTCGGGAGCATCGGCTGGAACACCGATTTTCTTCCATTGTCCCATGCCCGAATTGCCGGCAGAGTTACAGAGAACAATACCCTTTCCTGCTAGCATTGAGGCTTCGTATGAGATGAAAGCTGTGTGTCCGTTAAGGTCTTGCAAACGGTAGTTGCCCCGTCCTTCGTCATAGGCATAATAGCCTAATGAAGAACTGATAATGTCTGCGCCTACGGAGTCGGCTGTTTCCACAGCCATCGCCCAAAGGTCTTCCTCTATGGGTTGTTCTATCTGGTTGGCCTCGCTGCGTAATAACCAGTAGTCAGCGTCAGGTGCGGTGCCAATATGTACTTCAGGTGCATTGGCAGCCAGTGCAGAGAGAACCTTTGTGCCGTGATCAATGGCGTGAAAAGGACCTCGTTCGCAAACCTGTAACACTTTGTCAATACGTGCTGGCACGAAATTGCGTGTGCCTACGATATGGGTTTCCTTGAAAGCAGGGATACGGTCATAGTTCTGGAATCCCCCGTCAATCACAGCGATGGTCATACCTCGTCCCGTATAGTCAAGTTCGTGAAGCTTGGTGCCGTTGAGCATCTCTATCTGTCCGCGAGCCATGCCGTAGGGGTCGTTTTTGACCGAGTCCCATCGGTTGAAGTCCTCGTGCACGTTCCATCTGATATCGTCGGGTTCTTCTATAGAGTCTGGTGCGACAAAAACGCATTTGGCATGACGGACAATGTCCTGCTGGCTGAGCTTATCGAGTAGGAGAGAGTCGTTTGATTGCACCAATACCGTGTTCTGCCACTTGCTGGTGCCGACAATCTTGGTACCTCTGACATCGAATAACTTGATATAAGCACGACACACAGGCAGGTCGGTGGAGTCGATGGCTACGCCTTGGCGTTGACGGCGCTCCAAACTCTTTTGCGAGAGAAAACGCTGTGGTTTGTCCAATGTGTAATTGGTTGCCGCTTTGTCTTTCAGCGCGTATCGGTAAATATAGCATTTACCACCAGGAAATTTGATTTTGGCGGCATTAGACGTGAGGCTCGCTAGGAGCAAGATAAGCAATATGATAGTGCGGTTCATTAGTCCCGAAATTGTTTAACGGCCACAAAAGTACGAATAAATATTGAAAGAGCCAAACTTTGATTGCTTTAAAATTTGGCAGTGTCGGAAAAAAGGTTTACCTTTGCAAATTGAAATATGGATAATAGACAGAAAGCTTTGGAACTAGGGCAGAAGCCCGTTGGTCAGTTGCTTTGGCAGTATGCTTTACCTGCCATGGTGGCCATGGTTGCCAGTTCGCTCTATAATATCATTGACCGTTCGGTGATTGGACAGGTGGTGGGCCCTGAGGCTATCGCAGGTTTGGGCATCACATTTCCTTTTATGAACCTTAGTGCAGCCTTTGGAGCTGCTGTTGGCGTCGGTGCGTCGACCTGCATTAGTGTGAAATTGGGTCAGCGCGATTATGATACTGCACAACACCTGTTAGGAAATACCGTGACGCTCAATGTTATTGTGGGTTTCCTTTTTATGCTTGTTAGTTTGATTTTCCTTGATCCCATACTCCTTTTCTTCGGAGCTTCAGATGCTACGCTGCCTTATGCCCGTGAATTTATGCAGGTTATTCTGCTGGGTAATATGGTCACCCATATGTACTTTGGTATGAACGCTGTTTTGCGTGCCGCGGGAAAGCCGCGTCATGCCATGTATGCGACGCTGTTCACCGTGGGGTGTAATATTGTGTTGGTGATGGCCTTTGTCTGGTGGTTCCGCTGGGGTATTCGTGGCGCAGCCTTGGCAACAGTGTTGTCGCAGTCTCTGGCGCTGTTTTGGCAGATGCGGATATTTAGTGACAAGCATGAGTTGCTCCACCTGAAGCGTGGTATTTATCGCCTGAAGGCTGATCTCGTCAAGAATGTTGTAGCTATTGGCGTGTCGCCGTTTCTGATGCAGGCCACGGCATGTGTCATCGTCATCTTCATGAACAACCAGTTCGTACGCTATGGCGGGGATATGGCTGTTGGCGCTTATTCCATTGCCAACTCTATGGTAATGGTGTTCTTTATGTTTGTTATGGGTGTCACCCAGGGTATGCAACCCATTGTGGGCTATAACTATGGTGCCAAGAAATACGACCGTATGATGCGCTGTTTGTGGATATCCGTTGCTGTGGCTACGTCAATCCTGCTTGTCGGTTGGGCGCTCTCAATGCTCTTCCCTCGTCAGATGGCGCGTATATTCACCACCGACCCTGTGCTGCTCGAGATGGCGGCCCGTGGCATCAAATTGGCCATGTTGGTGTTCTTTGTAGTGGGTACTCAGGCCGTTGTCACCAATTTCTTCCAGTGTATTGGTAAGGTGAAGATTAGTATATTCCTTTCGCTGTCTAGGCAGCTCATCCTCCTCTTGCCAATGGCTTATGTCTATCCATTGTTCTGGGGGCTCGATGGCGTTTGGTATGCCATGCCTTCCAGTGACTTCCTGGCTTTCTCCTTTACTATTCCCATATTGTTGTGGCATATAAGAAAATTCAAGTCTTATGGACAAGCATGTAATCATTAACGTTGGTCGTCAGGTTTGTGCTGGCGGATTGGAGATTGGAAAGCTGTTGGCTGCCGAGTTCCAAGCGAAGTACTATGACCGTGAACTGCTGAATCTTGCCGCTAAGGAAAGTGGCTTCTCGGAAGAGTTCTTTAAACAAAGTGACGAACGCAAGGGCTTCTTCCGTTCTTTCTTTCATCTGCCATATAGCGGTAACTGGGGAGGCGGAAGTAACTTCTATCAGAACAATTTCTCACAGGAGAGCCTTTTCAAGTTCCAAAGTGATGCGATTATTAAGGCGGCTCAGGAGGGATCGTGCGTTTTCGTAGGTCGTTGTGCCGACTATGTGCTACGTGACTTCCCCAATGTGGTTAATGTGTTTATTACGGCGTCCATTGAGGTGCGAGCTGAATTGTTTATGAAAGAGAAACAGGTGACACGAGATGAGGCCATCAGGCGTATTCAGCATGTGGAGAACCGCCGTGCGTCCTACTATAATTATTATACAGGTAAACATTGGGGACAGGCCGACAGCTATGATCTCTGCATTGACTCTAGTGCGATTGGTCCAAAGGAGACCGCAGGGCTCATAGCAGAATTCGTCAGAAAGAAACTAAATATTACTCCTCAAATTTAAAACATTGAATCGTGAAAAGAATAGGCATTATCAGCGACACTCATAGCTATTGGGATCCGAAGTACTTGCATTACTTTGAGCCTTGCGACGAGATATGGCATGCAGGCGATATTGGCAATGTCGATGTGGCCGAGCGATTAGCTGAGTTCCGGCCTTTTCGTGCGGTATGTGGTAATTGTGATGGGGGAGACCTGCGTCTGATGTATCGTGAATTGAATCGCTTTAAATGCGAGGACGTCGATGTGCTTATTAAACATATTGGCGGCTATCCTGGCAATTACGACCATTCGATTGTTCGAACGCTCTATACCAATCCGCCACAGTTGTTTATTGCTGGCCATTCACATATTCTCAAGGTAAAATATGATGCCACTCTAAAGATGCTCCATATCAACCCTGGAGCGGCAGGCTTACAAGGATGGCACAAGGAACGGACATTGGTGCGTCTCACCGTTGATGGTTCTGCGTTTAAGGATATGGAAGTGATAACCCTTGAAGATCCGCGAAGACAATGAGAGAGTATGTCATAGATTTCGTTACAGGCACAATAGTAGCCACAGTTCTTACGTTAATATCATATGTCGTAGGTTTTGATAAAACGTGGGACGAAGCTGCTCAGACCTATGGCGTTTGCTTCGTGATATATATCGCGTTGACGTTGTTTGGCAAATTGAAGAATAAAAACAAATAACATAATATAAAGAGTATGAAGAATATTGTTATTACCGGTGGTGCAGGCTTTATTGGAAGTCATGTAGTGCGCCTTTTCGTTAACAAGTATCCAGAGTATCATATTATTAATCTGGATAAACTAACCTATGCAGGTAATCTGGCTAATCTCAAGGATATTGAGAATAAGCCCAATTACGAATTCGTTAAGATGGACATCTGCGACTTCGAAGCCTTCTACAAGCTGATGCAGGACAAAAAGGTGGATGGTATCATTCATCTGGCCGCAGAGAGTCATGTGGACCGTTCTATCAAGGATCCATTTACATTTGCTAAGACCAACGTGATGGGTACTCTGAGTTTGCTGCAGGCTGCCAAACTGTATTGGGAGTCACTTCCAGAAAAGTACGAGGGCAAGCGTTTCTATCATATTTCTACTGATGAGGTATATGGCGCCTTGGAATTGACTCATCCCGAGGGGGTTGAGCCTCCGTTTACAACGACAGCAAGTAGTGCAGAGCATCATCTGGCCTATGGTGAGAAGTTCTTTTTGGAGACCACGAAGTATAATCCTCACTCTCCTTATAGCGCCTCAAAGGCATCGAGCGACCATTTCGTGCGTGCCTTCCACGATACTTACGGTATGCCCGTGGTTGTTACAAACTGCTCGAATAACTACGGTCCTTACCAGTTCCCCGAGAAGCTGATACCTCTTTTTATTAATAATATCCGTCATCGCAAGCCGTTGCCCGTTTACGGTAAGGGCGAGAATGTGCGCGACTGGTTGTTCGTAGAAGATCATGCCCGTGCAATTGACTTGATTTTCCACAAGGGTAAGATTGCTGATACATATAATATTGGTGGCTTTAACGAGTGGAAGAATATCGACATCATCAAGGTGGTCATCAAGACCGTTGACCGTCTGCTGGGCAGAAAGGAAGGCGAGGATATGGACCTCATTACCTTTGTCACTGATCGTGCCGGTCATGATCTGCGCTATGCCATCGATAGCTCTAAGCTGCAGCGTGAATTGGGTTGGGAGCCTTCTCTCCAGTTTGAGGAGGGTATCGAGAAGACTGTCCGTTGGTATCTCGACAACCAGGAGTGGCTGGATAATATCACTTCTGGTGACTACGAGAAGTATTATGAGAATATGTACGCTAATCGTTAACGTCAAGTCTGTTGTCGTGTATAGGCAACTCCATTTAATATGAAAAAGATACTGCTTTTAGGCTCAGGAGAACTGGGCAAGGAGTTTGTGATTGCCGCCATGCGTGCCGGCCAGTATGTCATTGCTTGCGATCGTTATGATAATGCGCCTGCCATGCAGGTAGCCGATGAGCGTGAGGTATTCTCTATGCTTGATGGCGATGCTCTTGAGGCTGTCGTCAAGAAGCATCAGCCCGACATTATCGTTCCCGAGATTGAAGCTATCCGTACCGAGCGTCTGTTTAAGTTTGAAGAGCAGGGCATTCAGGTCGTACCTTCGGCTCGCGCTGTCAATTTCACCATGAATCGTCGTGCAATCCGCGACCTTGCTGCTAAGGAGCTCGGTCTGCGTACAGCCAAATACTTCTATGCAAAGACCTTCGAAGAGTTTAAGGCGGCTGCCGATGAGATAGGCTTCCCTTGTGTTGTCAAGCCGCTGATGTCGTCTTCTGGTCATGGTCAGAGCTATGTTCATAATGACGATGAGTTGGAGCAGGCCTTTAAGGAGGCTATGGAAGGCTCGCGTGGAGATGTGAAAGAGGTGATTATCGAGGAGTTTATTGACTTTGATTCAGAATTTACTCTGCTCACCATTACTCAGAAGAATGGTTGGCCTACATTATTCTGTCCTCCCATTGGACATGTGCAAAAGGCTGGTGACTATCGTGAGTCTTGGCAACCTTATAAGATTAGTGATGAGGCCTTGAAGAAGGCCCAGTATATGGCTGACCAGGTGACCAAGGCGCTGACTGGTGCAGGTATCTGGGGTGTTGAGTTTTTCCTGACCAAGCAGGGAGAGGTTATTTTCTCTGAGTTGTCTCCTCGTCCACATGATACTGGTATGGTGACTTTGGGACATACTACCAATCTCAGTGAGTTTGAGCTGCATTTCCGTGCTGTGATGGGATTGCCCATCCCGGCTATTCATTTGGAGCATGCTGGTGCCTCGGCTGTGATTCTGTCGCCAAAAGAGGCTTCGACGCCTGTCGACCGCTCTTTACTTGACTATAACTTCGACGAGGCATTGAAGGAAGATCGTACCCGCATCCGTATTTTTGGAAAACCAGAGGCTCATAAGGGGCGCCGCATGGGTGTCGTCCTCTGCTACGGTGAGGTGGGCGATGATGTCAATGCTCTTCGAGATAAGGCCAAGCGCTTAGCGAAGACGGTGTTGGGAACCGATCCTTATACGAAGTTCGAACACTAAAGGACACAATGATAGAGACGCTACAGTCGCTACGCTTCATCTTTATGATGATGATATTTATGTCGCACTTTGCCTATCGTGACATCGGTGCATTTGATGCTGGTGGTGACTGTGGCGTTTCTTTTTTCTTTTTGCTCAGTGGTTTTGTCTGCTCTTTGGGCTATGGCACAAAGATAGAGAATGGTACATTTCAGTATAGACGTTTCTTGTGGAAGCGTTTCAAGAAACTATATCCTCTCCATCTGATATGTTTGTTGTTCTTTCTGTTGGTGAGTCATGCACCCCTTGACGAGAAAGTCTGGTTGAATGTACTCTTGTTGCAAAGTTGGATACCAAATATAGATTACTACTTTGCATGTAATAGCGTTTCCTGGTTTCTTTCTTCATTGCTGTTTTGCTACCTTGTATTTCCCTTACTTTACCGATGGCTTTCCTGGCGTTTCACATTGTTAGTAATGCTTGGTTATGTGGCAACCTATTGGATGACGCCATCTGATGAAGTCAATGCCATTCTTTATGTTAATCCCTTGGTAAGAATGGTAGATTTCTATTTAGGAATGCTTTCGTGTCGTATGTTTATGTGTGGGAAAGTCTTTGCTTCTTCAGGACAATTGGAAGTGGTCCTTCTGGTTATCTTGTTGATGTCTCTGGTAGTGTATCCCTTCGTTGGCGAAAAGTTCCGAAACGCTCCGTTATATTGGATGGTGCTGATACCTTTGATTTTGGCTTTTGCACAGGAGAAGGGACCAGTGTCTCGTTGGTTGAATACGAAACCAATGCTCTTTTTGGGGTCGCTTACTATGCCTGTTTTCCTGACGCATCAGATGCTGATTGGCATCTTGTTGAGACGTCTGCCAGAGATGCCAGTCGTATTGATGTTGGCAGCTTGCATCTTTGTTGTTCTGTCGATAAGTTGGGGCATCCAGATAATAATTCCTCGACTTTTACGTTAATCAATATATGAAACAAAATAAAGTTAGAATCATTGACTTGCCTAAAATTGTCGATCCTCGTGGCAATTTGACAGTGGCTGAGCAGTTGAAGAATATTCCATTCGATATTGCTCGTGTCTATTGGACTTACGATGTCCCCTCAGGTGAGCGTCGTGGCGGTCATGCTCATCGCACTTGCGAAGAGATTATCATAGCGGTAAGTGGCTCGTTTGACGTGGAGGTCTTTGACGGTGAGGAGCGCCAGACGTTCCATTTGAACCATCCTTATCAGGGCCTTTATGTCGGGACAAATGTTTGGCGAACTTTAGAGGATTTCTCTAGTGGCGCAGTTTGTCTGGTGCTGGCATCTGAACTCTTTGATGAGGATGAATATATTTACGACTACGATGAGTTCCAGAAACTGACAGCAAAGTAATGTTTACGATTGTTAGATATACTCCAGCCCATCACGATGTGTGGAACCGTTATGTGGCAAAGTCGCGTAACGCTACCTTCCTGTTCTATCGTGAATACATGGACTATCATAGTGACCGATTCTTTGATCACTCGCTATTGTTTTATATTGGCAATCATCTGCACTCTGTTCTTCCTGCTCATGAGGTAGGGGATATTTTCTGTTCTCATCGTGGTTTGACCTATGGCGGGTTGCTGATGGATGAAGATGTAATTACCGCCGACGTGTTAGTGTTGTTTGAGGAGCTCAACACCTACCTTCGTCAGAGTGGATTTAAGAAAGTACTCTATCGTGCAATCCCTTGGGTCTATCACCGACTGCCAGCAGAAGAAGATCTCTATGCCATTTTCTGGAAATGTGGCGCTCGTTTGCAGCAGCGTATGTCCGGTACGGTCATCTTTATGGATGCTAATTTGCGTTGGCGAAAGGATCATCGTCGCCGCTTAAAACAAGCCCAGATGGCAGGCGTTAGGGTTGAACGTGATGCCAAATTGGCAGAATTCTGGCCTGTGCTTAATGATAATCTCCAAAGGAAATTTCAGGCACAGTCTGTGCATACACTTCAAGAGATAGAACTTTTGAAGTCGCGCTTCCCCGACAAGATTATTCAGTATAATGCTTATCTGGACGACAAAGTAATCGGGGGAATCACGTTCTATGTAATGGGACATGTCCTTCACGGACAGTACAGCGGCACGACCGATGAGGGGAAACGCTTGGGTGCTATGGAGGCCATATATGATCAGGTGATGTATCGTGATTATGCTCACATGCGCTATTTGGACTTTGGAACCTCTAATGAGCAGGGAGGACTCGTTCTCAACGAAGGGCTTATCGCTCACAAGGAGGGGTATGGCGGCCGTACCGTCATGTATGATACATATGAATGGATACTTTAATTTTTAAAATATATAATTATGGATTACGAAGAAATGAACTATCAATCTTATTCGCGCGATAGACAGCTCGAGGCCTCGTATGCTTTTCCTGTATTGATGAGGAAAACATATCTTTGGATGTCAATGGCGCTGGTCATCACAGGACTTACTGCATATGTTGTTGCTACTAACGCAGCTATCAGTAGTTATCTCTTTATGCATTCGCAACTTATCTGGGTACTTTTCCTTGCAGAAATAGGACTTGTTATCGGACTGAGTGCAGCCATTAGAAAGATTTCGTTGTCTACAGCAACCCTGATGTTCGTGGCTTATGCAGCGTTAAACGGTATCACGTTTTCATCGCTGTTCTATGTCTATACGATGGGTAGTCTGGCATCAACGTTCTTTATCACTGCAGGTACTTTCGGCGCAATGTCGCTTGTTGGCTTCTTTACCAAGACCGATCTTTCGTCTATGGGCAAGATTCTGCTGATGGCACTTGTTGGACTGATAATTGCCTCGGTGGTTAACATCTTTGTGGCTAGTTCGGGTCTTGAAGTGCTGATGACTTACCTCGGCGTACTTATCTTTGTGGGCTTGACGGCATACGATACTCAGAAAATCAAACAAATGTTCCTGATGGCTCCCGATGCCAGTGAGTCCACTCAGAAATATGCCGTCTTAGGTGCTCTTACCCTCTATCTTGACTTCATAAATCTGTTCCTCTATTTACTGAGAATTTTTGGAAGAAGAGAATAGTCTTATATTATATAATAAGGTGTATGACTGCAGGTTTGTCAATAAAGACGAAAACTTGCAGTCTTTTTATTAAAAAAACATGGAAAATGTTTGGTGGTTCGAAAAATAGTCGTACCTTTGCATCCGCTTTCGCCTCAAAACTTGGGGCAAGCGAATAAAGAAAGAGTTCTTTGAAAGATTTACATAGACAGAAGTAGTACAAGAAGCGAGCACTTAATATTTTTAGGTGCTTGGGTATAAGAAACAAACCGTTTAATTCTTGAATACTGGATAGTTGTTCTGAGACAGATTATATGACACGTTGATTCAGCATTCGCTGTTTTAATGATGTCTAGAGATACAAATTTTACAAT
>Ga0310786_10002495_pt1 | contig 28079 bp, 25 predicted proteins | sample AusTroGonzalo_MG_FD_203881 | JGI IMG/M metagenome (GOLD analysis project Ga0310786, IMG submission 203881) | Bovine rumen microbial communities from tropical cattle in Woodstock, Queensland, Australia - Gonzalo_03 (v2) (version 2) | ecosystem: Host-associated > Mammals > Digestive system >...
CGCCAACCTCTACCCAGTACAATGCACGGTCGAAATTCAAGTCTACCGTGGCGGGATTGGTGTTAGGATTGTAAGAACCAATCTTCTCAGTGAAACGACCATCACGTGGTGCACGAGCGTCGGCGATAACGATGCTGTAGAAAGCATAGCTCTTACGACCACCGCGCTGCAATCTGATTTTTGTTGCCATGTTTTAAATGTTTTTTTGTTGTTAAAAGTTTGAATTTCATGCCTCCATCTCGTGAAAGCGGGTGCAAAGGTACGAAAAAAAAGTGAAAAGTGAAAAGTGAAGAGTGAAAATTTTGCTTCCGCAGCGTTTTTTTTAGTTTTTTTGTGTAATTTTGTACCCGATGAAGCAAGAATTGTCGATACTTATACCTGCATATAACTGTCCTTGCACCCTGATGGTGAAGGATTTGTGTGATCAGGTGGAAGACCTGAGAAAGGAAGGCGTAGCCTGCGAGGTGATTGTGGCTGAGGACGGAACAACGGATGCTGATGCCCTTGCAGTCAACGCAGAGATAGCCGCGATGGCCTGTTGCCGCTACCTGAAGCGCAGTCAGAATGTGGGACGAGCTGCCATCCGTAATGTGCTGGCTCGTGAGGCTCAATATGAATGGCTGCTGTTTTTGGATGGTGATATGGCTATTCCTTCTAAGCATTTCCTGAGAAACTGGATGAAGGCTGAAACTGACGAGGTGGCCTATGGCGGCTATGTGGTGGGTGAAGGCTCACGCTCATCCTTGCGTTTTATCTATGAGAAAGAGAATGAGCCCATGCATCGGGCCGAGGAGCGTAAGAAGCGACCTTATCAGCATTTTCATACCTGCAACTTCTTGATACGTAGGGACTTGATGCTGGCTAATCCTTTTGACGAGCGTTTCCGTCACTATGGTTATGAGGATGTGTTCTTTGGTAAGCAACTGAGGAAAAACGATGTAAAGATAGTGCATGTGGATAATCCTGCAGGCTTCTTCGATTTTGAGGACAATGCCCATTTCGTGAGTAAGACGGAAGAGGGACTGCGTACGCTCCATGCTTTCAGCAGCGACCTGCGTGGCTATTCGCAGATGCTGACGTTTGTCGAGGGTATTCACTTGGGTGTCGTACGTTGGTTTTTCCGTTGCTGGCATCGTTTGTTTGGTGCCTTGGAACGCAGGAACCTATGTGGTCAGAACCCCTCGCTAAAGATTTTCAAATTATATAAGTTAGGATACTACTTGAGCATAAAAAAGTAATCATATGACGAAGAGATTTGCATTTAAGATGTTTTTGAAGCCAGGCTTCGAGGACGAATATGCCAAGCGTCATGCTGCCATCTGGCCAGAGCTGAAGAAGATGATAAAGGAGCAGGGCGTAGGTAACTATAGCATCTACTGGGACAAGGATACGAATATTCTGTTTGCCTATCAGGAGTGCTCGAAGGAAGGCAACTCGCAAGATACCACTCATGTTGATCCCATCACGCAACGTTGGTGGGATATGATGTCGGATATCATGGAGGTGAATGACGACAATTCGCCTGTGACCATTCCGTTGCCAGAGCTATTCCATCTGGACTAACGCGTCGATGGGACTACGCAGTATCAGTCCTACAGAGTAGCCTTCTTCCTGGGCCGCCTGCTTCAGCTGTTCCTGATAGTAGAAGGCAATACTGCCTACGGCTGATATGGGTAGGTCGCGACGTTGATAGGGGGTGATGTTGTGTGTGATAAACTCCTTGAAGCTGTTGATTATCAATTCGTTAACGGCTGGTTCGTTGGTGTGCTTGCTGATAAATTCTGATAGCGAAGCCAGCCAACGGTTGGCCTGTGGCTGACGATACACACGGTCTATTATCTGTGGCATTGACAACTGCATTTCCGACTCAAAAGTCGTCTTGAGATCTTGGGATAGTCTACCTTTATAAAGGGCATTCAGAAAGCGCTTTCCCAAGGTGGCACCGCTGCCCTCATCCCCCAGGATATAGCCCAAGGCGGGGGTGTTCATAACAATCTGCTGACCATCGAACAGACACGAGTTGGCACCTGTGCCCAAGATGCAGGCGATACCCTCTTTCTTTCCACATAGTGCTCGTGCTGCCCCCAGCAAGTCGCTTTGGGCCTCGATGTGGGTGGCCTGAGGAAAAGCCTCCTGTAGCAGTTGCTGCATCTTCGTTTGCAACTCGGGTCTCACACCACTTCCGTAAAACTGAATGCTCTCAACATGAGCTGTTCCTAATTGAGGCAGCAACTCGTCTTTCAGGATGCTACGAATGGTGGCTTCGTCCTGATGGAAAGGGTTAATACCTTGAGTCTTGATGCGCTGGCCGTCAATGGCCCAGTCAGTTTTGGTACTGCCGCTATCAGCTATGAGCAAATGATGTTTCATGATGGTTATCTTACAGATTGTTTGTATTTCATATATCTAAGCCGTATCTGGTCAACATATTCGGCCGTTTCCTTGCCTCGCATATAGCCGCTCTGAACCAACGAGTCGCGATAATACTTTGGATCGCTGAGGCGAAGCACATATTCCTTCACATCGCTCCATACCTGAGGATTGCGACCATCGCGCTCTGCCAACCGCATGGCGTCGCGAATATGTTGCAGACCACCATTATAGGATGCCAATGCCAGATTCTGACGCTCGGAGTAGTTGTGTACAAACGACAGCTCACCCTCCAACTCCTTTAGCAGACGGGTGGCAGCCTCGATGTTCTTCTCAGGGTTGGTTATCTCGTCGCGAGGCAGTCCAAGATGGTCGGCTGTTGCAGGCATAATCTGCATGAGCCCCTTGGCGCCAGCCCACGAATGTGCTTCAGGATCGAATGTCGATTCCTGATAGCATTGGGCTGCCAACAATCGCCAGTCCCAACCTATTCTTCTTCCGTATAAGCGGAAAAGGCCGTCATAGCGCGAGATGACCTGATGGGAAAGCATGGGTGCATAGACCCGTCGCTGGACACGAGGTCGTGAGAGCAGTTGTTTTTCTTGCAGTCGGGCTTGTGCCAGCATATCGGGCTTATACCAATTGTTCAGAGCCTCTTCCAACAAAGGTTTTCCTGGACCAACGACCCATCCAGGCGTCTTATTGTTTGTGGTGTCGAGTGCCATGATGATAATATCGGCATCGCCAGCAGTCAGGCGTTCTCTCAGTTCGCTGGTGTCACGACAGGTCTCCATGCGCAGCTTCACGCCAAGCTCGCTGGCAAACTGTTCTCCTAAAAGATAATGTGCACCCAGATGGCGACCTTGATAGCCATAGTAAGTGTCAGGACCTATGAGGGTCACGCCAATCAACTCGCCAGCCTGTTGTATCTCAGAGAGGTCGAACTGCGAATTGCTCCCCTCGGAGGTAGAAACCGTCCAGGGTGGGGTAATGGTCTCCTGTCGTTGCGAGCAAGACGCAAAGAGCAGGAAAAAGAGCATAAATATACTTGTCTGTTTCAAAAAACTCAGAATTTTGATGCAAAAGTAAGCATTTTATTGCAAATTAAAGAAAAAAACTGTAATTTTGCATCCGAATAAGTAAGATATAGGGTAAAAAGGTAAATAATTTAAGATATGTTACGTATTGCAGTACAATCAAAAGGACGTCTGTTTGAAGACACCATGCAGTTGCTGAGTGAGGCTGATATCAAGGTGAGCGCCAGTAAGCGTACCCTGTTGGTAGAGTCGAGTAATTTCCCATTGGAAGTCCTTTATCTGCGTGATGATGATATTCCACAGTGTGTGGCTACTGGTGTGGCCGATATCGGTGTGGTAGGTGAGAACGAATTTGTGGAGCGCGGTGCCGAGGCCGATATTGTTTCCAGACTGGGATTCAGTCGTTGTCGTCTGTCGCTGGCTATCCCCAAGGATATCGACTATAAGGGTCTGGAGTGGTTCAATGGAAAGACCATCGCCACCTCTTATCCTGTTATCTTGGAGAAGTTCCTCAGCGAGAATCACATCAATGCAGAGATTCATGTCATCACAGGTAGTGTGGAGATTAGCCCAGGTATTGGTTTGGCAGATGCCATCTTCGATATCGTCAGCAGCGGATCTACGCTGGTGAGCAACAACCTGCGTGAGGTAGAGGTGGTGATGCAGAGCGAGGCCTTGTTGATTGGACATGCAGGCATGAGTCAGGAGAAGAAAGACTTGCTAAACCAGATGCTGTTCCGCTTTGCTGCCGTACGTGAGGCTGAAGATAAGAAATATGTCCGTATGAATGCGCCAAAGGCCCGTCTGCAGGAGATTATCAACGTGCTGCCTGGTCTGAAGAGTCCCACCATCATCCCTCTGGCTGATGAGGAATGGTGCTCTGTGCATACTGTACTCGACGAGAAACGTTTCTGGGAGATTATCGGTCAGCTGAAAGAGCTGGGTGCACAAGGCATTCTGGTGACTCCCATTGAGAAGATGATTCTTTGAGAAGTGAAAAGTGAATAGTGAATAGTGAAAAATTTGCTACCGCCTGTAAAGAGAAAATTTGCTACCGCAGAGATGAATATTATCAAATATCCCAAACAGGAGCAATGGGCTGAGATTTGCCAGCGTCCGCATCTTGACATCACGCAGCTGATGAACACCGTCAGCAGCGTATTGAGTGATGTGAAGGCACGCGGCGACGAGGCTGTCAAGGAATACGAGCAGCGTTTTGACCATGTGGCGCTTGCCTCTCTGGCTGTTACAGAAGCCGAGATTGACGAGGCAGAGACATTGGTAAGTGCAGACTTGAAGGCTGCCATCAAACTGGCTCATGAGAATATCTTCAAGTTCCATGCTGCACAGAAGTTTGAAGGCCAGAAAATTGAGACACGTGCTGGTGTGGAATGCTGGCAGAAAAGTGTGGCTATCGAGAAGGTTGGTCTTTATATTCCTGGAGGCACAGCACCGTTGTTCTCTACCGTCTTGATGTTGGCTACGCCTGCTAAGATTGCTGGTTGTCAGGAGATTGTGCTTTGTACGCCTCCAAATCGCGAAGGTAAAGTGAACCCCGCCATCTTGGTGGCTGCCCGTATTGCTGGTGTCAGTCGTATCTTCAAGGCTGGCGGTGTGCAGGCTATCGGAGCGATGGCCTACGGCACAGAATCTGTACCTAAGGTTTTTAAGATATTCGGTCCAGGCAATCAGTATGTGATGGCTGCCAAACAGCAGGTGTCGTTGGGTGATGTGGCCATTGATATGCCTGCTGGTCCCAGCGAGGTTTGTGTGCTTGCCGATGATACTGCTGATGCCGCCTTTGTGGCTGCCGACCTGTTGTCGCAGGCCGAGCATGGCATCGACTCGCAGGTGCTGCTGGTCACTACTTCGGAAAAGCTGCTCCAAGAGGTGCAGAATGAGGTGGAGCGCCAGTTGAATCTGCTGCCTCGTAAGGAGATTGCAGAGAAGGCTCTTGAGAACAGTCGCTGTGTGCTGGTCAGCTCTTCAGACGAGATGATGGCTCTCTCTAATACGTACGCGCCCGAACATCTTATTATTCAGACTGCCAACTATGCCGAGATGGCCGAGCAGGTGGTGAATGCCGGAAGCGTGTTCCTAGGCAAATATGCTTGTGAGAGTGCTGGTGACTATGCCAGCGGCACGAATCATACATTACCCACTCACGGCTATGCTACAGCCTATAGTGGTGTGAACCTTGACAGCTACTGTCGTAAGGTCACCTTCCAACATCTGTCGGAAGAAGGCATTCGACAGATTGGTCGTGCCGTAGAGCTGATGGCTGAGGCTGAACAGCTGGATGCTCACAAGAATGCGATGACTGTACGCTTACGTGCAATTGAGAATTGATAATTGAGCGCTCGGCTTTGCCGCTTTTACAAAGGCGGAACGCCGACTAAAAGAATTGAGAATTATGATTAGTCTTGAAAAACTAACCCGCAAGAATATCTGGAATCTGGCACCCTATAGCTGTGCCCGTAATGAGTTCTCAGGAACAACGGCCAAGGTTTTCCTCGATGCCAACGAGAATCCTTATGGTAGTCCTCTGAACCGTTATCCAGACCCTCTGCAGCTGGAGCTGAAAAAGAAGATTGAGCAGGTAAAGGGCATTCCTGTTGACTACACCTTTCTTGGTAATGGCAGCGACGAGGCTATTGACCTGATGTACCGTTGCTTCTGTGAGCCAAAGGAAGACAATGTGGTGGCCATTGAGCCCACCTATGGCATGTATAAGGTGTGCGCCGATATCAATGACGTGGAGTATCGTCCTGTGTTACTCGACGAGAACTATCAGATTTCAGCAGACAAGCTGCTGGCTGCCTGCGATGCCCATACAAAGGTGATATGGGTCTGCAGTCCTAACAACCCCACGGGTAATGATATCAATCGTGACGAAATAGTAAAACTGCTGAATGCTTTCGAGGGTATTGTGGTTGTTGACGAAGCTTATAGCGACTTCTCGCGACAGCGTCCTTTGCGCTATGAACTGCCTCGCTATCCTAACCTGGTGGTGCTCAACACGCTGAGTAAGGCGTGGGCCTCGGCAGCCATCCGACTGGGTATGGCTTTCGCTTCTCCAGAGATAATTAACATATTTAATAAGGTGAAGTATCCTTATAATGTCAACTATCTCACTCAGCAGCAGGCCATCAAGGTGTTGAGCGACCCGTTTGAGGTTGACCGTTGGGTGCAGATGATTCTTCAGGAACGCTCACGTATGCTTGAAGCTTTCAGTCAGTTGTCTATCTGTGAGAAGGTATATCCTACTGATGCCAACTTCTTCTTGGCCAAGGTTAGCGATGCTCAGGGCATTTATGACTATCTGGTGAAGCAGGGCGTTATTGTCAGGAACCGTACCCGTGTGCAGCTCTGTCATAATTGTTTGCGAATCACCATTGGTACTCGCAACGAGAACAATGAGCTGATTGGCACCCTTCGCCAATACAAATAAAGGGTAAAGAAAATAAAAAAGATACTCATTTTTTTTGTCGTTATGAAAAAAATGAGTATCTTTGCACTCGATTTCAGAAACAGCGTTTCTATCCGTGAAGCGCTTTATTACAAAAATCACATTCAATTTTATCAATTTGTCGTATAACATATTATTGTTAGATATGTACACCAAAGAACAATTAGAGCAAATGCCAATCCCCGAATTGATGGAGGTGGCAGGGCAGTTGGGAGTGAAAGTATCTCAGGATGACACGATGGAGAACGTTATCTATGAGATTCTTGACAAGGCCGCTATAGAGAGCGCTTCTGGCGCTTCGGCCACCAAGCGCAAGCGCACCCGTATTGCCAAGAAAGATACTGACAAGGTATATTCTGTCAGAGGAAAGGAGGGTGAGAACCTTGATGTGAAGAACCAGAAGAACAAAGCGCCAGAGGCACCCTCGTTGTTTGCCGACTTACCTGAGCCGCAGGCCGAGAGTCAGGCAGCAGCCGCAGAGGCTGCACCTGCAGAAGAGCCGAAACCCAAGCGCAGAGGTCGCAAGTCGAAGGCTGAGTTGGCTGCCATTGCTGCCGCAGAGGCTGCAAAGCAGGCACAGGAGGCTGCTGCCGCTCAGGAAGAGGATGCAAAGGAAGATTTGTCAGACATTGTTCCTGAGGCCAATGCCGACTTTTCTTCTGAAGAAGAGCCAGGCGCCGAGATGCTTGAGCAGCTTCAGGAAAAGATGTCACGTCATCAGGAGATGACTCCCGATATGCAGAGTCTGATGGAAGACGAGGATATATGGGAAGGTGATCCTGGCGACGGAACAGACTTTATTACTGTTGTTGACCTGCCTATTGAGGATCAGGCTGCCATTCCTACATTGGATATGTTCGACCGTCCTGTTGTACAACAGTCAGAACAGGTGTTCCAGCCTGCAGGACAGCAACCCTCTGCACCCATTGCCCGTTTCGATTTTGAAGACCTCATTGACGGCAATGGTGTCCTTGAGCTCTTGCAGGATGGCTATGGTTTCCTGCGCTCCAGCGACTATAACTATCTGTCATCGCCTGATGATATCTATGTATCGCCCCAGCAGATTAAGAAATACAGCCTGAAAACGGGTGATGTTGTAGAGTGTACTGTACGTCCTCCGCATGACAATGAGAAATATTTCGCCATGTCGACAGTCAAGTCCATTAACGGACGTGAGCCGTCGGAGGTGAGAGACCGTGTGTCGTTCGAGCACTTGACACCCTTGTTCCCTGACGAGAAGTTCAACCTCTGTGGCGACCCCGCCACCACCAATCCCTCGACACGTATCGTGGATTTGTTCTCGCCAATAGGTAAGGGACAGCGTGCGCTGATTGTGGCACAGCCCAAGACAGGTAAGACCATCCTGATGAAGGATATTGCCAATGCTATTGCTGCCAACCATCCTGAGGCTTATATCATGATGTTGCTCATCGACGAGCGTCCTGAGGAGGTAACGGACATGAGCCGTACTGTTAATGCTGAGGTGATTGCCTCTACGTTCGATGAGCCTGCCGACCGTCATGTGAAGATTGCAGGTATTGTGCTCGAGAAAGCAAAGCGTATGGTGGAATGCGGTCACGATGTGGTTATCTTCCTCGACTCTATCACTCGTCTGGCCCGTGCTTATAATACGGTGTCGCCTGCCAGCGGTAAGGTGCTTACTGGTGGTGTTGATGCCAATGCCCTGCAGAAGCCCAAGCGCTTCTTTGGTGCTGCCCGTAATATTGAGAATGGCGGTTCGCTGACCATTATTGCTACAGCCCTTGTTGATACTGGTTCAAAGATGGACGAGGTAATCTTCGAGGAGTTCAAGGGTACGGGTAACTCTGAGATACAGCTCGACCGTATGCTCAGCAACAAGCGTGTGTTCCCAGCATTGAACCTTGTCCAGTCTTCTACTCGTCGCGACGACCTGCTGCAAGACCAGACCACGCTCAACCGCATGTGGATTATCCGCAAGTTTATTGCCGAGATGAACCCGATAGAAGCCATGAATACTGTTCGCGACCGCCTTGTGCAGAGTCGCAACAACGAAGAGTTCCTGATGTCGATGAACGGTTAAAAACTTCAAATTGTTTCGTTATATCAGAAATAATATGTATTTTTGTGGCTGCAAACGAAAGAAACAGAAAATCTATCAAAAAATTAACAAAAGACAATGGCAAAGATTGTAACTTTGGGCGAGATTATGCTTCGCCTGTCGCCTCAGGGCAACGACCGTTTTATTCAGAGTGAATCATTCCGCATCATTCCTGGTGGCGGCGAGGCTAATGTAGCTATTAGCTTGGCTAATTATGGTCATGAGGCTTATTTCGTAAGCAAATTGCCCAAGCATGAGATAGGCCAGATTGCCGTGAACGCGCTGCGCCGTTATGGCGTTGATACCCGTTTTGTGGCTCGTGGCGGCGACCGTATCGGTCTCTATTATGCAGAGACGGGTGCATCAATGCGTCCTTCAAAAGTTATTTACGACCGTGCTCATTCCAGCATTGCTGAGGCCAATCCCTCTGATTTCGATTTCGATGCTATCATGGAGGGTGCCCAGTGGTTCCATTGGAGTGGCATCACTCCTGCCATCTCTGACAAGGCTGCCGAGCTGACCAAGCTGGCTTGTGAGGCTGCCAAGCGTCATGGTGTCACGATTAGTGTTGACCTGAACTTCCGCAAGAAGCTGTGGACCAGCGAGAAGGCTATCTCTATTATGCGTCCTTTGATGAAATATGTTGATGTTTGTATCGGCAACGAGGAAGACGCAGAGCTCTGTCTCGGCTTCAAGCCCGATGCTGACGTAGAAGGCGGTCAGACTGATGCTGCCGGCTATGAGGGCATCTTCAAGCAGATGATGCAGGAGTTTGGCTTCAAGTATGTTGTCTCTACGCTCCGCGAGAGTTACAGCGCTACCTATAATGGATGGAAGGCCCTTATCTACGATGGTAAGGAGTTCTATCAGAGCAAGCGTTATGAGATCAACCCCATCATCGACCGCGTTGGTGGTGGTGACTCTTTCTCAGGCGGTCTGATTCATGGTCTGCTGACGAAGAAGACTCAGGGCGAGGCTCTTGAGTTTGCTGTGGCAGCTTCTGCCCTGAAGCATACCATCAATGGTGACTTCAATCTGGTGTCTGCCGATGAGGTCGAGGCTTTGGCTGGTGGTAGTGCCAATGGTCGCGTTCAGCGCTAAAATCTAAGTATCGTAATAACGTTATAACGTAATAACGAAAAGAAAAAAATGGCAAAGTTTGATAAGATAGCTGTCATGAAGAAGATTGGTGATACTGGTATGGTGCCCGTCTTCTATCATAAGGATTTGGAAACCTGCAAGAACGTGGTGAAGGCCTGCTATGAGGGCGGTGTCCGTGCGTTCGAGTTTACGAATCGTGGCGACTTCGCTCAGGAGGTCTTTGGCGAGCTGGTGAAGTGGGCCGACAAAGAGTGTCCTGAGTTGGCTCTGGGTATTGGCTCTATCGTCGATGCTCCCACAGCAGCCCTCTATCTGCAGCTGGGCGCCAACTTCGTGGTTGGTCCGCTGTTCAATCCTGAGATTGCTCCTGTCTGCAATCGTCGTCTGGTGCCTTATTGCCCTGGCTGCATGACGGTTTCTGAGATTGGTAAGGCTCAGGAGCTGGGTTGCGACCTGACGAAGGTGTTCCCTGGCGATGTTGTTGGTCCTAACATGGTGAAAGGCCTGAAGGCTCCTATGCCTTGGTCAAAAATCATGGTGACAGGCGGCGTTGCCCCAGAAGAGGAGAACCTGACCAAATGGTTCAAGTCGGGCGTCTTCTGTGTGGGTATGGGCTCAAAGCTGTTCCCATCAGACAAAGTGAAGGCAGGCGATTGGCAGTATGTAACGGATAAGTGCCGCGAAGCACTTGGTTACATTGCCAAGGCTCGTGCCTGAATAACAATGATTCCTTAAATAACATCAGGAGGTTAAGGTATGAAAAATGGTTATACGTTTTCATGGCTTAGCCTCCTGTTGCTTTTGTTCTTTTCGTGTGCAGACGGAACGGCTCCTGAAGTGGACCGTCTGAATGCGCAGTCTTACAACGCCCATTACCGCAATCTGGATTCTACTGCCAGCTATGCGCGCCAGGCTTTTGCTTTGGCCAAAGAACAGGGCTATCGTGATGGTCAGGCAGAGGCGCTGAATAATCTGGCCTTTGTCGATATTGCTACGATGCACTATGACGATGGCCGCAATCATCTTGACAGCATCTTCCAGATTACTGACAACCAGTTGGAGTTGCTGGTGGCTTATATCCAGCAGATGCGTTTGTGTCAGCGTCAGTCGCTCAATCGCGAGTTCTACGATTGTCGCGAACATGCCCAGCGGGCCCTCAATCGTATTAACGAAGAGCGTAATCTGCTGTCAGAACGTCAGCTGGCGCGTTTGGTCTATGCCGAGAGTGAGTTGGCCATTGTGACCTCCACCTATTATTATTATGTAGGTCTTGAGCGTCAGTCTATCGATGCCATCGAGTCCATCACGTCAGATGTCGAAAACGACACCGCCCAGTGGCTCAACTACCTTTATAATATAGGTGCAGGTGGTATCATTACCCAGGGCACGCAGGCCGAAATCAACCAGATAGAGTTCGACCATCTGATGCGTTGCTTCCTGTTGGCTCAGCAGGAGGGCTATCCTTATTTTGTGGCCAACTCATTGGAGGCGTTGGCAGAGCATCTGAGCGTGGCGGAATATCGCGAGCAGCTGACCTTCGACAATCAGCCTGCCATGAAATTCATCAATCCTGAGAATGTAGAACCCGAGCTGCTGCCGCTGTGGATGGCTGATGGTGCGCTTAACATCTTCCAGACCTATGGCGACACCTATCAGACGGCAGGTGCCTTCCGTACGTTGGCTACGTGCTGTCTGTCGCTGAGCGACTACGAGGGAGCCCTTGATAATCTGGAGAAGGCCTTGGGCGATACGCTCATCTTCCAGGCTCCCGACTTGGTGGCCAGTATCCGCGAGCAACTCAGCGTGGTCTATGCTGCTATCGACCAGAAATCACAAAGCGACTATAACCGCAATATCTATCTGGACCTGCAGGAGCGAACCCGTCAGGACCAGCGACTGGAGGCTCGTGCTGCACAGCTGGAGCAGTCGCTCACCCAGCTCAACAGTCTGTTGGTGGCTGTGGTGGTGGCCCTTATCCTTTTTGCGGTGATAGTGTGGCTGTTCTATATCCATCGCAAACGTACTTTGCGCAATGAACATGATGAACGTCTGGACGAACGGCGTGAAGAGCTGGAAGAGCAGATAGCCCTGACTCGTCTTCACATGGAGCAGGAGAAACGTCTCAATGTGGAGCAGCAGGCCAAAATTTCGCTGGTGAATGCCATCATGCCGCTGATAGACCGCATGATTCATGAAATCAAGCTACTCAACGACTGCGATGCTGCTGAAAAGGAGGAACGTGTGAAATATGTCTGCGAGCTGACAGATGACATCAATGCCCAGAACGACATCCTGACCCATTGGATTCAGTTGCGCAAGGGCGAGTTGAGCATGCATATCGAGACCTTCCCCTTGCAGGAGCTCTTCGATATCCTGGCACGAGGCCGTCGCAGCTTCAGTCTGAAGGAGATAGAGCTGGATATTCCTCCTACCGATGTCAACGTGAAGGCCGACAAGGTGCTGACGCTGTTTATGTTGAACACGCTGGCCGATAATGCCCGTAAGTTCACGCCAGCAGGTGGTCGTGTGAGTGTCGACGTGTCATCGACTGATAACTATGTGGAAATCTCTGTGAAGGATACGGGCATCGGCATGACTGAGGAACAGCTGGAACATGTGTTCGACCGTAAGCTCATCATGGACAACTCATCGACGTCGCACGGCTTTGGCTTGCTCAACTGTAAGGGCATCATTGAGAAATACCGTAAGATCAGTCAGATATTCTCTGTATGTCTGATAGCCGCCGAGAGTAAGGTGGGCGAGGGGAGTCGTTTCTATTTCCGCCTGCCCAAGCGTGTGATGACGCTGATTGTTGCGCTCTTGTCGCTTGTCGGAACCCATCAGGCCCAAACGCCGTCGCAGCTCCTCACTAAGGCTGGCGTCTATGCCGACTCGGCCTATTATTCCAATATCGAGGGTATGTATCAGCGCACGCTCGACTATGCCGACTCCTGTCTCTGTTGTCTCAACGGCTATTATCGTAGTGTTCGTCCAGCATCTGTCGACACGCTGACCCCTCTTGGTGACCTTTCTGCCACACCACCAGAGATCCTGTGGTATCACGACAGCGTCGATATCAACTATACCATCCTGTTGAATGTGCGCAACGAGAGTGCTGTGGCCGCCTTGGCGCTTCACCAGTGGCAGTTGTATCATTACAACAACCGCATCTACACGCAGTTGTTCAAGGAGATGTCAGCCGATACCACGCTCGACACCTACTGCCGCACCATGCAGCAGTCGCAGTCTAACAAAGAGGTGGCTATCATCCTGCTCGTCCTCCTGTTTATCGCCATCATCGTGGTGGTGGTGTGGCAGTACGTGCTGCTTTACAACAAACGTGTGAAGATTTGGCAACAGCAGCAGGCTCAGCTCGAGATGATGGGCGACGAGCTGCAACGACTGAAGATGGAGGAGGGTAGGCTGCACGTCTGCAATGCCGTGCTCGACAATACGCTCTCTACGCTGAAGCACGAGACGATGTACTATCCCAGTCGCATCCGTCAGCTGATAACGGCTGGCGACAACGACTCGCTCACAGAGGTCGTAGACTACTACCGCGAGCTCTATGGCTTACTGAGCGAGCAGGCCATCCGTCAGCTGGACTATGGCAAGATGCATATCCAGATGCTTGACCATCAGGTGCTGGGCGATGCCGTCTATGTGGACTATCTCTTCGACATCCTACGCAAGAAGTCGGGCGAGAAGACCCTCCAGGTAGAATGGCAGCCGTTGGACGACCATTATATGACGGCCCGCGTGCTGCTGCCATCGTTCCAGGTTGCCGATGTGCCGCTTCATCAGCTCTTCATGCCTGTTCATGTAGATAATATTCCTTTCCTTATCTGCCGCGAGATTGTTCGTCAGCATGGTGAGGCTACAAACCGTCACGCTTGCGGCATCCGTGCAGAGCGTGACACCAATAACATCATAAACATCATCATTACACTACCCAGAGTATGCAAAACTTCAAAGTAATTATTGTAGAGGATGTGCCCTTGGAACTGAAGGGCACCTTAGGCATTATCAAAACAGATATCCCAGAGGCCGAAGTCATTGGGACGGCCGATTCCGAAACCGCCTATTGGCGACTCCTGAAACAGCAGCTGCCCGACTTGGTGTTGCTCGACCTGGGTCTTGGCGGTTCCACGATGGTTGGTGTGGAGCTGTGCCGTCAGACCAAAGAGATGCACCCCAGCGTTCGCATCCTCATCTTCACAGGCGAGATATTGAACGAGAAGCTGTGGGTCGATGTGCTCGACGCTGGTGCCGACGGCATCATCTTGAAGACGGGTGAGCTGCTGACGCGCAACGATGTGATGGCTGTGATGAACGGCAAGCAGCTGGTGTTCAACGAGCCCATCCTGAAGAAGATTGTCGACCGCTTCAAGCATAGCGTAGGTTCCGATTTGGCTCGTCAGGAGGCGTTGGTTAACTACGAGATTGACGAGTACGACGAGCGTTTCCTGCGCCATCTGGCCTTAGGCTATACGAAGGATCAGATTACCCAGTTGCGTGGCATGCCCTTTGGTGTGAAGAGCTTGGAGAAACGCCAGAACGAGCTGGTACAGAAGCTGTTCCCCGATGGCCGCAGCGTCAACGCCACCCGCTTGGTGGTGCGTGCCTTGGAGCTTCATATCTTGGATATCGATAATCTTGAACCCGATGAAGACTAATGTCTTGCATGAATAAATTCATACCCCGAATAGCCCTGTTGCTGCTGGCTGCCGAGTGCGTGCTCGTGTTGCTGTCGTGGTTGTTGGAAGCCACGCAGACCGATGGCGTGCGCTCGTTGCTGTCCAGCGAGGGCCTTCGTTGGTATTTTGGCCAGTATGTGGCTGTACTGCTGAAGCCGCAGCTCATCTGGCTGCTGCTGCTGTCAGGTGCCTTCGGCACGCTGTGGAAGAGCGGCTTGGTGGACTATCGCGCCTCGAACTATCGTCGCCATTTCGCCATCCGAGCATCGTTGCTGGTGCTTGTCCTTCTGCTGTGTGGACTGCTGTTGCTGGCCTTCCTGCCCAGCGGCCTGCTGCTGTCGTCAACAGGTCGCCTGTGGCCTTCACCCTTCAGCCGTTCGCTGGTGTTACTGCTCACCCTGATTATTGTGCTGGCTTCTGCCACTTTCGGCTTCCTTTTCCGTACCTTCACCAAACCCATCGATGTGTTCAACGCCTTCTCGTGGGGCCTCGCCCAGTGTGCGCCTCTCTTGGTGCTCTATCTGTTGGCAACGCATCTCTACGAATCGCTGTGTTACGTGTTCCTATGATAGAGAAGGATTTTTACGTGATTTGCGAAAACATTTTACAAAATTATTTATCGCTTTTTTACTTTGTTTTCGAACCATTTCATTGTCAATAGAAAGAAAAAATACTGCCTAACTAGAGAAATAAATTTTCCCAACGGGAGAGATAAAACTCTCCAGTTAGGCAGTAATAATTGAGCGCACAGCGATACATTAAACATTAACCATTAAACATTGGAAAAAATACAACATTTTGACATTGCTTCTACTATAGACAAATCATCCTGTCCTAATGGGTAAGTGGATAACTTTACACCTTGATTCAACTTTTGTCAGGGATAAAGTGGTCACGGTCACAGGTGTGACCATGTGACCATGGATTTTTACGAGTCGTAGGAAAATCTATCTTCGTTACTTACGACAAAAACAGAAAATTTTTCTTTTCTCTTGCATATGTTGTTTTTTGTTTGTACATTTGCAGGGTCATCATAATGATGCGCATTTGTGAACAAACTTAAAACAAAGATTATATGAAGAACTTGAAATTATTTTGTCTGTTATCAGGACTACTATTTTCTGCGTTGGTAATGAGTAGCTGTGGCGATGATGAGGAGGATCCCTTAGGTGGAGCGAAGACCCCCAGCGATATTCAATGGGCGCAGCATACTTATCAGATTCATTGCTCTGGCGAAAGTTTTGGTGAGGCGAAATGGGAAGGCTTATATGCCTCTATCTACGAGAAATGGACCTTCAAAGGCAGCAATAAAGACCACAGGATTTTCTTCTCGCATTACAGATGGTTTCCTGCAGACTATGGGCCAACTTTCTGGACAAGTAAATTAGATAATGGCGACTGGTATTACGAGGGCCGCTACGACTCTCATGAGTATACTACCAAGATTGTGGACAATAACCGCACAGAGATTACCTTCGACATGCAGGGCCGAACATGGCATGGCATCATCACCGATGGCGACATCGTGCTTTCAACACCAAACGGTGAGGCTTCCATGACCTTGAAACGTTTGCCCGCAAAAGCCTACGACGGCTCGTATGACGAAATCTTAAAGGATATTCTGTAGTTTTTACAAAGGATAAAAAAAAGAGGGTGTGTCAAAATAAAGACACATCCTCTCTTTTTATTTCTTGAAAATGTTGAGGAAGCTGCCGTAGTTGCGCTTCAGTTTCCTGAGGGTCATGAAGCCGTCGTAGGCCATCATACCATATTTAATATACTTGCCTATCTGCTCGGCAGGCGATGCCTCCTCGTCTTTCTCCATCAGTTGCGTCCACAGCCTCTTAATCTCTTCGTCTTCCAACTCAATGACTTCGCTGAGCTGCTCCTTGCGCATCTGTATCTCCTCCAACGAATGGTAGGGTCTTACTCTTTTCTTCTTTGCCATAGGTCTTAGTTCAGCAATAGTCTTGACAGATATTTCACCAACGGACGCTCAATCCACGACTTACGTGAGCCGTAGACCAAGAGCAATAATAAGAGGTATGCCCCTGCGACGGCAAACAGCGACTGGGTGAGGCCGATATACTGCGACAGCCAGGCTGCAGCTCCTGCTGAAGCAAACAGCAGTATGGCCGCAATGATGACGGTAAGCAGCAGAGCCAATGCCGAGGCACTCAGCAGTCGTACCACCTTTTCCACAACATCGAGTTTTGTATATTCCTTGCGCAACTCAATATTGTGCTTCACCATCTCAATCAGTTGCGAGATGGTTTCCACGTTTTTGTCGCTGGACAACATGTTTCTTTATCTTGATTAGTCAGCAGCAGCCTCCAGGTCTTCTACCAGGTCGCCCACATCCTTACGCTTCAGCTTGATGTTGTGCTTCTTCAGGAAGTCTTCTACTGTTGACGAGATCTTCTCTCGAGTGTTGCTACCCTTGTCAGGGGCAATGAGGATACCAATGGCTGCACCAGCGAGGGCTCCGCCCAGGAATGCGCCTACATAACCTAAACCTTTCATAGTCGTATCGATTTTAGTGAATGATAAAAATGTTATTGTTTCAGTCAGCAAATATACGAATAATTGTCGAAAACAAAGAAAAACGATGCATTTTTTTTGTTAAAATGGTGATATTTGGCCTATTTAACAAAGTTTATGTGCCAGTTTCTTTACTTTTTCGCTGATATTTTGTAATTTCGCCGAAAATTTAAACAGCATTTATTAATTTCAATTTATGAAAAAGTACATCGTTTTGTGCGCAGGCCTTTGCCTCGCAATGTCGTTTACAGGTTGTAAATCAAGTGAGAGTGCCTATAAGAAGGCTTATGAGAAGGCTCAGGCTCAGGCAGCCCAGCAGGTTGAAGCTCCTGTTCAGCAGGTGACTGAGACTCCCGTTGTGACGCCTGTGGTTACTACGCCAGCTAATCAGACTCAGGTTATTGATAATTCTGACAACATTGCTGTTCGTCAGGAGCGTGTATCAGTAGTCAACGGTACTGGTCTGAAGAACTACAGCGTAGTTGTTGGTTCGTTCTCTGTCATCGCTAATGCCGAGGGCCTTCAGCAGCGTCTGAAGAATGCAGGTTATGCTGCACAGATCGTGAAGAACGAGGAGCGCAACATGTATCGTGTCATTGCTTCAACCTTCGACACCAAGGCCGAAGCCGCTCAGAGCCGCGACCAGCTGCGTGCCACCTATCAGGACGCTTGGTTGCTGTTCTACACCCGATAAGCACACGGCGTTGGCAAGGATACTATCCATTGACTACGGTCGAAAACGAACAGGTTTGGCAGTCACCGATCCCCTACAGCTTATTGCGGGTGGATTGGCGACTGTCGCTACTTCTGAGCTTTTCGATTGGCTGCAGTCCTACATAGCACGCGAGCCTGTAGAGCGCATCGTGATTGGCGAGCCTCGTCAGCCTAATGGCGAGCCGAGCGAGAATCTGGCGCGTGTTCAGCAGTTTGTCAACCGTTGGCGCAAGGCTGTTCCTCAGATTCCTATTGAGTATTACGACGAGCGCTTCACGTCAGTTCTGGCTCATCAGGCCATGTTGGACGCCGGCCTGAAAAGGAAGGCCCGTCAGGACAAGGCGCTGGTGGACGAAATCTCCGCCACAATCATCCTCGAGGACTACCTCCGTTCTAAAAAGTAATCATAATTACTAATTCCAAATTATTAATTTCTAATTAAAAGTGATTCTACCTATTTATATATATGGACAGCCCGTGCTACGCAAGGTGGCCGAGGACATCACTCCTGAGTATCCTGAGCTGAAGACACTCATTGCCGATATGTGGGAGACGCTGTTCCAGTCGGAAGGCATAGGACTGGCAGCGCCTCAGATTGGTCGCGACATCCGCCTGGTGGTCATCGACCTTGACCCGCTGTCAGACGATATGCCTGAGTACAAGGAGTTCCGTAAGGTGTATATCAATGCCCATATCGTGGAATACGACGACACGAATACCTCTACCTCAGAGGAAGGCTGCCTGTCGCTGCCTGCCATTCACGAGAAGGTGACGCGTCCTACACGCATCAGAGTGCAATGGATGGACGAGAACTTCGAGGCCCACGACGAATGGATTGAGGGTTATTTGGCTCGTGTGATGCAGCACGAGTTCGACCATCTCGACGGTAAGATGTTTATCGACCGCATCTCGCCTCTGCGTCGCCAGCTTATCAAGGGCAAGCTGAAGTCGCTCACGCTGGGCCGTTATCGTTGCGGCTATCGTACCAAGCCGGTGAGGAGATAATAGAAAAAGGAAAAGGCAAAAAGATGAATGTTTCAGGTTATAGGGTAACGAAGGGTAGGAGGAGTATGCTCCTTTTACTTTTTTACCTTTTTGCCTTTCTTCCTTCCTTTGCCCAATACAACACCGACCGCCTGATGACCATTGGACGCTCTGCCCTCTATTACGAGGACTACGTCCTGTCTATTCAGTATTTCAATCAGGCTATTTCCATCAAACCCTATCTCTATGAACCTTGGTTCTTTCGCGGCGTAGCCAAGTATTACCTGGACGACTATGCAGGTGCCGAGAGTGACTGCTCAGAAGCCTTGCGTCGCAATCCTTACGTCATCAGCCTCTACGAGCTGCGTGGTCTTGCCCGTATTCAGCAGGATAAGTTCGTTGAGGCCATCGACGACTATACCCGTGCGCTGAAATACGACCCTGAGAATCGCGGATTCTGGAACAACCGTGTGCTTTGTCGCATCCAGAACAAAGACTTCGATGTGGCATTGGCCGAGCTCGACACCATTCAGCGACGCTGGAGCCAGTTTGCGAGGGCCTATAACATGAGGGCCGACATCTACATGCAGATGGAGGACACCGTGAAGGCCGTTGATGCCCTGCAGAAGAGTCTGGAGATAGACCCCTACGACGGTCAGACATGGGCCGCCAGCAGTATCATCAGTCTGTCGCGAGAAGAGTGGGATAGTGCTGAGGTGCAGTTGAACCACGCCATCCATCTTATGCCAAAGAATGCTGGTTGTCACATCAATCGCGCTTTGGCTCGTTTCAATCAGAACAATCTTCGTGGCGCTATGGCCGACTACGATATGGCGCTTGACTTAGAGCCGAATAACTTCCTGGGACATTACAACCGAGGTCTGCTGCGTGCTCAGGTGGGCGACGATAACCGCGCCATCACCGACTTCGACTTTGTGCTGAGGCTGGAGCCTGACAACATGCTGGCGCTGTTCAACCGTGCTGTGCTGCTCGACAAGACTGGCGACCTCCAGAGGGCCATTCGCGACTATTCGAAGGTGATAGAGGAATATCCTAACTTCTGGACGGGACTCGAGTTCCGTGCAGCCTGCTATCGTAAGCTGGGTATGGTGAAACAGGCCGAGGCCGATGAGTTTACCGTCTATAAGGCTCGTCTCTACAAACATCTCTATGGCACCCAACCGCGCCTTAATCCCAACCAGATTCGCAAGCGCAGCGATGAGGATGTGGAGAAATACAACCAGCTGGTGATGGAAGACTGTCAGGAGCCTGAGCGCGAATACGCCAACGACTATCGCGGTAGGGTACAGGACCATAAGGTGGAGATGGAGCTCCAGCCCATGTTCGTGCTGTCTTACGAGCAGGAGGAGGGCGAGGTAAAGCGTCCTCGCGTCACCGATACGATGGTTGACCGTCTTAACGACCTGCACCAGGCACGCACCATCTATGTCAATAATGCCCACGTGATTCTGGGCGACGATCGCACCAGCGACTACTTCAACTATATCGACTCGCTCAGCGCCGTCATCAGCCATCCGCAGGCTACGAGTCAGGCCGTGAGAGCTCTGCTGTTCCGTTCCATTGCTTATGCTGCCATTCAGGATTACGACTCAGCCATCGACGACCTCTCTACTTATCTTCTGGAAGACTCCACCTCGGTGCTCGCCCTGTGGCAACGTGCTGCCTGTCAGTTGCGCATCAATCAGTTTGAGGCGTCGCAGGGTACTAATGTGGAACTGAAGAACGCCAGCGTGCAGGCCGACCTGAACCACGCATTGGAGCTCAGCCCGCATCACCCCTTGCTGCTCTGCAATCGCGGTACCCTCATGGCGTTGCGTGGCGACTATAAACGTGCCATCGACGACTACAACGCCGCCATTGCCCTGGAGCCGCAACTGGCTGAGGCTTATTTCAATCGTGGACTCTGTTATCTGTTCCTCAAACAGAATGCTGAAGGCACGCAAGATTTGAGCAAAGCAGGAGAATTGGGGCTTTACAACGCCTACAGTCTTATTAAGAAAAACAGGAAATAAGGCATCATCATGCATAATTATTTGCTTAATTCTTAATTTTCATTTTTTTAATTTTTTAATTTTCCATATCTCATTTTATTGTTGTAACTTTGCCCTCGGTTTATGAAAAAGAACGAGAAAAAGGACGATGTGCGTCTGGCGGCAGAGCACATACTGGATAACTACTTGGAGATGAACAATCATCGCAAGACCCCCGAGCGCTATGCTATTCTAAGGGCGGTCTACAGCATCGAAGGGCACTTCACCCTCGACGAGCTGGGCGAGAAGATGGCCGATGAGTATAAATTTCCAGTTTCACGAGCCACACTATACAACACACTGAACCTCTTTCTTGAGCTGCGCCTCGTGGTGCGCCATCGCTTTCAGGGTACCACCAAATACGAGTCGTGCTATGCCAGTAAAGGCCATTGCCATCAGATATGTACGGTGTGCAATCGCGTTACCGAGGTCACTATCCCCGAGATTGCCGAGGTTATCAGCTCTGTCCACCTTAAGCGTTTTCGCAAGGATGGTTTCTCGCTCTATATTTATGGCATTTGTTCCGTCTGTCAGGCGGCTATCACACGAAAAAGTAGAAAACTAAAAGATAAAAAACAATGAGTAAGAGTAAGGTTGACGTCCTGCTGGGATTGCAGTGGGGCGATGAAGGTAAGGGCAAGGTGGTCGACGTGCTGACCCCGCGCTATGATGTAGTAGCCCGTTTCCAGGGTGGTCCCAATGCAGGTCATACGCTGGAGTTCAATGGTGAGAAGTATGTGCTCCGCTCCATACCCTCTGGTATCTTCCAGGGCGGCAAGGTCAATATCATTGGCAATGGTGTGGTGCTGGCTCCCGACTTGTTTATGGACGAGGCAAAGGCTCTTGAAGCCAGCGGACATCCTTTGCGCCAGCGTCTTCATATCTCAAAGAAGGCACATCTCATCATGCCCACCCACCGTGTGCTCGATGCTGCCTATGAGGCCCAGAAGGGTAAGAACAAGGTTGGCACCACAGGTAAAGGCATTGGTCCTACCTATACCGACAAGGTTAGCCGCACAGGTCTGCGCGTGGGCGATATCCTCGAGAACTTTGAGGAGAAATATGCTGCTGCCAAGGCCCGCCATGAGGCTATCCTGAAGTCTCTGAACTTTGACTACGACATCACCGAGGTCGAGAAGAAATGGCTCGAGGGCGTGGAGTATCTGCGTCAGTTCCCCATCGTCGATAGCGAGCACGAGATCAACGGACTGCTGCGCGAAGGTAAGAGCGTGCTGTGCGAGGGTGCCCAGGGCACAATGCTCGACGTCGATTTTGGCTCATATCCTTTCGTCACCTCTTCGAACACCATCTGCGCTGGCGCCTGCACAGGTCTGGGTATCGGTCCCAACAAGATTGGTGAGGTCTATGGCATCATGAAGGCCTACTGCACTCGCGTTGGTGCTGGTCCTTTCCCCACCGAGCTGTTCGACGAGACAGGCAAGAAGATTCGTGACCTGGGTCACGAGTATGGTGCCGTCACAGGTCGTGAGCGTCGCTGCGGCTGGATCGATCTCGTTGCTCTGCGCTATTCAATCATGGTAAATGGCGTCACTCAGCTCATCATGATGAAGAGTGATGTGCTCGATGATTTCCCCACCATCAAAGCCTGCACGGCCTACAAGGTGAATGGGGTAGAGACGCGCGACTTCCCTTACGATATCGAGAAGGGTATCGAGCCCGTCTATGTGGAGCTGCCTGGTTGGCAGACCGATATGACCAAGTTCACCTCTGAGGACCAGTTCCCCAAGCAGTTCAAGGACTATATCGCCTTCCTGGAGAAGGAGCTCGAAACGCCCATCAAAATCATTTCTATCGGTCCAGACCGCGAACAAACTATTGAGAGAAAGTAAAAAGGTAAAAAAGTAAAAAGGTAAAAATAGAAAAATGGCACAAAAGCCAAGTATTCCCAAAGGAACACGCGACTTCGGCCCCCTGGAGATGGCCAAGCGCAACTATATCTTCAACACCATCCGCAGCGTCTACGAGCTCTACGGCTTCCAGCAGATTGAGACACCCGCTCAGGAGACCTTGCAGACCCTCATGGGCAAGTATGGCGAGGAGGGCGACAAGCTGCTCTTTAAGATTCTGAACTCAGGCGACTATCTCAATAAGATTGAGGATGCTGAACTCACCGAGCGCAATACCCTGCGTCTGGCCTCAAAAATTTGCGAGAAAGGTCTACGCTACGACCTCACCGTGCCCTTCGCCCGCTATGTGGTGATGCATCGTGAGGAGCTGCAGTTGCCCTTCAAACGCTATCAGGTGCAGCCCGTGTGGCGCGCTGACCGTCCACAGAAAGGCCGTTACCGTGAGTTCTATCAGTTCGACGGTGATGTGGTGGGTTCTGACTCACTCATCAACGAGGTGGAGCTCATGCAGATTGTCGACACGGTATTCACCCGTTTTGGCGTTCGCGTGCAAATCAAGATTAACAACCGCAAGATTCTCACAGGTATCGCCGAGGTCATCGGTGCTGCCGATAAGATTGTGGATATCACCGTTGCTATCGACAAACTCGACAAAATAGGCATCGACAACGTCAACGCTGAGTTGCGCGAGGATGGACTCACCGAGGAGCAAATCCAGAAGTTGCAGCCCATTATCGCACTCCAAGGTACTAACGAGGATAAACTCAACACTATCGCAGAAGTCTTGAAGGATAGCGAGACGGGCCTCAAAGGCGTAGAGGAAACCCGCTTCATTCTCTCAACTCTCTGTCCTGCAGACTGCGGTACTGCCGCAGTATGTTCAACCCTGCACAACGAGCTCCAACTCGACCTCACCCTGGCCCGAGGCCTCAGCTATTATACTGGTGCCATCTTCGAGGTCAAGGCCCTTGACACACCAATGGGCTCAATATCGGGTGGCGGACGCTACGATAACCTTACTGGTATCTTTGGTATGCCTGGACTCTCAGGCGTCGGCATCTCCTTCGGTGTAGATCGTATCTATGACGTTCTCAACGCCCTCGACCTCTATCCCAAGGACTCGCTTACCACCTCGCAGGTGCTTTTCATCAACTTCGGTCAGCAGGAGACTGCTTACTGCCTGCCCATCGTCGCCCAGGTGCGACAGGCTGGCATCCGTGCTGAGCTCTATCCTGATAGCGCCAAGATGAAGAAGCAGATGTCTTACGCCAACGCCAAGCAGATACCTTTCGTTGTCCTCGCTGGCGAGAGTGAGATAGCTGCAGGAAAGATCACCCTTAAGAACATGGAGACTGGCGAGCAGCAGCTCCTCACACCCGCTGAGCTCATTGAAAAGTTGAAATAATCCGGCTCGAATTCAATTATAATATAAGGTGCACATGGGAAATTCCCGTGTGCACCTTTTACTTTCTATTCCTGTAATTCAACACACTATTGAATGTCTGGGAAGGTGATGATGAGAATGTCGTCACTATTTGACTGATTCCAGACTCCGATGCCTTCCAGTTGATAAATAGGTGCGAGCTGAATCTGGGAAGGCGTATGACCGTCTGGCTGATAGCTCAATACATGGCTATGGAGAAAGTGTTCCAGAGTGGGATTGGCAAAATAATCGGTGGCGTGGATTAGTCTGACATATTGCATGTAACTGGTGTGGAAATAGCCCGTATTGGAAGGGGTGAAATAGACGAGGTCGGGTTGAGTGATGTAGACGCCTTTGAAAGTCTGGCCAGGCTTCAGGATAGTAACTTCCATATATGGCGACTGACTGCCGTCGGTGGTGTAGTCGATAGCAGCATTGAGGTTGTCGAAGGGCTTGAGGATGCGGAAACACTCGGGATTCTGCTCGCATATCTGTATCTCGACAGCGCCAGTTTCTTCGTACCAGAAGTTCTCCTGGATAGTGCCTGTACCAATAGTCTGCCACGTGATGACTTTTCCAATTTGCTCATTGCAGGTGGCGATGATGTTGCCTACAGAATCGACGAACTGAAGTGCAAACTTATAGATGCCATCGGCCGTAATGTGGCCACTGCCGCTGACATAGACGCTGCCGCTGGTGTTGTCGTTTAAGGCCATTTGACGGGCCACTTCGATGGTGGCACTATCTTTGACGGTGAACATGATGTTGTGGTTGCGCTGATAAGGTTCCACGATGCGATACAGCTGAACTTCATCGGTTTCGGCTTTCTCGATGATGACCTCAGGTACGTTGAGCTCGAGTTTGAATTCTGAGAAGAACACGTCTTTGGTGTAATTGCGCCATGAGTACTGATTCTCGGCAATTTGCTGGCGGTTGAACAGCAGACTCACATCGATGGTATTGCTGACGGTATAGCCTATGAGATCATTGCGTTGCACGTTGATAGAGACATTGCCATCGGTGAAGGTATGACTTGGGGCTATGCGTCCAAGTATGAAATCGTATATGTCATAGGTGCGGTAATTGAAGTCGTTGAACGTGTTGTCGGTGGTGCCATTGGGATTGATGGTAAAGTTACAGCGCGAGTCGTTGAAATAGAGGGCGCCAACAATGTCACCATAGGTGTAATAATAATCACCTTCGCCCTGTAGGCTAATGTTGACCACCTTGACGGAGTCGTCGGCAGCTACTGCTTCACAGTCGATAGTGCCTACAGTAGTAGCCGTTATCCTAGGCAAGTAAGAGAAATGGTGATTTTTATTGTAGTTGAAGGTTTCGGGCATGAGCACGGGGAGTACAAGGATGGACGACAGGGCATTGCCGATGCGTACACGCAGATAGCAGTTGGTGTGGCCAGTGGTGGGCATGTTGTTGACTGAAGCAATGGACTTAATGCTTGAGTACAGACTACTGGATGAAATCTTCAAGTCTGTGATTTCTTCGTCAGAAGTAGAGACACTGTTCAACTTAACGGTCTGCCCCAAAGGGAAGTTAGCTGATAGCGACAGATCTATCGAACCGGTAAGGGAACGCAGTTCTTCTGGCACCGATAGATGCAGCAGCACCTGGCTTACAGAGTCGATGGGTAGGGCGGTGAAGTCGTTGAGAAAGGCGGGCCGCAGGAAACGCAGTGTTTCCCATATACGTAATTCCTCCTCGTTGTTCTGAGGGTTGCCGTAGCCATAGAGTGCCAGGTTTGATGTAGATGCACCGTCGGGGATGGTGATATTCATCCACCAGGGACGACCTGTGGTGTTATAAGCGCTTTTCGCATAGAAATTGGTGCCTTCATAATCGCGTGTGACGCTCATGTTAAGGCGCTTGACGTCGAAAAACGTCTGACCTTCGCCCCAAAACTCAATGCGTTTCTGAAGGATAATCTCGTTGATAAGCTCATCACGGTCGGTAGAACTGAAACTATAGGTAGAGTCGCGATATTGGCGCATGAAGGTGTTGAGCAGTTCTAGTGCGGAGGCGGGATCGCTATAGGCTAAGGCCTCGGCTTGAATGAAATACATCTCCTCGACGCGCATCAGCGGATAGGCGGTGAAACAGGCGCCGTTGTACCATTCATATTCGCCGTTGGCTGGACGGAACTTGACGCTAGTGTAGGGGTCGTAGTAAATATTATAGTTGAGCGGCGTCTTTCCACTGAGCGACGAGTTATAGGGGGCTATAAAGAGTAACTTACGAGGGTCACTATCGCTGATGCGATCATAGAGGCTGCGGCCTATCATGGACGGTACTAATTCTGCATAGCCCTCATACTCAGGCGACATCCACGAGATAAAGTTGGCAAGATTGGAAGGACAGTTCTTCTCGCTGGTTTGCTGAACACCCCACATCCAACGACTGATGTCGTTGAAGCCGTGTTTGGGCGATAGCATCTCATCGGCAGTCATTGGACGGCTGTCGGTAAGACTGATGGCTGATTTTGCATAGCTATAGGCAATGAAGTAATCACCTGTCCACATCGCCTTACGGGCCTGCAAGCCGCAGATGACATCGGCGTGGGGCACCTCATGCGAGTCAGTGTTGATGATGCTCACAATAGCGTCAGCTCGGCCTAGGTCCTTGTTGATGAAGTCGGCCACTTGCTCCTTGGTGGCTCGTGGCACATAGTAGGCGCCATTGACGGCTGTGGTATTCTCGTCTATGATAGGTACTGTGAGCGCTGTGACATCGGTGCCCATCTCGGTTATGCCGCTGGACATTTCGTTAGGTAAGAATTCGTACATACGGGCAAAGTCGAGATAGAGCATGGCGCGTGTAATGAGGGCCTCACATAGCACAGCCTTGTCCTGATCGGTGGCAGGGTTGTCTCCAATGATGCGGATAATATCGTTACATTGCATGATGGCATCGATATAGTAGAACCAGACAATGTGGGGTGTGATATAAACGGGTTGCATGTCTGCCTCAAGCGCGGTTCTGTACCAGTTGTAGCTGCTTGATATGCATGTCATATCCTCAGTCATTAGGTCGCGCATGTGCATTACGCTGCCGTAGCCGAAATCGTCAGGACGGTTACTGTTGTTGATAATGCTCGGAGCATAATTTGGTTCCCACGTGCGGTTACCCATAGTACGGAAATCAATGAGGCGCAGCTCGCTAGCAGGAACTATGTTAGGGTCGTAAATGTAATTGTTGATAGAGTCGTTCCATGTGTAGAGGGGTATCGACACCATGTTGTTTTCAAGAAACTCAACGTAGTTTTCGTGAGTTAACTGTTGGCCTTGTCTGTCGGTGATGCGCATCTTATACTGCTGTGCCGAAAGGCTTGCCGTAATGGCTATTGTTGCGAAAATGGTCAGTATACGTTTCATTGTGTGGTCCTCCTATTTATTTACGATTATAATACTTGAAAACAGTCTGACCGGCCTTGATGATATACACTCCTTTAGGCAGACTGCTGATATCTGTCACTACACCATCGGCGCCGGCACGGGTGGAGATACACTTACGGCCGGAGGTATTGTAAACCATAACGAGATCGCCCTCCTTTAGTCCGCGTAGCTGAAGATCATTGCCGTCAGTCTCAACAATCTCGTAGATGCGAAGGTCGTTGACGTTGGTGATGGCATCGCCAAAGAACACACGGCAGACATAGGGATGAATATAGTCGATAGGCTCTTCGGAACTGGCTGAGTCGGTTTCATAAGTCAAAGCCACACGAGGAGCGGA